>JGI24144J35610_10000318_pt1 | contig 15531 bp, 10 predicted proteins | sample BarGraIncu01121A_FD_35610 | JGI IMG/M metagenome (IMG submission 35610)
GGACCCTATGTCAATGGCTGCAAAATTAATACTTTTCATACTAAATGCTATTTTTGAATATTAATGATTATAAGCCGGGATCTTCATTGTCACTGATCCCTGATTCATATTCTTTTTTGTATATCTTATACAGTTCTTCCTGTGATCTGAACGGGGTATCATGTGCCAGGTCATTCAATCTGTTTTTACCTGAACCATCAACAATCCGTCCTTTGACATTGTCTTTTAAACCGAATTCAATTACCCGTTTTAATTGTTTCTGAATATCAGGATCATAAACCGGAGTGTACACTTCTACCCTGAAATCAAGGTTTCGCAACATCCAATCGGCAGAACCCAGGAAGTAACGTTCTTCTCCCCCATTAGCAAATATCAGTATTCTGGAGTGTTCCAGGTAGCGATCGACAATGCCGAATGCCTGAATATTTTCACTTTGTTTAGGGATACCCGTTACCAAAGAACAATTGCCACGAACCAATAGTTTAATTACCACACCGGCATTTGAAGCCTGGTAAAGTTTCTCAATGATCTTTTCGTCGACAATGTGATTGATTTTGCAGAAGATATAAGCAGGCTTCCCTTTTTTGGCATTTTCAATTTCAGTTTTGATCAGGTTTATCAGTTTTTTTCGCATAAACTGAGGAGCAACAATCAACTGTTTGAATATCGGATTCAAATAGGGCTGCTCAAGGAATTCAAAGACATTCTCCACTTCTTCCACAATGCCCTTATGAGCAGTCATCAGGGTGAAGTCTGTATACACCGTGGCTGTCCCTTCGTGAAAGTTACCGGTACCTATACAGGCTATGTTCCCTTTGCGGGCAGTTATATGAGCCAGTTTTGAATGTACTTTCAGACCTTCGACACCAAGGATGACCTTTATACCGGCCTCCTGCATTTTAGTGGCCCAGTTAATATTCGAGGATTCATCGAACCTGGCCAACAGCTCAACTATGGCTGTTACTTTTTTACCATTTAATGCTGCACATATCAGTGCTTTTATCACCTTGGAGTTTTTGGCCAGTCGGTATAAGCTTATTTTAATTTCCTTTACCTCCGGGTTGATAGCCGATTCACGCAACAGCCTGATAAAGTTATCGAAGCTATGATACGGGCAATGCAAAAACTGATCCTTCTGACGAATCTGCGAGATCATATTAATTGAATCCTCAAAGGCCCTTATTGGAATTGGATGGTGAAGTACAAATTTCAGTCCGGGCTTTTTTACCTTTGGAAAAGAGATCAGGTCTTTCAGGTTATGATAGCGGGCACCACAGACATGCACATCATTTTTATCTATTTTGAGTAGTTTTTCTGTAAAGTGTAACAGGTCGGAGGGTATCTCCCGGTCGTAAACAAACCTTACAGGCAGGCCATTCTTCCTGCTCTTAACACCTTTAGATACCTTCTCAAGTACACTTTGGTATGCTGTATTATCAAACTCCATTTCGGCATCACGTGTAAACTTGATGGTGTATGCTTCATACTTGTCGTGGTTCAGTTGTGCGAAGATCCGGGGTAAGCAAAAGCGTATTACGTCATCCATAAACATGATGCAATTCTTTTCTTCTTCTTTGGGTAGCACAAAGAACCGTGAAAATTCACCTGTTGGAATTTCGATTAAGGCATATTCTTTTTTATCGCCTTTCTCATGTTTGTCAGAGTTCGAAATCTTGACAGCCATGTAAATGCTTTTATCGTTTAATTTTGGTTCTACCGACATACGTGAAACCAGGATAGGAAAAAGTGAATTCATTAGCTCATCCCGGTAGAAAGTATCCACATATTTCTCCTGTTCCAGGGTCAATTGCTTTTCGTTTACCAAAAAGATATTCTCTTTTTGTAATTCGATGTGCAAGTCTAAAAATATAGCCTCGAAGTCAGCGGTATATTCTTCATTTAGTTTTAGAACCTTCTTCAGGGTTTTCTTTGAATTTGTAATCACCGGGTGCATATTCTTCTCCAGCTCAATCATGCGGCGAAGCGTAGCTACCCTGATCTGAAAGAACTCATCCAGATTATTTGAATAGATACCTAAAAAGCTTAACCGCTCAAGTAACGGGTTGGTTTGATCTGAAGCTTCATCCAATATCCTACGATTGAAATACATCCAACTGACATCCCGGTTGACTGTATAGTTTTTCTTTACTTTTTCGATCATAGGAACTATAATTTTCTATTTGTTTATTAACAATTTATTCATTTAAAACAATATTTTATTCCCTAAAGTTCTTTCTGTTTTCACATTAGAACATTGAAATAACACACAGGTGTTTAACCTGGTAATACATTAAGGAGTTAAAATTAATCTTTTAAAAGTCGAATGTAAGGATTTTAATTCAATTTTAAGTAAAAAATTAAATTAGTTTCTGTTTTTGAATAAACAAAGCTCTTTATATTAATTCTTTGTGACATTTATACTTATTAAATGCATTCTTTTTGTTTATCAATCATTTATTCACTTTGATTTTTTGAATTACATAGTATGTTCTACTATCAATAACAGGAAAAAACAATTTAAAGATCTGCATCTTTTTTCAATACCTTATTATAAAATTTGAAATAAATGAAACATTTATTTACACAAAATGAAATTTGTTTGAAATGTTATCTTAATACCGGAGCCATATATTTGCAAATAAATTAAAATCAATTTAATCAAATCATTAATTGTTTCAACGTATGAAAAAGAACTATTACTTCCAGGGTGCTTTCCAAAAATGGAAAGAAAATGTAGTACAATCCATGCTAATTGTAGGTGCGATGCTGTTGTTTACTGGGACTGCAAATGCTCAAATTCAGATAATCTACACATCTGATTCGCATTACGGCATCACCCGAGCTAATTTTCAGGGTGCAACCAATGTTGATGCACATGTTGTAAATGCTGCAATGGTAGCCAAACTAAACGGCATGTCTATTCTTTCATTCCCCAATGACAATGGTTTCAAAGCAGGTCAGGTTGTTGGACCGATTGATTATGTCATAAACACGGGTGATCTGGCAAACAGACAAGAAAGTGCTGCACCCGCTATACAATCTGCTGCTGCTTCATGGGCCCAATTTGCAACCGATTATCTTACGGGATTGACATTAAAAAACAAGCTTAACCAAAACACGCCGGTTCTTCTGGCACCCGGTAATCATGATGTATCTAATGCCATTGGTTTTTACAAGGCATTGAATCCCTTGAAAGACAACACCTCCATGTTTAATATCTATAACTATGTGTTTAATCCGGCAACTCCGAAAAATGCTTCAACCTATAATTACACAACCGATAAGATTAACTATTCAAAAAATATTGGCGGTGTACATTTTATGTTTGTTACCTTATGGCCGGATTCAACCAATCGTATCTGGATGAATAATGATATAGCTACGGTAAGTGCCAAAACCCCGGTTGTTATTTTCACACACGATCAACCGGATATTGAAACAAAACATTTACACAATCCGAATGGAATCCACGATATTAACAGTACCGATAAATTTGAAAACATGGTAGAAGAAACGTGTAAAGATGGATTAACTGTTTCTGCTGCCTCTGCCATAGAGCAAAGAGGTTTTGCCAACTGGGTTAAAGCTCATTCCAATGTCAAGGCATATTTCCACGGGAATTCAAATGCCAATGAATATTATATTTTCAAAGGACCGGATAACAACATTGCTCTGAGAACCATCCGTGTAGATTCACCCATGAAAGGGAATGTATCGGCAACTGATGAAACAAAACTATCCTACCAGATTATTTCGTTGGATTCTGTATCTAAAAACATGACTGTACGTGAATGCTTATGGAATACAACCGCAATCAACGGAGCTCCTGTACAATGGGGTGCAACTATCACGTTTGCTCTAAGCAAAGTTGACTCATTGTTGAGTGTTGCAAATTCATTGTCGGATATAAACTATACCACTCCTTCATGGACTCTTTTAAAAAGAGCTGTAACTTCAGCTACGTCTTTAAAAGATTCCACATCAACAGTTGCACTCCAAAATGCATTGACTGGTCTTAAAGGGAAAGATTTCCCTTACAGCATAGTTAGTTCTATTAATGGCAATCCTACTTCAAGACTTGGCTTTGCCTGGTTTACGAATGTAGGTGTTACAGGTGGAAAAGTTGAAATAGTACAAGGAAGTGCAACCGACTATAATGCATTTATAACTCCGTTATTATCTATAAATGCAAAATGTGATTCTGTAAAGAACCTGAATTATAATGTTTCAGCAAACGGGCTTCTAAGTCTGGCCGGGATTGCTGACAATACAAAAAAGAGTTATATGAAGAATAAGGCATTGGCTACCGGACTTACTCCCAATACCACATATTCGTACCGTGTAGGTAAAACAGGCGCCTGGAGCGAAATAGGGACATTTACAACCGCAAAAACTACGAAAGATAAATTTTCCTTTGTATATATCACCGACACACAAGCCCAGACAGATGCCATGTTTAATACCACTCAAACCACTACTCATGCTGCAAGTGCTATGTATCCGGGTGCTAATTTCTGGTTAGGTTGCGGTGATCTGATTGAATCCTCAGGAACAAATAACTCAGAATGGGAATACGAACAATTCTTCCAGACACAACAGGATATTTTCCTGAAAAAGCCTTTTGCTTCGGTAATTGGAAATCATGATTTTACAACCAATAAAAACTTCACCCATCATTTCAATACAGATAGCATTGGTTTTGATTATGCTAAGTCAACCGTTCCGGGGAGTATTTACTCTTTTGTATATGGCGATGCTCTTTTTATGGCACTGGATTATGAAGATTATGGTGTAGCCGGTCAACTGGATTCTATTGGGAACTGGATGAGAAGACAAGTAGCTGCTAACCCAACTACGAAATGGAGAATTGCGTTCTATCACAAGACCATGTATACCGGCAGTTCAAGTCACCAAAGTGATACAGATGGTAAAACAGTCCGGGATAAACTGGCTCCTGTATTTGATGAATTAAATATCGATTTAGCGCTTCAGGGACACGACCATGTTTATGAAGTAATGGGACCAATCAAAAATAAAACTCTTGTTGCAAATGCAGTTTCTAATTTAATCACAGTAACTTTTGATGCCGTGAATAATGTTACCGCTAAGAATGGTGGTTTATTTAATGTGATAAACGGGACACTTTATTTCCTGAATAATTCGGCTGGTCTGAAGAAATACTTACCGCGTTCACAATCCCAAATGGCTGGTGTAGAAGCCGGGTTGGGATTAACCAATTATTTTGGAATGTTTACCGGCCGTTTTGGTCAGGGCAATAACCCTACATTCAGTAATATCACGGTAAGTACCGATACCATTGAAATTAAAACGTTTGAAGTAAGTCCTGCCGGGGTTTCATCATTATACGACAGTTTCAAGGTAGTGAAAAGCAATGCAACTACTGCGGTTGATAATATCTTTGCTAACGGACAAAATGCAGTAAGCGTTTATCCTGTACCTGTGAAAGATTATGCAACTATCAACTTCAAAGAAGCGGTAGATGCGAAAGTAGAAGTATATTCGTTGAATGGTTCGTTGGTAAAATCACAACTTATTCATGGATCCGATCAGATAAATCTGCAACAACTTCCAAAAGGAGTTTATACGTTGAAGGTTGTATCCGGAGCCAGCAACTATGCTGTCAAGTTTGTCAAGGAATAGACAAATATAAAACTGAAAATAAGAAGGCTGTCCATATCGGGCAGCCTTTTTTGTGGGATAAACAACTGATTCTATTTTAATGATTATCCACGTTATGTCCTGATTATGCTAACTTACAAAGATTGATTTTTTAATGAACTAAATTATCTATTAGAAACAATAGTATGTTGAAAGAGATGTGTTATTTTGCTACAAAGTCACAGAGACTCAAAGGTACACTAAGTTTAACACATTGAATTTATTTACTTTGTGAATCTTTGTGGCTTCGTGGATTTGTGGCAGAATTAATTTGTTACATAAGATATCAATGAAAGAGATTGTCCACTAATTGTTCTGATTTACACAGATTATTTATTTTTAAATCCTTAATAGCCAACTCTTATTCCATAAACTTAGGGTTAAAAAGCAAGATCCCTATGTTCAGTCCTACATTCCATTGGCCGGCACTATTGCTTACAAACATTCCTGCCGAAGCCAGTTTAAAGTTATATACCAGGGTAGTTTCTGCCATAAATTGAACAGAAGGGAATGGGGAAGAGTAATATGTAGTATTATCATTTGCCCGTATGAATGACTTATAGGGTATAAATAAATAGGCTTCTCCCCTTATATGGATCTGGTCGGTTAAGTTATAAACGGGCTTCAATCCAACAGCAACAAACTGATTGGCTCGAAATGTTTCGTTAAAGAGTGTGCGGCTCGAGGGAGTCGGTTGAAAAGCCGGGGCCTGAATAAGTGTGGTTATGTAGTTTTGTAACAGGTTGCGGGTAGAATATACCAATTCGCCATAGGCTCCCAGGGTGAAACGTTTGGTTACGGGTATGTACCTATCAAACTTAGCCAGGTATTGCAGCCAGGTATCAGGTTTGTCTGACAGGCTTTCAGTTATCGGAAGGGCAGGCTTGAAACTTTCCCTCCCGTTGAATAATTGGATGGATGATAAATAACTGAATCCTTTAGTCGGATACATGATATTATTCAGGGTATTGCTCTCTACCCTGCCTGACAAACTGCCAATCGAAAACGTACTCCTGTCATTTCCGGTTGCTATGTTCAATACTGAACCATTCTGATTATAATTATCGGCTAATGAGCCATATCCTACTCCAAATTCAAGCTTATCTTTCATGGTGAGTGGAAAACCGATACTCAGTTTACTATAAACCTCATGCACATTGATGTTTGATGAACGGTTATCTTCATAAAACAGCCTGTTTCCATCAAAATAGTCAAAAGTATGCATCACAAACGCCACCTTTACATACCAGCTTTTCTGAGCAGGTAATTCTATCCGGGTCCCTATTGCCAGCCCGTTATAGAACTTACCAAACTGAGCGTCGATATAAGCGGATTGGGCATAGTCTGACAGGTTTTGATACATAAGTCCTAAATAGGCCTGATTAAAGGTAGAAGAGGATATATTACCACCAAGCATTGCCTTCAGCTGGTCTTCTGTTTTTACATTCAGGTTCAGGTCGAATAATCCGTTTGAAGGATTAAATACAGCATGTGGAATGACTTCGGATATTTTATCATCCGATATCAATTTGAAATACGATTGTTTGAAGGTGCTTAAACTAAATACGTTTTCTTTATGGTGAAAGGATCGTTGTACATACTGCTTTTGCAGGCTGTCAATTCCAGTCACGTCAATATGTTGGAATTTCAATTCAGGAAATTTATTCCGGAAGTCACTTCTTCGTTTCGCCATTTCTTCCGTAGTAACCCGACGTTGTATCCGTGTTTTTATTTCGTCGATATGTTTTATGGTAGAATCATAACCCATCTTTACAAGTTCGTCCACCTTAGAAAAGTCAAAGACATTTATTTTCTCCAGGTCAAATCTAAGCAGTAACCCTTCTGACGAAGGAAGTGAATAATCCGTTCGCGTAATAATCATATTCTGAAGTTGCATCATGATGTCATCTTCATCTGCTTTAGGAGGGTTGTATGCCACTACACTTCCAATAATATACTTGGGTTTGAAGTCGCTTCTCATCACATTCACCGGAAAATTATTGAAAATGCCTCCATCAAACAACAGTTTGTTATCTATGCTGATTGGTTTGAACATAAAGGGATAGGTCATGGAAGCACGAATGGCATCACCAAGTATCCCGCTACTGAAAACAACTGCTTGTTTATTATAAACATCAGAGGCAACACAACGAAATGGCACCATTAGGCTATCGAAATTACCACACGCAGCGGCATTGGCTTGTGCACATAATGGTACAAAAGCATAATTCATTTGAGCGGATGATACATAATTTGTTGGAAGAATCCGGGTCTTGAATTGAAGGTTTTTTTGTTTGCTAATCTGGATACGTACATCAATTATACGTGGTTTCGGATCAGCATATCGATAATAATACACATTTTCGGGTTCCAACTCTCCCGTCATCCAGTTTTTAAAATCATTCGATTTAATGACTTCTGTTATTTCACCGGGAGTCATTCCCATGGCGTACATGCCACCTATGATAGCGCCAATAGAAGTTCCGGCAATATAGTCCACCGGTATGTTATTTTCCTCCAACGCTTTCAGAATGCCGATATGGGCAATTCCCGGCGCTCCACCCCCACTCAATACCAACCCAATCTTTTGTGCACACAGCAGAGATATATAAAACATCATACCAACCATCATCCAGTTCCTCTTTCTCATCTCACTGCAGGTTTATAACTGGAATGGTTAGTCATCACCTATCCCACATTAAAATAGTAAATGGATAAATAGTAAATAGTAAATGCCTTTATCCTTCAAAGCAATATCCCAGACCCAGTTTTGTAACAATATTCTTTTCGTATGGTCCGATCTTCTTCCGTATCCGGGTAATATTTACATCAATGGTCCGGTTTAATACAAATGCTTCTTCTTTCCAAACGCGGGCAAGCAGCTCTTCACGTGTAAACAGCCTGTTTTTATTTTCTATTAATAGCTTCAGTATTTCAAACTCTTTCTTGGTGAACCTGATTTCCGCTCCTTCCAGGACCACTTGTTTATTTGTCAGGTTCATATTGAGCCTCTCGTATGATATCATATGCGCTGTTGACATTCTTTTTGCATTTATCCTGCCTATTATGGCATTTACACGTGCCATTAATTCACGGACAGAAAAGGGTTTGGTAATATAATCATCTGCACCCAGGTTAAAACCTGTCAGCAGGTCATTTTCACTATCCCTGGCGGTAAGGAATATAATGGCGGTAACTGTAGTCCGTGGATCATTGCGGATTATATTAGCCATCTTGAACCCTGAAGTTTCGCCCAACATAACATCGAGTATCAGAAGATTATAATCCGGTACATTTTTCAGCAATGCTTCTTCTGCCGAATAGGCAATATCAACCTGATACCCGGCATTAATAAGATTAAATCGCAGAATCTCGCAAAGATCTTCATCATCATCCACTACCAAAATGTGATATGAATTCATAACCTGGGGATGTTAAGTTTTTCTACAAAATTACGACCCCTATATTACGGCATTGTGTGAACGGTATTACAAAATTATGTTTTTATGTATTTGATGTGAAGATGATATGAAATTTTTCATCCTGGTTTCTCAATATACAGTCAATCCTGTTTTTACCTCTAAAAACATTCTTCAATTTTATTGGTTAAAGAATGATTGAAATACATCCATTTTAGTTACCTTTATTCCCTGTTACTTGAATCATTAGTCCTTGATTGTTTACCAGCACACTATATGAAAAAAGTTTATCTGATTGCACTGTCAATTGCCATCTTTTTAGTTGTGATGACCGTTGTTGTTATTGTGCGCATGTACTTCCTTCCAAAGGGAATCAACATCGACAAAGAACAATACCCCATCACAGGCATTGATGTGTCCAGGCATTCGGGTATTATTGACTGGAAGAAGATCAAAAGCCAGAATATCAGTTTTGTGTATGTAAAAGCCACCGAAGGGGAAGATTATATTGACCCGAATTACCTGGCTAACGTTACTGCTGCCAATAAATGGAAAATAAAGGTCGGTGAGTACCATTTCTTCCGTTTTAATAAGCCGGGCAAAACACAAGCCACTAATTTTTTATTGCATACCCGTAATTTTCCGGGGAAACTGATCCCTGTGGTAGATATTGAAGAGTGGGGAAATATGCCTGTTGTAAAGACTGAGAAAGAAATTCGGGTAGAAATAGCTGCCTATTTAAAAGGTGTTGAAGCAATTACCGGGAATAAAATCATTATCTATACCAACATAAATTCGTACAACCGTTTTATCAAAGGCCAATTTCTGGATAATCCCATCTGGATCTGTTCGTTCAACAAAGACCGCATACTTCCTGACAACCGCAAATGGCTGTTCTGGCAACATGCCCATAATGGTAAAATCGAAGGTATTAAAGGCTTTGTGGACATGAATACCTTTAATGGCGATACAGCTGACTGGAGAAGATATATCGATAAAGAACTCAATGATGTGTCGATAAAAAATGCGGATATCAAAAATCACATTCATCTCACACAAAATGAATCTAACCAAAAACGAACATACTGATTTTGTCGGATTAAAAGTCCTGAAAGTGAAGCAAGCCTCTCAGTTAGCCTTGTTTGAAGTATGGGCTAAGTCTCACGACTGGATGCAGTTTCATTCCTCCCACTATGACTGGTGGATGTTTCCTTTCAGCAAGCCCAGCCAGTTTGGATTTGCCTATGTGGTTTGCGAGTCCGAAATCCGGGAATTAAAACAAGATCCTGACTTTGTCAGCAACTACCTGCGGGGAGTCGAGCTGCTCCTTCTCTCCTGGGGCTGGGACCTGCAAAAAGAATGTGTTATCACTGAACCTGATCACGACCAGTCGTGGCATAACTGGCCAATCCGCCTCTACAAATGTGCTGTTTCCTTACAGGAATTCGGATATACGGCTGAGTTTAATTCAGTGCTAAGCTATGCCCGGCTTCTTTTAAAGCAAGGCGTTTCGTTTGAATACAACGGAAAGGATCTTTCAACTCTATTTGATTGAAACATTTTCGATATGGTTTCTTAAGTTTCGATTATATTCTTCATTCTCAATTACTGAGTTTACAATTTCCGAACTCTTAAGAAAAAAAAACCCCAAGCCCCCCCCTAAAGGGGTGTAAATTAGTACCGTCTCCTAAATCATCTACTTCAAAATGTAGTGAATCTCGCCTAACACTTTTTACATCCCCCTAAGAGGCATGGGCTCTCAAAAAACAAATAACCTCAAGCCCCTAAAGGGGGTGTAAATTACTACCGCCTCCTAAAAACTCCAACTCCCATCTTCTGAACTATAAAACTCTGGTATACCACTATTTACATCCCCGCAATTTATCCCGATCTATCGGGAGGGGCTTGGGGTTTCTTGAGGTCTTTTGGTGTTTTTTGGGCTCCTTTGGTTTCTTTTGAATCCATTGTTTCTTTTTTATCCCAATCCAACCAATTTTCCCAATCATCCGTTTTAGGTATAAAGTGGAATCGGAGAGAATTCAGTTAGGGTTCGGTTAGGGTTTCGAGGGCCGGACCTAACTGTACCCTAACCATACCCTATCCGTACCCTATCCGAACCCTATCCGAACCCTATCCGAACCCTATCCAAACCCTCAACCATTTCCCTCTTTACATTGGAAATGAATGACGGAGGAAGGAACTTGTTGAATTGTTAGTTAGACGAAAACTTCCCCTGAATTAAAAATATCACCGGCAGAAAAAAGAATGATTGATTTTATCAGTACAGGCGTTGTATAGTCGTTACAGATTCGTTGAATTCCTTTTTTACCTTATTCTTGTAACAGGGTGGTGAAATGATTTTGCGTAAATGGATATAGAAAGTTTGCGACTACACCAAACAGGGTGAGAACCGGAAACAATTCTTTGTCACCCGGTGTACCTGACATTAACAATTAAAACAAATTGATCGTATTTGCTTTCATATTTGATAAAAAAAGACTACTTTTGCGGACAAATTATCAAACTATAAAATTGAATGAATATGGTAAATTACAAAGAACTTGGATTGGTCAATACCAGTGACTTATTCAAAAAAGCTATCGAAGGTAAGTATGCAATTCCTGCCTTTAATTTCAACAACATGGAACAAATGCAAGCCATTATTGCTGCCTGTGTTGAAACAAAATCACCTGTAATTTTGCAGGTATCGAGTGGTGCACGCAAGTATGCCAACCAGACCTTGCTTCGTTACATGGCACAGGGTGCAGTGGAATATGCCAAAGAATTGGGAATGAATATTCCTGTTGTACTTCACCTGGATCATGGTGATAGCTTCGAACTTTGTAAAAGCTGTATTGAAACCGGATTTTCTTCGGTGATGATCGATGGTTCGCATTTACCTTTCGAAGAAAATGTGGCTCTTACCAAACAGGTTGTTGAATATGCACACAAACATGGTGTAAGCGTTGAAGGCGAATTAGGCGTATTGGCCGGTGTTGAGGACGAAGTATCGCACGAACACCACACCTATACACAACCCGAAGAAGTGGTTGAATTTGTAACCCGCACCGGAGTTGATTCATTGGCTATATCCATCGGCACTTCACACGGAGCAAACAAATTTACTCCTGCACAATGTACCCGTGACGAAAATGGAATATTAGTACCACCACCATTGCGTTTCGACATCCTGGAAGAAATTGAAAAATTAATCCCCGGATTCCCTATCGTATTGCACGGTTCTTCTTCCGTTCCACAGGAATATGTTGCTACCATCAACAAATACGGTGGCGCATTGAAAGATTCAATCGGTATCCCTGAAGATCAATTGCGTCGTGCAGCTGCTTCTGCCGTTTGTAAGATCAACATCGATTCAGATGGCCGTTTGGCAATGACAGCTGCTGTCCGTGAAGTGTTAGCTACCAAACCGGGTGAATTTGACCCACGTAAATACCTTGGACCGGCACGTGATGAATTGAAAAGACTCTATGCACACAAGACAGTAAATGTGTTGGGCAGTGCAGGAAAAGCATGATCTTAGTAGGTAGTCGGTAGTAAGTAGTCGGTAGTATTGGTTGCACGGACTTATATCCTGATCTTAGTAGGTAGTAAGTAGTAGGTAGTATTGCTTGCACAGACTTATATAAAATAATAAAGGTCGTTTCTTAATTGAAACGACCTTTTATTTTATACATAAGTCCGGATAAACAATACTACTTACTAAAAACTACTACCTACTACTGTCTACCCACTACCTACTACCTACTACCTACTACAAACTATTGATAGCATTCAGGTCTTCGAAAGCAACTTTCAGACGTGCAATAAGTGATTCTTCGCCTTTACGTAACCATACACGTGGATCGTAGAATTTCTTATTTGGCTTTTCAGCACCTTCGGGGTTACCGATCTGACTTTGTAAAAAGCCCCTGTTGGCTGCTTCAAATCCACGTACTCCATCCCAATAAGCCCATTGGGTGTCGGTATCAATGTTCATCTTGATGACGCCATAGCTGATAGCTTCGCGAATTTCAGCGTGCGTAGAACCTGATCCACCGTGGAATACAAAGTTTACCGGATGTTGATCGGCAAGTTTCAACTTGTCTTTAATATAATCCTGTGAATTCTTAAGGATTACCGGCATAAGTTTCACATTACCCGGTTTGTAAACACCATGTACATTTCCAAAAGAAGCAGCAATGGTGAAATTAGGGGACACCTTGCTTAATTCTTCATACGCATACAATACATCGGCTGGCTGGCTGTATAAAAGGCTGTTATCAATGCCGCTGTTATCAACTCCATCTTCTTCACCACCTGTTATACCAAGCTCTATTTCAAGTGTCATTCCCATTTTGCTCATACGTTCGAGGTAACGTTTGCTGATCTCAATATTTTCCTTGATAGGTTCTTCGGAAAGATCAAGCATGTGTGAGCTGAAAAGTGGTTTGCCGGTTTCAGCAAAGTATTTTTCACCTGCATCCAACAGTCCGTCAATCCAGGGAAGTAATTTTTTGGCAGCATGGTCAGTATGCAATACCACATAAACTCCATAAGCTTCAGCCAATGTATGAATGTGTTTTGCACCGGCGATAGCACCAAGGATAGCAGCCTGTTGTCCTTCTAACTTTAGCCCTTTACCGGCATTAAAAGCAGCACCACCATTGGAAAACTGAATCATTATCGGAGCATTCGATACTTTTGCTGCTTCCATCACTGCATTCACAGTAGAAGAACTGACAACATTCACAGAAGGTATAGCAAATCCGTTTGCTTTTGCCACTTTAAAGAGATATTGCAAATCTTTTCCGGTTACAACACCTGGTTTAATAACACCTGAAATTTTATCCATAATCTTTTAATTTATATATTGTTTTTAAAACATGTCTTGCAATCTAATAAAACAATTAAAAACTGAAAATGTTGCATTGAAATGTACGTAACTAAATTCAACCAGATTAATTTCACTGACTATGAGTGGGGTTACGAATTGAATGGGAATGAGTTGGAGCAACATCCCATAACTTCATTTTAGTTGGAAATATTATTACTTCCGTTCAACATTAATGCACCATCACTTCTGACAGAAAATGCTCCAGTTGTTCGGGTTTTACATTTACAGTCAGCTGACCATTTAAAGCCCATGATATATGTCCTGTTTCTTCGGATACAACGATAGCTATTGAGTCGGAATGTTCAGTAATCCCCAGAGCAGCACGATGCCTTAAACCCATACGTTTGGGAATTGACTGGTTTTTTGAAACCGGTAAAATAACTGCTGCCGCTTTTAGCTTCCGGTCAGAGATAATTAATGCACCATCGTGCAACGGACTGTTTTTAAAGAAAATATTTTCTATTAACCGCGAATTGATGGTTGCATTGATTTGTTCGCCGGAATGGGTGTAAAACTCCAGATTATTGTTTCGCGTCAGTACGATTAAACCACCGGTAGAAGTCTTAGCTAAATTCCGACAGGCCAGGACAATTTGGACCAGATCGAAATCGGTCTTTTCTTTGTCGTTATTATCCGCAACGAACAAACGCTTAAGTGCGTAAATAATACTTCCTCTTCTTCTTGATCCGATACGAGAAAAGAACCTGCGTATTTCATCCTGGAACAGGACTATCAGGGCAAAGGCACCGACACTGACCACCCTGTCGAAAATACCTCCCAGGAGTTCCATTTTGAATACATAGGAAACAAGAAACCAACAAATAATGAAAGCCATGATACCAATAAAAATATTGACAGCACCGGTACGTTTAAGCAGTTTAAAGGTTTGATAAAGCAATATTGCCACCAAAAAAATATCGACTATATCTTTAAATCCTATATGAAATCCCATGGATGGTTAAGTTTATCTGTTTCTACTCATAGTATAAAAAACTGTTTATGCTTCAAGATATTTATTGTAAATACGGATGGTCTGCATGGCTTCTTTAACATCATGCACCCTCAGGATGGATGCGCCTCCCATTAAAGCAAGCATATTGGCAGCCGTTGTTGCATTCAGTGCTTCATTCCCGTCAATACCAAGCAGCTTTGTCAGCATTGACTTCCGGGACATGCCGGCCAGTATGGGTACGTTTAACGAGTTGAAATACTCCAGTTTGTTTAACAACGCATAATTTTGTTCCATTGTTTTTGCAAAACCAAAACCCGGATCAATAATAACATCATTAACACCCAACAAATGCAACCGTGCAAGACGTTTTTCAAGGAAATGTAAAACCTCGGACACAACATCATCATACTGTACCTGAGTCTGCATGGTTTGAGGAGTCCCCCGCATATGCATAAGTACGTAAGCTACGTGTAACTGAGCGATTGTTTCGAACATCAGATCATCAAGTGTACCTCCACTAACATCGTTAATCATGGCAACCCCATAGTTTTTCACAACATGCCGGGCAACTCCCGACCGGAAAGTAT
>JGI24144J35610_10000332_pt1 | contig 15242 bp, 13 predicted proteins | sample BarGraIncu01121A_FD_35610 | JGI IMG/M metagenome (IMG submission 35610)
CATGTATACGCATCAACGATTGCAGTGAAATTTAAGAAGTTTTAAACATTAGAAATTCTCTTTTTTTAAAGCTTCTTAATATTAATATCTCCTCCAAATTTTTATTATTGACTTGGAGCAGTAGAGAAGGTAAAATAAACATGCTAATGAGTGGTTCCTTAAGAAACTGATTTTTTATTTNTTTCTATTTTTTTAAGTATAAAAGGATTAAAAAAACAGGGGTTAATCCGAGGTTTATATATACAAGCCAGTCAATTATTTTCTTTCGATCAAAATAGCTTTTAGAACGTTTCCCAGCGCTTTCTTGAAGTTCTTGACACTTTTCTACTGTCTCGGTAGTTGCATTGTTTATACGCTTTGTATTGTCCTTAAAGATGCCAAATAAATGCTTGTTAATTTTGCTAAGCATATTATAGTTCTCATCGCTCAATTTCTTCATCGTTTNTTCGCACTTTTGACTTAATTCGTTCAATTGTTGGTCTATTCCCTGGTTTAACATCTCGTTGCTTGTTTTCAACTCCTGGACTTGTTGCTTTGTTAGTTCGTAGATCTTCATTATTTCTTGTAGTTTTTCGTTTAGGATCTTCTTTGATTCCTTGTTCAATTCTTCGTATTGTAGCTTCGATGTTTCCAAGCTCTCTTTTAGAAGTGTGTTTTCGTACTCCATTCTCGCCTTCATGCTCTGCTCTTGTAGTTTGCTTAACTGATTGTTGTGATCCTCTTGGATTATCTCCTTGGACTCTTTCTCCTCTAATTCCTGTATCTTGTCTAATAAACCCATTCTCTAATTCCTCCTTCGTAAATTTGTTCCCTAAATTTTTACCCCTTACTGACTTTCCTTGATCTGGATGCTTAAAACTAATACTATTTTTAGTTGCCCTAGTTAGAATCTTAAAGTTACTTTTTAGATTCTCTTTTAATTCCTTTAAGTTATTGCTTCTTTCCCTTGCAAAATCTATACATCGCCTTAATTCATCTTTCCATGTTGTTATAGATCTTAGCTCCATACCGAGCTCTGCCATTGTTTTTTTAATATCAGCTTTTTTATTTATATCTATTTTAATTAATCCTTCTCTTTCACAAATTCTATTACTATCATTTTTCATTTCAAAAAGTTTTTTCGGACTAATTTGTAGCTTTTTCCCAGTTTCCATATTTACGCTATTTATTACAAAATGATTATGTATGTGACTTTTATCAATGTGCGTTACTATATAAATTTGGTGATCTTTAATATTATTTTGTATCCATTCTTTACCTAACATATTTGCTTTTTCAGGAGTTATATTATCTTCTGGACTAAATGCTTGAGTAAAATGATAATATTGTTTTCCATCTGACTTTCTATGTAAAAGCTTTATAGTATTAAATTCTCTTTCTATATTTTCAAAATTACAGTTAATTCCTTCTTTTAAATCTTCCCTGGTCTTACCTTCCTTTTGCAAATATTTTAATTGATTGCTTAATGTTTTAGTGGCAGGTAAACTTTTTACTATAGCCAATTATTTTTTACCTCCTTTAAAATTTCTTCAACAACTTCCCAAAGATCTATTAGTTTTTCTTTTAACTTTGTAATTTCAGTTAGATCAAAACTACTATCATTTTGATTTATTTTTTTTGCAATTTGGTTTAAATTTTTGCCTTCTCGAACTAATTCTAAAATTAAATCTTTCAATCCTTCAAACACAATTATGTCCTTTTGCAATGCACATTTGAGTAAAAAATCATTTTGTTTTAGTTTAGCTTTTTCAACTTTTTTTTGTATTATCTCGAATTCTTTTTCAGTTGTTCGTAAAATTATTTGCTTATTTCTAGTTCTATTTTGGTCCATTTTTTTCAACTCCTTTTATAAAAAGCATTATTTCTTGGGGTGGTCTTGGAGGGGGATTTCCCTCCAAGCAAGATGTATTTGGAAGGCTTAGGCTATCCAAATACTAATCTTGCTTAATAGCTAATATATAAATCCATTATAGTGTTGTATTTTTATTTATGCAATATTGCCTAGTATGGAATTAGCGCATTTAATATCTTTTAGAACGAAGAATTCATTCTAAAAGATCCTATCATAAACTTTCGTTTTTTAGGTGTAATATATAAAGTATTAGAAATACTTTATATTTAAAACTTTAACTTTGATGGTATAATATTCTTAATAGTTGAGTCGGATTGGTTATTTATGTGACCTATTGCATTCTTCTTAGTTTTAATGTAATTATTTATTAACAAATAGAGGTATAAAATGAAATATTGTATTCTTATTAGAAGCCCTCGTAAAAATGAAAATACATCCAAATTATTTAATTTATTTATTGAAGAACTTAAACTTCAGTAAGTTCAGTATGATTTAATTTGGCTTTATGATAAACATATTGAACCTTGCACTACTTGTCGGAGCTGTCAAAAGGACTGGACAATTTTTGGATGTCGATATTCTGATGATGTGCAGAATATTTTCAACAAAATATATGACAGCGATGTCGTTATTTTGCCTACACCTATTTATTCATGGTACTGTACACCACCTATGAAATCACGGTTAGACCGTTTGGTGTATGGAATGAATAAGGGCCTTCTCTTTGGAATGGCAAAAAGTTAGCTATCATAACCACTTGTGGCTATAAACTAGAAAATGGAGCTGATTTATTTGAGGAAGGCATAAAACGGTATTGCAATCACTCTTAATTAAAATATATTGGAATGCTTGCCGAAGGAGACTTTGGGTATAAATCTGTTTTTATAACAAATGATAAAATTAAGCATTCAATGTTATTTTCTCGAAAACTAATAAGTAATACAGTATAATCTGATATGCTTCTTTATTCATAATTTTCTAATATTGTGTAACAATAAATTAAGATCATCAAACTCTTTTAACATATGATGGCATAATAACGATTTAAAACAAAAAAGGGTGAATACTTTAAAAGAAGTATAGCTAATACAATATTTATCAGGTTAGCCTTCTATTGATCCTGTTGGTCTAATATTTTTTTCATAGTAAAACAACAACAACAATCTTTATTGTTGTTGTTGTTTTATATAGTTTTATAGTTTTAAGTTTTAGGGAATTTCAAAACTAGTCATATCAATCATTAGCAGGGTTTATCAACGACAACTCATACAATACTAACGACAACTCATACAATATCAACGACAACTCATACAATATCAACGACAACTCATACAATATCAACGACAACTCATACAATATCAACGACAAACGAAAAACAAATAGCGTTAATTCGTTAATTATGGTAATATTATCCGAGAGGTGATTGATTTGAATAATATTCTTACTGTAAAAAACAGAAATATCTTTCAATCCAATGATATTATGGGCGTTACTTATTGGCTATTAAATGGTGAAGATGAAAAATATAGACTTAATATAAATCAAACTAAAATATTAAAAATTGTTATGGCAATGGTTAATCCAAAAGAAACACTGCAAGAGGAATATATTTTTTATGATAGTGAGTTTATGGAAATTATAGGAATCGAAAATCACACAACACAATATATCGACATTCCAGAATTTTTAATGGATATCATGAAAAATGATACTTTTAAAAGCATAGATAGCAATGGAACTTTTAAAATAATACATATGTTTGACTATGTTGAGTATAATCCAAAAGATAAAAGGATAAGATTAGCATTTTCAAATGTTATGCTAAATGGATTGACTAACTTAGAGGGTAATTACACAAAGTATAGATTAGGTAATATATTGAATTTTAAAAGTTTATATAGTATAAATTTATATGAGTTATTCAAAAAAGAACTAAAAGGTAATAAAAGTAAGATTAGAACTATTGAAATTGATAAATTAAAAGAGTGGCTTGGATTAACCAATAAATATTCAAGATATTATGACTTTAAAACCAAAGTATTAATTAAAGCTAAAAAAGAAATAAATTTACTTAATGACATACATTTTAGTTATGAAGAAGTTAGAAAAGGTAAGAAAGTTGTTGCAATTACTTTTAATATTGTAAGCACTAATGAAACTAAAAATGAAATCGCGGCAACCTCTGCTGATGTTGAAGAAGAATCATATGATAAAGTTAAAAATATCATAAAAGATATTACAGGTATTAAAATTTCTAATAAATCAGCTAATGAAATTCACAAATGTGCTATTCAACATAAGAAATATGGAAATGCACCTTTAGAATTAATAATGGAAGTTGCAGAATATTCTAAAACTCAAAATATTAAAGGTAGTTTTATAGGGTGGTTTAATACCACCATTATAATCTATGAAAAACCCTTTCAATCATTAAAAAAAGACAACTTTAATGATTATGATCAAAGAGAATATGATTTCGATAATTTGGAAAAAAAGCTTTTAGGATGGAAGGGGTAGTTATTATAAATGAAAAATAATTTTAAAGCAAAGGTATACACTTGAATTTGTTAAAGAATATTATTAATAACATTATGTTGAAGTGAGAGCTACATACAAGAAACATACAGAGGGTTACAAGCAAAAGAAACCCTAACTTAGTACAAATTGGCCAATAATTTCAAAAATACTCTAAGAAATGATTTAATAGCTACTATAATTCAAAGGGATATGATTGAATGATTTTGGGTACAGGTAATAATGGAACAGAAAACGGCTATAACCGTGTAAAAATATGGTAACAGCTAATAAGTATAGTGTATTATTAGCTGTTACCATATTAAATTTATTCTATTCAGTAGCATTTGTATAGAACATGGGAACCTATGGCTTAATGTTAAAAAGAGTATCAATGCAAGCATAGGGTCATATTGAGTCGTAACCCCTAAGAAGCTTTTCTTTTTCTTGGCTCTATTCCTGCTATATTAATCGTTACTTCCTTGACGATATCAAAGTCATTTTCAAATGTTTTCTTAGTTTTTTTTAACGTTGATTCAAGCTCTTCAACCTTTATTTTTTTGATTATTGTGTATTTAAATAAGTTTTCTCACCTCCAATTTCACCTCTTTAAATATCAAAAACCTTAGATTGTATATGTTTAGGCCCCATTTTGTAGATTTAATAATCCCTTTCGGGCAAAGATAATATTAGTGTAATATGGATGTTATATTACATATGTAAAGGGTTAATTTTGTGAATATTTTAACAATATTCTTGCAAAAGGCATTATGTTATTATATAATAAAAATAAGTTAATAGTAAAAATAAAGATGGTTATATTGTCAATAAAGGAATTAGAAAAGATACCGTAGTAATCAAGAAAAAATTGACAGCTATAGTAATTGGTGATGACGTTTACAACGTTACAAAAGCAACCATTGCATATAGTAANGATGAGGTTATTGTTAGTAGGAATTTTTAAGTATAAAGAATATTCTACAAATGGATATGTTAATGTTCTTGGTAAATTGGTTGAGAAATCTAAACCTTCAACACTTTTAATTGNTGCTACAAATAACGGAAGAGATATTGCCCNCAGATTAACAGCCGGGTGGTTTATATCTATTAACAAGGACTGTAGGAGTATCAAAAGCTTCTGAACTGATTTTTACAGAAAAAAAGTATTTGCAAAAGAAACATTTGACATGGGAATAGTATAGGTTGAGGAACTTGATGAGAAAACAAATAAGATTGTATTGAAAACGGCAAACGGCCTGGCAGTTTCATATAAAAGTATAAAATAATTAATTTATAAATCTCAATTTTCTGATTTTAAACAATACATAAAAGAGGAAGTGAAATCTCAGATAGAATATATAAACGAACATTTCTATTAAAAAGAGGAGGATTATTATGAGTTGGCAAGATATTTATAAAAGTAAATTGGTATCAGTAGAAGAAGCTGCAAAAAAGATTGAATCGGGTGATAAAATTTGGTTTGGTGCAGCTTCAGCAGCACCAGTACAAATTTTAGAAGCTTTGGCTGATCGTGCAGAGGAACTTGAAAATGTTGACCTTTCTAGCATCCTGTCGATGTATCCTTTTAAATTTTTGCAATCACCAGAATTTATTGGTAAACTTAATTATCATACGCTTTTTTATGGACCTATTGAAAGAAAATTTTATAAAGCAGGAAATATAGATATTTGTTCAGTTCATTTATCTAAAGCTTACTTAGCAATCAGAGATGTGTTCAAAGTTGATACATTCTTAGCTGATGTGTCAGAACCAGATGAAGATGGGTACATGTACTACGGAGTTACGGGCGTAGCATGGAATGGTTTAGTTGCTGAATATGCAAAAAAGAAAATTGTTCAAGTGAATAAAAAGCAACTGAAAATAAATGGAACAAAAAATAAAATTCACGTTAGCGAAGTAGATTATATTTGTGAGTACGACCATCCGCTCCTAGAACTATCTCAGCCTCCTATTAGGGAAACAGATAGGAAAATAGCATCTTACATTATTCCACTAATTCCTGATGGAGCAACCTTACAAGTAGGACTAGGCGGTATTGCAAATGCTGTAGCATATGGCCTTGAGAATAAGAAAAATTTAAGTGTTCATACCGAAATGCTTACAGATTCTATGGTGTATTTAGCTAAAAAAGGTATAATAAACGGTAGAATTTTAGCAGGATTTGGGTTAGGTAGCCAAGAATTATATGATTATGCAGCTGAAGGAAAGGTTGAAATGGCTTCTATTGAAACTATTAATGATCCATATATTGCTGGGAAAAATGACAATTTCATGTCAATTAACAGTACACTTATGGTAGACCTTACAGGGCAGGCCGGTTCAGAGTCAATTGGTTTTTCTCAGTTTAGTTGCACAGGTGGACAACTTGATTATGTAAGAGCTGCTGGCATTTCAAAAGGAGGAAAGAGCTTTCTTTGTTTATCATCTACTGTTAAGAATAAAGATGGCAGTATTGGATCTACAATTAATGTAACGCTACCCGCGGGACAGGTTGTTACAACTCCAAGATCTGATGTCATGTATGTTGTAACCGAATATGGTATTGCAAATTTATACAATAGGTCTATTAAACAAAGAGTTGAAGCTATGCTTTCTATTTCACATCCTGATTTCAGAGAAGAACTAAGACAAGAAGCAATTGCTGCAGGATTAATAGCAAAATAAAAATACTAAAGTCATAGGATCATAAATATTATATTTATGATCCTATGACTTTAATTCTTCTTAATATATTTCTAAACAACTACTATATAAAAGCTCAAAAATATTGTCAGCTTCTTTTTATTAATTGAGGTAATTCATTTTAACTCTTCAGCTCTAGGAGGTATAAAATCTATACCTCCTATATATTCTCTTCAATCTAACTTATTTTCAATTATTGCCCTACTATTTTTAATATCTTTATATAGAATTTTTATAAATATTATTTAACCGTTTTTACTACTACACTATCTTTTTTAGCCCTTGGAGTTGATTTCTTCTTCTCCAATTCTTCTAATAGTAATTTATATTTACTTTGATATTCTTGTATCTCTGTATTATGTTTTAACTGATTTTGGCTTAACTGTTCCTGTTGTTCCTTTTGTAGTTTTAATAATGCCTTATCCATTGTTATACTTGCCTTCTCTTTTAACTGTTCTTGGGTCTTAGTCAATTCATTAATAACCTTCCTATGATCTTTTTTTAAATTTTCAATGTCTTTACCTAAATTAGTAACAGTAAAATCCTTGTCTTTAATGCTATCTTTTAATTCACTGTTTTTAGATTGACTATCTGCAAGAGACTTCTTATATTGTTCTACTTCAACTTTATATTTCTTATACTCTTCAAGTATGCCTGTAAGAGTATCATTCTTACCTTGGTATTCCTTAATAATAGTTAGTTTATCTTGTAAACTTTCTTGTAATTGATTATATTGTTCTTTTAATGTTGTGTTATCATTGTTTACACTTGTTAACTCTTTATTATTTATTGAATTCGTTAGATTTACTGATTTAATTTCATTTTCTAAAGAGTTAATTTTTTCTTTATATATTTGCAAATTCCTTTGGCTGTTTTCTACAATATCACCTTTTTGACTTTCTAATTTATCAATTATATTAATAAATGCTTGATGTATTTTGTTTGTGTATCCCTCCAATACATCAATATCACCTACTAAATTAATGTTTTTTACCTTTCCTTTGTTTAACTCATATAGATTTAATAATGTATTAAGAAATCCTTTATTATTTTTACCTTCTTCACTTACAAACTCGTCAAATCTTTTGCGTTCTTCCGTATCTATTCTAATTCCTAATACTGTACTTTTTTCATCTGCCATTATAAAAATACCTCCTGTTTAATTACGTTAACACAATGTTTTATGTGAAACGTTGTTATAACAGCGTTAACATATGTTTACTATTTGTTGTTAACTGATATATCATTATATATCAGTATAAAGTCTTTTGCAATGTGTTATTAAGCCTTTCAAGTTATATATTAAATGCATGATAATCATAAAAATAAGAAAGGGAGTGCGGCAAATTCAGACAGAAAAATTCAAAAATAAAATACGACTGTGCACACAATTCAAAAAGGGTCTTTGGCCTAAATACAGCTAAACTTTTTAATATATTAAAATATAAACTAATTCGGTTGTTTAGCGACAATAATAATTAAATTTTATATAATTTTTTTTACAACACTCTAAAATCGATTCTAAGCAATTTTATATTTAAACAATGTAATTGTATTTAAATATATATATATTTGCTTAAAGCCTATCACAGTATTCTTTTTTTGCCATAATAAAACATTGTTCAGCAATCTTATTTTATATCCAAATAATTTTTTACAACTATATTTAATCGATTATATCCCAAATTCTCATTTGTAATCGTCAACGTAATTTTATTATATTGTCTTCCCAATCCATCTCTGAAGATATAATTATTTTTAATTGTTTCTAAATCATTTTTTTAATTTGTNTTACTTCCGCATATTTGCAATTTAATTTTTATTATTCAGTGAAAATATTATTACGGTTTTATCTAATAAAGCGTATGCGTTATTTACGTTGGTTTAAATCCATAATTACTATACAACAAATACAGTTGTTGTATAGTAAAAAGTATAGTAAAAGGTATAGTAAAGGTATAGTAGGATTCTGCAAACGCAGTGGTATTAATGGTTTGAATGGCATAAGGGTGGAAGGAATGACTGTGGAAGGTGGAAGGAATGACTGTGGAAGGTGGAAGGAATGACTGTGGAAGGTGGAAGGAATGACTGTGGAAGGTGGAAGTTGACTTTCTACTTTCCACATGTAATAATATACCTATATTGATTATAGGAGGGATATTATGGAAAATAAAAAGGGTGGAGACTTAATATGTAGACGACCTGAAACAATCATTGAAGCAAGATTTAGCTTAACAAAAAAACAGAATGATGTTTTGGATATGGTTTTTGCATCTATTAAAAATGACGATAATTTGCAGTATGAAATTGATATATCTAAGTATGCAAAATTATATAATATACAAGACAAAAGTAATATTTACGGGGATGTAAAAAAAACAGTAAGAACTTTTGAAGGTAAAGGGTTTTCAGTAACTCAAAAAATTACTAATAAAAAAGAAAACAGAATATATTTTGCTTGGTTTTCATCGATTAATTATATTGGCGGTGAAGGTAAAATTATAATTGAATTAGGTCAAACCCTTAAAAAATTATTGTTAAGTGCAAAAAAAGCTTGTTTTTACCAGATCAAATACCCCATAAATTTTAATAATATTTATAGTAAAAGAATTTATTATTATTTGAAAAGTTTTGAAGACACTGGTTGGAGAGTCGATAATTTAGATAGTTTAAGATCTAAGTTAGAATGCCCTAAAAGTTATAATAGGTTTGCTGATTTTAGAAAACATGTACTTACTCCTGCATTCCAAGAAATAAATGGTGAAAGTGATATCTCATTTAAGTATGAGGAACTAAAAACCAAGAGAAAAGTAACCGGGATCAAGTTTTATGTGAAAACTAATAAACCTAAAATATCTAACAAGGTTTCTAGTAAGTTTGCAGATGCTGCTTCTGAAGTATCCGCTACAATAATGGAACCTGAAGAGAATAATTCACTCAAAAAAGTCATGAATATAATATCTGAACATAATATAACAAAACTTGAAGCTAAGAAAATATATGATAGTTCCAAAGGTAATTTAGACATTATATATAAAGTTTATCAAGATAAAAAAGATAAGCAAGCGGAAGGTATAGTAGGACTTATGATAAGTCTTGTAAAACCTGGTGTATATATAGAACCTAAGAAGAATTGTGCTAAAGGAAGCTTCAATGATTATGAACAAAGAGAATATAATTTTNATGAATTGGAGAAGCAATTGTTAAATGGTTCAGATGATAAAGATATAGAAAAAATATATAAGTAAAAAAGCCTTTGTAAATATTTAAGTTTTTTATTTTATAGTTGCAAAGACGGGATTCAAGTACGAGTACATCTGAAGGGCATAGAAAAACTTAAGAAAAATATCAAAAAGGATACACCTCTGTATTTGAAAGAGATTCAAGTAACTTTAAAAAAGAGGATTATCAAAACAAAAGGCTTGAGAATATGAAAATATACGAAGAAGTTAACAGAAAATATCTAAAAGCCCAATTATGGGTATCGCATATAAAAAAAGACCTAGAAAATCTAGGTCTAATCAGTATAACAAAATATTATCTTAAAACTTGTTAGTGATTATAGAACTGCCGTGTACCGAAAGGTATGCTCGCTAAATAAATTAGCTCCTACAGTCTTTCAATTATTACTGCTGTTCCTTGTCCACCACCTATACATAATGTAGCTAATCCTTTTTTTGAATCCCTTTTAATCATTTCATAGATAAGTGTTATAAGTATTCTTGCTCCGGAAGCTCCTAGAGGATGTCCTAATACTGTTGCTCCTCCATTGACATTTACTATTTCTTTATTAAGTTTTAAGTCTTTTATTACAGCTAAGCTTTGAGCTGCAAATGCTTCATTTAACTCAATTAAATCCAAATCGTCTACTTTTAAATTAGCTCTTTCTAATGCAGTTTTAGTTGCTGGTACTGGTCCGTATCCCATTATTGCTGGGTCTAGTCCTTTTGAACCAAAAGAAAGAATTTTTGCTAAAGGTTTAATTCCTAATTGTTTTGCTTTATCTGCAGTCATTAATATCAATGCTGATCCTCCATCATTTAGTCCAGATGCATTTCCAGCAGTTACTGTTCCACCTTTTTTAAAAGCTGTTTTTAATTTGCCCAATTTTTCTAGTGTAGAACCATTCTTAGGGCCTTCATCTGTATCAAAAATCTTTGGATCGCCTTTTCTTTGAGGAACACTAATTGGAACTATTTCATCTTTAAATTTACCTGCTTCAATTGCTTTCATTGCTTTTAACTCAGATTCCAAAGCAAATTCATCTTGCATTTCTCTAGTAATACCCCATTGTTCAGCTATATTCTCAGCAGTAACTCCCATATGATAATTAAGGAAAGGATCAATAAGACCATCTTTGAGCAATGCATCCTGATTTTTCGCATCGCCCAATCTCTGGCCCCATCTTGCTCCTGCTAAAAGATATGGAGCATTAGACATGCTTTCTACACCACCAACAACAACAACGTCATTAGATCCTGCTAAAATTGTTTGGTAGCCTAACGAAACAGCTCTTAATGATGAACCACAAAGCTTATTTATTGTAAAAGAGGGTACCTCATATGGTATTCCTGCTCCTATAGATGCTTGTCTAGCAACGTTTGGTCCAACACCTGCTTGTATTACATTTCCCATAATTACTTCATCAATTATTTCTGGTTTTATTCCTGCTCTACTAATAGCCTCTTTAATTACTGCAGTTCCTAAATCAGCAGCAGATACAGTCTTTAAACTTCCACCAAAGGTCCCAATAGCGGTTCTAACAGCACTTACAATAACAACTTCTCTCATTTAATACGCCTCCTATATTTTTTGATATGTATTGATTATTTATTTTCATAAAATTATCTAATGTTAACAATGTTTTATATAATTGTTAACTTGTCTCTATTATATAATAACGTAATGCCTTTTGCAAGGATATTGTTAAAATATTCACAAAATTAGACCATTAGACTTTTTTTCTTCATAGGATAATATTACTGAAATACCAATTCATCTAGATGCTGGATTTTCAATATAATGCGTGAAATGGGTATAAATCTACTATGAGATTATTTCCTCGGAAAGCACGAACTTTACGGAATAAATCAACTAGTTAAATTTAACTAAAAATGAGACAAGGAGAAAACGGTTAAAGATACAGTGCAAGAATTCCAGCAATTGTCTAATAAGAGTTGATTTTATACACAATATATAAAATCAGCTTTGTAGTCCTATTTGAGAACCTTAATCATTATCCTCACCACTATAGTTCTCAATTTCAGCTATATTTTAAGCCTCTGTAGAACACTTTTCCCATTTGATGATAGATTTCACTCTCTATAGTGATGCAGGCTTCTCTTTAGCTTTATTAGTAGACTCGGTAGAATAAATATAAAATTTAAGAGATGTAACCTTTTTTATTCAGCCCTAACAATTTTATGAAATTTTTTATCTTAAATTTATACTCTTTAAACTCTGTGTCTTCTGGCCGAACCATATTAGTCAATGTAAGTATAATTTTTTGTTCTTGAAATCTTAAATCATAATGACTATTCATAACAAAATAATTTCATCCATAAAATTACATTGTAAGAATATATTACCAAATAATTGCGACTATGTCAATATTCTATTGTAGTTCACTATTGAAAGACCGTAATAAATTTTTGAAAGCATTGGTGNTAGGGGGGACACCGAGATATGTGTAAAAANCGGTAACTTGATGTAAATGATTTATATAGACCCCCATTTTGTTATTTGTAAATCGATTCATACTCTTTAACTCTTCTATAAAAAGTATTATTTTTCATATCAACAAGCTCCATAGCTTTTACAGCAGATATATTACCTTGCCTCCACTTACTATAAACAGCTTTAAAGTTTTCATCAATAGGTATTTTTTTTCTTCCAAATTTGATTCCTTTTTTCATAGCAATGCCAATACCTTCCTTTTGTCTTTCTTTTATTCTTATACGTTCATCCTCCGCCATATAACTTAGTAGCTGTAGTATCAAATCAACCATTAAACCTTCTATACCTTTCATATTCTTATATTTGGTTGTATTAAGTAAAGGCATATCTAAAACAATTATATCAACTTCTTTATTTATTATAAGATTCTTCCACTCATCTAAGAGCATTTGTTTATTTCTTCCTAATCTATCAAGCGATTTGATGTATAAAATATCACCACTGCGAAGAATACGTTTCATTAACTGGTATTCAGGTCTCTTAAAATCTTTACCACTGGCTTTCTCTATAAATATGTATTCATCCTGTATTCCAAGGTCTTTAGCCATAGAAACTTGTCTTTCTAAAGATTGGTCTTTACTACTTACTCTTGCATAAAAAAAACTGCTCATACTAATGTATCTCCTTCTTAAACTTTATATGAAAATCATAATAACACTTCAATAAGTATACATTCTATTTGAAAGGTTTCATATATAAGAATGTTGAAGTTTTGACATATAAAAAGTATAATAATATCACCATTTCAAAAGGTATAATTTTTGACATAGCGTTATTATCAAGCATAAAACTATTATTTGTAAATTATTTACACCAAGTTACCGGTTTTTACACGTATCTNAGTGTCTGGGTATAGGTAGTAATGGAACAATAATCGGCTATGATTATGTAAATATATAGTTAAGCCTAATCTATGTACAGAAATCGTTTGAAAATACCAATTATTAATTTGAACGTTCAAAAACACAAAAAATAAATATATTGAACACGCTATTTACGATTTAAAAAAGTACACTTTAATGAACTGCATAAAAAAAGCATCTTATAATGGCTTATAAATTATTTATAAGCCATTATAAGATGCTTTTTATCAATGTTTTAATAGGTATTAAACTTAAAATCCANTTTTTTACACTCTTATAGCCGGTTTTAGTTCCGTTACTACCTGTACACCGTGTCCCACCTATGTGGAAAAATAAAGAATTAACAGGATTGGAAATTATAAAGTTATTCAGTGTAAATCAAAATATTAAAATATCGATGGCTCATATTATTTAACTTTATGGAGCAATTCAAATAGATACAATATCCAGAGACTTATGTATTATAAATACGATAATAGTTGATTCCTTTTATCCCTGTAAACTATCAACCAACGACTATTTTAAATCTAACTTTAATGGCTATAAGTTTATTTGGTACTATAAATTTCTCATNTCTTGTAATATTTAATTTCCGTTCGTTACTTGTGTTTATCCATTACGTACATCCTTTCTTAAAATACATGATTTAATTACTTTTCATATTTATTTATATATTCTATAAATGCCATACTTATTAAATCCATAGATTTAAATTCTTTATATGTATCCATAAAGCTTTTGAAGTGTTCCCAAACATCATCATACACCCTCACTGTGGTTACTTTAACTTTGCCTTGTAATTTACAATTATCAATCTTTAACTCGTTTAAATCAACGTTAATGATGCCCTTTTGGTGGTTATACCATTCTAACATTTCTTGTATATTATCATGTTTATCTATTATATCCAGTATCTTATCTGTAGCTTCTTTTGATTTAAATACATTTATACTCGGTTTGTATTCACGTGTTGATATTGATTTGTTTGCAATAGGTTTAATTGTTGGTAATACATTTGTAGTATATCCGTAGGGTTCGCCTTTTATATACTGTTTTATACTCTTATTGAATATATATCCATACGCAATAAATGGTTTCCCTATAGTTTTTCTACTTATCCCGATTTCGGAGCTTATAACCGACAATGTTAACCCTTCTTTTAACTTTTCATTTATGTAATTAACCTTTTCAAGCACATTCATGCTATTATAATTATCCTTTGTCATTTCCCCCACCCCATATATTTGTAATATGTTTGTAATTATATCATAAATACATTTGTAGTATACTTGTATTATATTTATTATTATTTTTTATTTAGGTAGAAAAATGAGATTACTGTATATATAGGTTTACTTCTTTTTATCTTTCTAAGTATTATCTATTAGGGGTAGCATACGCAAAAATGATATTTCGTACGTTAATAAAATTAAAATCCCATAAATGCAAATAATTTACTCGTCAATCAATGGTAATAATAGTATAATTTAATTCGAGGAGAAAATGGTTATAGAAGTTGTAAAGGAGTATGAAATAAGTATGAATATGATGTTCGGCCTTAATTATAAAGTATT
>JGI24144J35610_10000335_pt1 | contig 15228 bp, 14 predicted proteins | sample BarGraIncu01121A_FD_35610 | JGI IMG/M metagenome (IMG submission 35610)
CCGGTGGCCAGCTCCTCTCGGGTCACGTCGATCGAGCCGATCGGCCCCGGCAGTATCGGGCCGTTCCAGAGCGGATGGCTGCCCGTGTGCGCGGTCAGCGGCCAGATCAGGAAGAGCCCGAACGACGACACGGCGATGCCGAGCAGGAAGAGCCGCGCTCGCCGCCAGGGGGCTCGAAGCAGGAGTACGAGCAGCGCCGCCGCGAGGAGCGCCAGCGAGAGCGGATGAGAGACGACGAGCGCGGCGACAACGCAAGCTCCGAGCAGAGCCAGTGCGGTTGAAGGTCTCATGAGCGGCTCCCTTCCCCCGCCTGGAAGCGCTGGCGAACGAGCGCCGGATTGCGGGCGAGCGATCGCGCGAAGGCCCGCCCGCTCACGACGAAGCGCACGGGCTCGCCCGCCCTCTGTCCGCTACGCAACTGCGCGACCATACCCGGCCGCCCGGCAACGACGACAAGCAGGTTCGCCGCCGGAGCAACGGGCCTGCCGATCGCCGCGATCGAGCGGGCGTGAACGACTCTGGCCAAAGCTCGCGCCTCGGCACCGAGCCCGGAGCCGAAGCGAACGGCCGCCGCCCGGCGCTTCCCGTCATAGCCGTGCAGGAACGGCTCGGGGAAGCCGCCGACGACCACGGGCACCCGCCCGGAGCCCTGCCAGGAGTGGTAGTCCCACCACTCCACGTCGCCGGGCCGGAGCCGGTAGGAGGCCGCGCCGCGGTCGGCCTCGTAGCCGTTGACGTAGAGGAACCAGTCGCGCCCGTGCAGCCGGGAGCCGGCAACCCCGTCGATGGCGGTGACGAAGGCGCCGCCGTATCCGGTCTCGACCTTCGCCAGCCGGTCGAGCCCCTGCAGCGCGGTCAGCCCGGCGGGAACGGTGCCGCCGTCGAGCAGCGTCGTGCCGCCGTCGCGCGTTATCCAGACCCGCGCCTTGCCCTTCTCCCCCTGGCCGCAGCCGGCGAGACCGACCGCGGCCAGGAGAAGCAGGCAAAGCGAGATGCAGAAACGGTTCACGGCAGGGCGTTGGAGCGGACGGCGCCGCCGAGGGTCGCCCGCACGAGCGAGCTGTTGTGCGCTCTCAGGCACGCTCGTCCTTTTTTCGTTTTGACGGCTCGACCGGAACCGGCACGAAGAACCGCGCCGAGCGCCGGGGTGCTCACACCCTTGTCGTCCTGGGCCGAGACGGCGTAGCAGGTGAGCTTCTTGTGGCTGCGTCGCACTCGCACTCGTTCGGAGCGAGTGAGCTTGCTGCGAGTGAGTAGGAGCGTCTTCGGGCCGGCGAACGTCACCGGATCGAAGCCGGCCCAGTACCAGAGCACGCGATCTCCGTTCACGAGCGTCACCGCGCCGGCACCGACCGGCGGCTGTACCCCATTTACCTTGAACATCCAGCCGCCCGAACTGGTCGCCGGGTAGAGCCCGATCTGATCGACGTAGGAGCCCAACGAACTAACAGTGAGGTGGAAGTAGAACTCACCGCTGTTCGACGCGGCTGTGAGGGCATCGAGGGCGGTCGAGGCGACCTGCAGACGGGGCTCAGCAGAGCCGAAAATCGTCTGCGTCTTTCCTTCGACCCGCACCGAGACCGAGACGGCGCCCGCCATCGGCGCGAAGACTCCGGCCAGAACGACAGAGACAACAACTGTGACGAGAATGCGCTTTCGCACGAATCCTCCCTTCCTCGAGGGGTCCGGTTGCGACGAGCGACAGGTCTTCTGACTCGGGGCACCCTCCCTCGCCGCCTTCCCAGCCCTCGGGCCAGTGACGTCGTGGCAAAGGAGCATCTCCCCTTACAGCGGCGGGACCGTCCCGGACTTACACCGGGTTCCCTAACCGCTCGCCGTTATGTGCGGGCGAGCCTATCATGGCCACCGGCGATGTCCCGCATTTCCCGACTTTTCAGCCTCTGGCTTCCGGTGATCCTCTGGGCGGCGGTGATCTTCGCTCTGTCCTCAATCCCGAGCCTCAACTCCGGGCTCGGCACCTGGGATCTAGTCCTGCGCAAGCTGGCTCACGCGACGGAGTACGCGCTGCTGGCGGCGCTGCTTCTGCGCGCGCTGGCGAGACCGTGGACCTCTTTCCTCGTCGCGCTGGCTTACGCGGTTAGCGACGAGTTCCACCAGCATTTCGTGCGCGGCCGCGCGGGAACGCCGCGAGACGCCGCGATCGACGCCGCCGGTGCCTTGATCGGCCTGGCCGCCTTCTCCTACGGACGGCGCCTCTTCGCTCGCTCGATACCGTCGAGACCGACCGGTCCCGACGACTGACGGTAAAGCACCGCCCTTTCCGGACATGTCCGCGGGCCTGGCACCGGGACATGTCTCGTTCGGGCACGGCCCAAGCGAACAAAAGGCCTGCTGATGACAGGTTTTCGCGGGCGCGGACGTGCACGATCGACTATCGAAGCGATTACCGTCCGGTCAGGACGAGCCGGTACAACGGAATGGCCTGCATAATCGCGGTTCAGGTGCCGAAGCCGACATGCGTGTACCGGGCATGTCCCGGTGCCTGGCACCGGGTGGAACTGTGCGAGCTGCCCTGGCCACTAAAGTCTGGCCATGCACGAGATCATCAGTTTCGCCGGCATCGTCCTAGTAGTCGCCGGGGGGCTCGCGTTCGCTCTCGCCTGGAGCAGATTGAGCGAGCGGGTGCCGATACCGGCGGCGGCCATCTTCCTCATCGCCGGCGCCGCGCTCTCGGACATCTTTCCGCAGCTCCAGCGTCACGCTTCGATCCAGACCGTCGAGAGAGTTGTGGTCGTGGCGGTGGTCGTCATCCTGTTCGACGGCGGCATGCACATCGGCTGGCGCCGCTTTCGCGCTTCGATCGTCCCGATCTCCTCGCTCGGACTGCTGGGCACCTTCGGCACAGCGGCGGTTGTCGCGACCGGCTGCCACCTGCTGCTCGATCTCAGCTGGACGACCTCCGGCCTGATCGGAGCGGCGCTGGCGCCAACCGATCCGGCGGTGATGTTCTCGGTGCTCGGCCGGCGCGAGGTCGGCGGGCGCACCGACACCATCCTCGAAGGCGAGTCGGGCGCCAACGACCCGGTTGGGATCGCGCTGATGCTGGCGATGATCCAGTTCGCGACCGCCAGTCACGGCTCGTTCCTCATAGTCGTGCGGGAGTTCGCCCTGGCGACGAGCATCGGGCTCGCTTTCGGGATCGCCGCGGGCCGCCTGCTCGTTCCGCTGATGCGCCTCAGGCTGCCGAGCGCGGGCCTTTATCCCGTACGCACCCTGGCCGCCTGCGGCGTCGTCTACGGGGTCACGAGCGTCGCGCACGGCTCGGGCTTCCTGGCCGTCTTCGTGGCCGGGATACTCGTCGGCGACGCGCGCGCCCCGTTCAAGGCCGAGATCGAATCCTTCCACTCCTCGCTGGCTTCGCTGGCGGAGGTCGCCGCCTTCGGCGGGCTCGGGCTGACCATCGATCTCACCTACGTCGCGCGCGACTGGGTCTGGCTCCAAGGCCTGGCGGTCGCCGCGCTACTCATCTTCGTCGCTCGCCCGCTCGTCGGCTCGCTGCTGCTCGCGCCGGTGCGCCTGAACAGGGGCGAGCGCCTCTTCCTGCTCTGGGGAGGCCTAAAGGGGGCGGTGCCGATCCTCCTGGCGGCCTTCGCGGTACTGGCGAAGGTACAAGATGCCAAGCTGATCTACTCGCTCGTTTTCGTCGCGGTCGCCTTCTCGGTGCTCGTGCAGGGAACGACCGTCCCGTTCGCGGCCGGGCGCCTCGGAATCCCGATGCGCCTGATCGAGCAGACGCCTTGGAAGATCTCGCTGCCGTTGCGCAGCGCGCCCGAGAGCGTGCTGCGAGTCGTGCTCGCTGCGAGCTCGGCCGCCGCCGGGAGGCGCATCCGCGATCTGGAGCTGGGCGACGCCTGGGTCGGGCTGATCGTGCGCGAGGGCGAGCCGATTCAGGCACGAGGCACGACCAAACTGCGGCCCGGTGACGAGCTGCTCGTCGTCGCGGGCGACGAGTCGATCAACCAGGTCGAGTGGCTGTTCGCGGCGGCCGAGGAGCCCTAGAGCTCGTCTCAGTGCTTGAGGAGAACTCGGCGTAGCTCGTCTTCGCAGCCGGGCTGGAGAACCGCGAGCACGCGATCGCCGGGCGCCAGCTTGGTCGAGCCGGTGGCGATTTCGGAGCGTCCCTCGCGGGCGACCGAGATGAGCAGCGTTCCGCCCGGCACCTTCAACTGCTCGATGCGCTTGCCGGAGGAGGGAGAGTCGTTTCCGATCGGCACCTCGACGATCTCGAGCCCGTCCTCGCGCAGCTGAAGCAGGCGGATGATGTCGCTCTCGGGCACCTCGTGCTCGATCAGGGCCATGATGCTCGACGTGGCGCAAACCGTGGGTGCGACACCAAGCATGTCGAAATGCGTCTGGTTGCGCGGATCGTTGACCCGCGCGATCACCTTCGGAACGAAGTAGCGCTTCTGCGCGATCTCGCAGATGACGATGTTGTCCTCGTCGTCGCCGGTGACCGCGAGCAGCAGATCGGGCGGGCGGCCGATGCCGGCCCGCTCCAACACGTGTAACTCGGTGGCGTCGCCGCGCTGTACGCGGTAATCGAACTCTTCCTCGAGCACGCGGAAGCGATCCGGGCGCTGCTCGACGATCGTCACCTCGTGGTTCTGGCGTAGCAGCGAGCGGGTCACGTTCGCGCCCACCTTGCCGCCGCCTGCAATCAGCACGTACATCAGATGCTCGCGCCCTCGGTCGAGACCATCTCGCTGACCAGCGCCGCTTCGGTGAGCGCGCCGATTGCGATCGAGGTCGGGCAGACCGTGTGCAGCCCGCGCTCGGCGAAGAAGCCGGCCCGGGCCGGGTCGAGGACGCGAACGACCACGCGCTCGACGTGGAATCGTCGCTGCGCGATCAGGCCGATGACGATGTTCGTGTTGTCGCCGTCGGTGGAGACGACAACCGCCTCGGCGCTCTCGATACCGCTCTCTACCAGCACGTTGATNTCGAGGCCGTGGCCGACGATNAAACGCCCCGGCCAGCGCGTCCCGAGATTGGACAGCGCCTCCTCGTCCTCGTCAACTACCACGACTTCCCAACCCGCGTCGTGCAGATGATGCGCGACCGACGAGCCGGTGCGGCCGCATCCGATGATGATCGCCTTCATTACGTTTCAGCCTAACCGAAAGACCGGCGCTCGGGACCCGGCTCTGATCATTTNCGTATCAGCACGAGCGCGCCGTTCGGGACCGTCTTCGAGAATCTCCTGATGGCCCAGTTGTACAGGCGCACACACCCGTGGCTGGCCCAGGTTCCCATATCCCAGGGCGCATTCGTGCCGTGGATGTAGAAACCGCTCGGCCAGCGTTTCGCGGGGGAGAAATCGTACAGCGGGCGGCGCAACACGCCCCAGGCGCCCGATGCCCGCTGCGGAGCACCGATCTTGAAGTAGCCGTTTGGCGTGGGTGTCGAAGGCACGCCGATCGTGATGTCGTAGTGCCTGACAACACGGCGCCGACGCACGTCGTAGAGGGTCATCGAGCGCTTGTCGACGAGGATGTAGCTCGCCCGCTCGGGCAGCTTCGGCGCCGGCCCGAGGCTGAAGACAATCCTTCCTCTGGATCGCGCCGAGGAGCCGAAGCCGTTCGAGGCCGTGAGCTGCAACCGCTCGATGCCGTAAGGAACGCGCACACCGCTCAGCTCGATCCNCCCGCCGGCGCCGCTCACGAGCTTCGCTTGGCGGGTCAGCGGCTCGGGCCCGGCGGTCACCACCACGCCCGTGACCGTTCGATTGGAGACGGCCTCGATCGTGGCCGAAGGCACGACGATGGTGCCGCCCGTGAGCCCCAATCTAGGAGTCGAAGGCGTGAACATCGCCGGNGTCAGTTCCAGCGTCGCTACGCCAAGCGACGCTCCCTGNGCGGCGAGGTATTCGGCGCCGAACTCGACCGGCGCCGCGAGGCGGAACGGGACTCCAGAGCTGACCGTGCCGGCTAGCGCCGGATCGGTGACGGCGACCGTGGCGAGCGGTAGTCCATTCGCCGAAAAGCTAACCGTTGTTGTTCCGGCCGGATAGTCAGCCGCGACGGTGATCGTGCCCGCCGCCCAGTCGATGCCTTCTACGGGCGCCGTGAGTTGCGGCGCGGCCGCTCGGGCCGCGGCCGGCGCCAGAACTACCGACGCGAGCAAGACCAGCGTTGAAAGGAGCAGACGTCGACGGTTCATTTCGACCTAACGATTACTTGATACACGCGCTTGGTCTTGTTCAAGACCCAGAAATCGGTGTAGGGCCGCTTGCCCCAGGTGTAGTGATTGAACTTCGGCGTGTGATTTCGCTTCATTCCGGAATACGCGGCCGCGAGTTGCGATTCGCTACTGCCGACCTTTATACCCCTGGCGGTCACGTAGACGGGCGCGTTGAAGCTGAACTGGAAGACCCGGTGCGTCGAGTTAGAGAGCATCTCACACGGGTAGCGGCCCCCTCGCTTCGTTCCAAAGCTCATCAAGTACACGACCCGACTGCCGTAGTTGGGGTCGCGCTGCAACCCGGTGTGCTTGCCCAGGTAGCGGGCCGCCTTGCTGTCGATCTGACCGAGGCGGGCCCGGCCCGGGCCCTTGCCTTCATGGATGACAACGCCCGCAGTCGCCATGGAGGCCACGGCCAGCGCAACCAGCGCCGCCGCAAAGACTAGGAAGCCGAATCGTTGCCGCATCTTCATCGCTTGTGCCTTCCCGGTTGTTTGCCCAACTGCGAGAGTATTCGACCCTACGCCAGCGAGATGCTAGTCTCGGCCCCGTTCCAGGGTCAACTCGGCACGAGAGCCTACGCTCGGAAACAAAGATCCCGTGACGAGAAAAAACACGATCGCCGGCGCCGAAAACCCGCGCAGTTCGGAGCGGCTCACGCTGGGTCGCTTGATCGTGCGCTTCGTCACGATGGCCGCCGCCCTGGTGCTGATAGACCTCTTCGTCGGTCACTATCTTAAGCCCGGCCAGGACTACGACGCCGATTGGCGCCTGCCCCGGACGCAGTCGATGTCGGCACTACCCGGCTACGTCGACCACATCGAGCGGCTGCGCCGGGATGAAGAGCGCCCGCGCGTGCTGTTCCTCGGCGCCTCGCCCACCTGGGGCGAGATGAACCGCGATCGTCACCACACGTATTCGGCTGCCTTTGCACGAACCGCCCGGGCCGCGGGCACAGCTGCGCGCGTTTACAACCTCGGTGCCGACGGCGCACTGGTCGCCGACCAGTACTTCATCGCCGACCGCCTCGCCGGGCACGCCGACTTGCTGGGAATTCAGCTCACTTACCACACCTTCAACCCCGCGGCACGCATCGATGGAGCCGAGCGCTTCTCGGAACTGCCCACGATGCTGGGTGAGCCGGTCAGCGCACAGGTCGCGCACGTGCTCGGAATCGACCGCACCCCTCCGTTCAACCTGAGCGGCTCTGTCGATCGCACGCTCGACAGTCACTGGCTGCTCTTCCGCGAGCACGATGAGCTGGCCACGCGGCTCTTCGGCCGCCCGCTCCGCGACGAGCTGTACACGCGCTGGCAGAAGTTGGCAGGTAGCGCGCCCGAGAAGATTCCGCTGGCGCCGCCTCTAGCCAAGAACACCCGCTTCGACCAGCTCGATCCCGCTCGGCAAACCGAGATCGTCGAGCGTTATGCCGACTTCGCGAGCTTTCACCTCCGGCGAGGCGACTCCGAGCTGCGCATGCTCGACATCCTCTGCGCGCGGCTAGAACGCCTTGATGCTCACGCCGTCTTCTTCATGTCGCCACTCAACATCGGTGCGCTCGAGAGCTTCGGCGTGTTCGATCACCGCCTCTACTCCGCCAACGTGGCGATCATCCGGGCGGTTGTCGAGAAACACGGCCTGACCTTCATCGACTGGAACCAGCCGGGCAACGAGCTGCCCTCCGCGCTGTTTGCCGACGCCACGCACACCACCGACCGGGGCAGCGCCGTTTTNGCACGGCGGCTCTACCGCGCGCTGGCGCCACAGCTAGCCACAGGAGCGCAGCCNTGATCTTCGGCGAGCCTCTTTATTTCATCGCGCTGGCGGCGGCGGTCGCCCTCTTCCGCTTCGCGCCGGGAAAGCTGCGGCCCTGGCTCATCTTCATCTGCGGGCTGGCGTTCTACGGCTACTACGCCGGCAGTTTCTGGCTGCTGATACTGGGCGAGGCGTTACTCGTGTACGTGCTCGGTAGGACGATGCGCAGGCCGCGGATCGCCTTGCCGGCGTTCGCAATCGGGCTCGCAGGCACGATCGGAGCGCTGGCCTACTTCAAGTACTCGCGCCTGCTCGGCCCGATCCTCGGACAGGCGCTGGGCTCGCACGCCAGCGCGCTGCCGACCTTCCAGGACATCGCCGTGCCGCTGGCGATCTCTTTCTTCACCTTCGAGTTCATCCACTACATCGTCGACATCCGCCGCGGAACGATCGAGCGCCACAGCGTCGGCGACTTCCTCGCCTTCGCGATGTTCGCGCCGACCATGGTCGCCGGCCCGATCAAGCGCTTCCAGCAGTTCTCGCCCCAGGTTCAGGCGGCCCGCGCCGACGCGACCGACGTCAGCGCCGGCATCACGCGCATCGCCGTGGGGCTGGTCAAGAAGATGGTGCTCGCAGACACGTTCGCGCTCTGGTTGGGGCCGCTCGGCTCGACCGGCTCGCTCGACCAGGCCTCCAAGTTTCAGATCGTGAGCGCGCTTTTCGCCTACTCGCTGCACATCTACTTCGACTTTTCCGGCTACTCCGACATCGCCATCGGCTCGGCGCGCCTGTTCGGCATCAGCGTGCCCGAGAACTTTGCCTGGCCCTATCTGCGCTCCAGCATCCGCAGCTTCTGGCGGCACTGGCACATGTCGCTCACCCGCTGGGTGACCGACTACATCTACATACCGCTCGGCGGCAACCGCCGCGGCCTTGCCGTGACCTGCCTGAACCTGATGGCGGCGTTCACCATCGTCGGGATCTGGCATGGCGCCGCCTGGCACTTCGCGGCCTGGGGCGCCTTCAACGGACTGCTTCTGGTCGGGCACCGGCTCTGGACCGAGCTCGGCCGAAAACCGCTGCTCGCTGCCGTTCCCGCACTCGAGAAAGGAGCGACTGGGAAACTCCTCCACTACACCGGTAGCGCCGCCGGAGGCGTGCTCACCTTCTCGCTCGTGACGTTGGGCTGGGGCCTGTTCGTGATGCCCTACGACCGCTTCTGGCACATGCTCGAGAGACTGCTGTGAAGAGGCTCATGAGCAACCGCGCGAAGCTACTCGTGGTCGATATCGCCGTCGGCCTGCTCTGGGCGCTACTTCTCGCCGCCGCCGTCGCCTTCTCCAGCGGCATCTCACAGTTCATCTACATCGACTTNTAGTGCGAGTCGCTCGGGCTCGTCTTTTCCGGCTCGGGCTCCGGTAGGCCCTCGAAGGCGTTCTCGGGGAAGGAGACGATCATCACCTCGCAGGGTGCCTTGCGCAGGACGTACTCCACGGTCGGCGAGAAGAAACGGGAGTGACGGCGCCAGCGGGCACCCGAGCCGATGACGATCAGGTCGGCCCCGACCTCACGCGCCTGCTCGACAACCGCGGCCCCGATCGAGCGGGTGCGCACCGAGTAGCCGCGCATCGGCACGTCGTTCTCCTCGGCGAGAGCCCGCGCCTCGGCCAGAGTCTCGGCGACCCGGCGCTCTTCCTGCTCGAGCGGCGCGTCGAGCGCCTGCTCGAGCGGCACCTCGATGACGCTCAGGGTAATCACCGAGGCGCTGCGCTCCTGAGCGATCCGTACCGCGGTCGCCATCATCTCCTCACCGATGTCGCCCATCTTCATCGGCACCAGGATGGTCGCGAACCCGGCCTCCGGCAGCTCCTGGTCGCCGCCGGCACCGGTCTGCTCGAGCAGACCGGTGCCGCGCTGGTGGCGAACGAGACCGAAGACCGCGAGCCCGACGGCCAGCCAGATCGGGCCGCCGTAGCGGGCTGCCGGATGGGTGAGCATGGTCAGAACGAAGACGAAGATCGTGAGCACCGCGCCGAGCAGGGCGGGCAGCGGAAGCGTGCCGCCGCCGACGCGGATCGAGAGGGGAACCCGGTAGGGGCGGAAGAGGCTCGGTGCGCTGTAGCGAAGCCTGATCACGGCGAGCTGAACGGCACTAAAGGCGATCAGGACGCCGAATGAGAACAGACTGGCCAGGAAGGTCGCCTGTCCCTGCAGGCCGGAGCGATGCAGCGGCTCGGTCGCGATCAGGAGCCCGCCGGCGATCAGCACCACCGCAACCAGTGCCTGCGGCGACACGAGCGTGCGGTGATAGAGGCGACCGAAGGGNGCCGGCAGCATCCTGTGCTCGCCGAGCGAGCGGGCAAGGCGGGCAAAACCGGAGATCGCCGTCGTAGCGGCCAGAAGCAGAATCGCCACGCCGCTCAGNCCGACGAACACGCGCAGCGCCGAGGCAAGAATGCTCGGCATGTGAGGGGCAAAGGCCGAGACGATCCCCATCAAAGGCGCGCGCCTCCACTCGTTGCCGAGCGCGGTCTGGCCATGCTCGACCGGGAACGCAGACAGGCCGACGACGGCGATCAGCACGTAGACGGCGATCACAGTGCCTATTGCCGCAAAGAGGTTTCTTGGCAGCCCGCCCGGATTGCGGCTCTCCTGCGAGAGGTTGGCAACGGTCTCGATGCCCGTGAAGGCCAGCATCGCCAGCGACAGGGCGAAAGCGAGCGAGCCCCAACTCGGCACGCTGCCGAGATGCACCCCCGACGCGAGCCCGTGCCAGGAGAAGAGCAGCATCACGCCGAGCCCGATCAGAACGACCTGGGTGGCGAGGTCGAGGACGGCAAGAACGATGCCAAAGCGATAGAGGCTGGGGCGGAAAGCGAGGCGCGCCATGGCCAGCGCGATCACCAGCCCCACGCCGACCAGCGTGTCGAAGGGCGCCTGCCTGAGGGCCGAGAGGTGGAAGGCGGCACCCAGGTAGTGCGGCACGAAGAGCGTCGTCAGGGCGATGAGGATCAGGTAGTCGAGCATCAACACCCAGCCGACCACGAAGCCCGCCACGTCGCCAAAGGCCCGACGGACGAAGTTCGCGGCGCCTCCCGCCTCGGGCGAGGACGTGATCGCCTCGGCATAAGAGAGCGCAACGAGAAGGAAAAGCGCTCCGACTACCACTAGCACCGCCGGCGTCAGGCCGAGCGCGTGCGCCGCGACGATGCCGAGCGCGAAGTAGATCGACGAGGCCACCTCACCGTAGGCGATCGAGAAGAGATCTCGCCCGCCGAGGACCCGTGTCAGGCGTGGACGTTTTCTAGCCATCGGCGCCGAGCTTAACCGCCATGCGCCGGATCGGGTTACGCAACTGACCGAGCCCGCAGCTTCTGAGATAGCGGTGGGCGGACCGGTACATCAGTGACGGCGCGCGAGGTACAGGCGCCCCAGCCCGGCGGCGGCAAAGAGCGGCCCGATCAAGAAGCCGACGACACCACCGCCGGCAAGCGCGGTCCGCACCACGATCGCAACGCCGAGACAGACCAGCGCCAGCGAGGTGATCGTTATCGAGAGACGGTAGAAGCTCATGCCGACGAAGCCGATGCCGAGACGACCATCACCCTACAGGGCGCGTGCTTGAGCACATAGTCGACCGTGCTGCCGAAGATGGTTCGCCGCATCCGCTCGTTCTTGCGGGTAGCTCCGATCACGATGATCTGGGAGCCGCGACGAAGGCGAGCCAGCCGAGCCCCGTCCAGCCGGCACCGAAGGAGATGGTCTCGTTGAAGGCGTGCCGTGCGAAGCTCGAGGAACCGCCGGCCTCCGGGTAACGGACCGTTCCCTCCGCGTAAGAGGCGGCCGTGCAGGCGAAGATCAGGCCCGCGATAACGAAGACGACCGGCGTCAGGCCGAGCGCGTAGTAGATCGATGAGCCTACGTTCCCGTAGCGGTCGCAAAGAGCGCCGGCGTGCCCAGCACGCGTTCGAGTCGCTGCGCTCTTCGCCTCGGCACGAGGGCACTTTAGTGCTCGGCCCGGCCGGCGGAGGATGGAACGTGACCCCGGGCACGAGCGTCCACCTGCGCACTAACACCGCATCCGACTGCGGCGAGCGATAACTTTCGCATCGCGATGAAGATTTTCATGGTCGGAGCCGGTCAGGTGGGAACGACGATCCTCGAAGCCCTGCGCGGCGAGCACGAGTTCAGGGTGGTCGATCGCGATCACGAGCGCCTGACCGAGCTGGTGCAGAGCTACGGCGTGACCACCATCGAGGGCGACGGCACCAGCCGCCACGTGCTCGAGCAGGGCGGCATCGACGAGGCCGACCTCTTCATCTCCTGCACCCCGCGCGACGAGGCCAACCTGATCGCCTGCCTGATCGCGCGCCGCCTGGCTCCGAACGCCAAGACGATTGCCCGCGTCTCCAACGAGGAGTATCTCGAGGTCTGGCGCGACCGTTTCCTCGACATCGATTTCTTGGTCTCCTCCGAGCTCGAAGCGGCGCTCGCCGTCTCGCGCATCATCGGCATCCCGGCGGCCCGGCAAACCGATGTCTTCGCCGACGGCCAGGTGCAGATGGTCGAGTTCGAGGTGCCGCGCGAGATCGCTTCCGGGGCCGTGATAAGCAGGCGCCTGCGCGAGAGCGCGATCCCCTACGACTCGCGTGTCGTCAGCATCATCCGCGGCGGGAAGCGCATCGTTCCGCGCGGCAGCGAGCGAATCGAGGCCGGCGACCGTGTTGTCGTGATCGGGTCACCCAAGGCCGTCAACCTCTGGAGCGCGATCGTCGCCGGCGGTGTGCAGCGAACCGGCGACGTGGTCGTCTTCGGCGGCGGGCGCACGGGTGTGGCGATCGCGCGGGTGCTGCTCTCGCAGGGCAGCCGCGTGCGCATCATCGAGGCCGATGCCAGGCGGGCGCATCAGATCGCGGAGTTGCTNCCGCAGGCCCGCGTACTGGAGGCGACCGGCATGAATCCCGACTTCCTCGATCGCGAGCAGATCGGGCGCGCCGACGTCGCCGTTTTCGCCATGCGCGAAGACGCGAAGATCCACTACGCGGCGACGCTGGCCAAGCTGCACGGCGTCCCCTTCACCATCGCCATCGTCCACGACGCCGTCTCGATCGAGGTGTTCGAGAAATCGGGAATCGACGTCGCCCTGAACCCGCGCCTGATTACCTCGGAAGAGATCGTCCGNTTCGCCCACAATCCGCGCACACGCCAGGTCTCGATGCTCGAGAGCGACCGCTTCGAGATTCTCGACGTCACGGTGCGGGAGGACAACAAGCTGATCGGAAAGCCACTCAGTGAGCTTCCGGCCAAGGGCACGATCATCGGTGCGATCGTCCGCAACGATCGGGCTATCTTCCCGCACGGCCACGACCGCCTACAGCGAGGCGACCGCGTAATCGTCTTCACCGAGTCCAAGCACGCTGGCGAGCTCGAGCGCGAGCTGTGACCGCCGCTCGACGGTTCCAGCGCGCCGTCAAGCGCCGGTCGATCGGCGTCAGCGTCCGTGCCAGCCTGCACGCGCTCGGGCGCATCCTGGAGATCACCAGCCTGGCGCTCGCCCTGCCCGCGCTCGTCGCCGCGGCCTACGTCGAATCGCCTCTNCCCTTCCTNATTCCGCTCGCCATCGGGCTTGCGCTCGGTTTCCTGCTGGAGCGAACCAATCGCGGCAAGGGTCGCCTGGGAACACGAGAGGTGTTTCTCGTCGTNGTGCTCGCCTGGCTGNCGGCCGCGCTGCTCGGTAGCGGTCCCTACCTGCTGGCCGCCCACATGCACTGGGCTGACGCCTTCATGGAGTCGATGGCCGGCATTACCACCACCAACATCAGCGTTCTCGGCGAGCCGGGAACGCTACCGCGCTCGCTCCTCTTCTGGCGCCAGTTCAGCCAGTGGCTGGGCGGCCTGGGAGTGATAGTGCTCACGCTGGCCCTGCTGCCGCGTCTGCGCGTCGGCGGACGCGAGCCCGCCATCGCCGAGCCGCCCGGCCAGGAGGTAGAGCGCCTCTCACGCGGCGTGAAGATCGTGATTCGCCGCTTCGGCCTTCTCTACCTCGGCCTCACGATCGCCTCGGCGCTCACGCTGATCGGGCCTCTCTCTCTTCGACGTCGACGATAGCCTGAACGTCTTCGACGCCGTCGGCCTCGCTCTGAGCACGGTCTCTACAGGCGGTTTTTCGCCTCACGCCGGGTCGCTCGTCGACTTCTCGGTTGCGACGCAGTGGGTCGTGTTCGGCTTCATGGCCCTCGCGGGCGCGAACATCGTGCTTCTCTTCAGAGGGCTCGTGCGGCGCGAGGGGCGCCCGCTTCTGCGCGACAGCGAGACCCGCCTCTACGTCGTGATCGCCCTGCTCGGAGCCGTGGGCATCGCGGCGGCACTCGTCGCCGACAACGTGGCAAGCGGCTGGCGCGCGATCCGCGAGGGGCTTTTCCAATCGGTTTCCTTCCTCACTACGAGCGGCTTCACGATCGGCGACATCTCAGCCTGGCCGCTCGCCGCCACCGCNATCCTGGTCGGNCTGGCGCTTATCGGGGGTTGCGCGTNCTCGCTCTCGGGCTCGCAGAAGATCNTGCGCGTGCAGATCATCGGCAAGCTGCTNCGCCGCGAGCTGGTCCAGACCGTTCACCCCGAGGCCGTCCTNCACCTCCGCATCAACCGCCGCCGGATCGACGAGCGGGTGGTGCAGGGCGTCATCGCTTTCGTCCTCATTTTCTTCGGACTGCTCGCGCTAGGCGTGCTCGCGCTCGAGCTCGAGGCGGCTCGGGCGAACTTCCACCTGAACGTCTTTTCGGCACTCGCCGACACCACCGCGGCGCTCTCCAACGGAGGCCCGGGCCTCGGCTTCGCCGGCCCGGCGGGCTCGTTCGCCCCCTTCAGCGATGTCTCCAAGCTCGTGCTCTCGGCGCTGATGCTGCTCGGCCGCCTGGAGATCATCCCGATCGCGGTGCTTTTCAGCAGAAGCTACTGGCGCCCTTAACCGACAGAAATCTCACGATTTCTGTCGGCGAACCCCATAAAAGGCCGCCGCTGAGCTTGCCGAGGGTCGCTGGATAGCCGGCGAGGATCGCTAGACCAATGAGGGTCGGCGCTTTATCTCGGAAGACGCCGATCGTCTCATCTGTTACCGGCCCGTCCTGCAACCACGAGGCCGGCGTTCCAACCGGGGGCTCGGCCACCGGTCGGCGGCCGGATCGAGTCGACGTCGAGGCCGCTACCGGCGACGAGCCACGAGATCACCGAGTTCGAGTTCCACATTTCCCCCACGCGCAACTCGTCGCGTCC
>JGI24144J35610_10000344_pt1 | contig 14980 bp, 18 predicted proteins | sample BarGraIncu01121A_FD_35610 | JGI IMG/M metagenome (IMG submission 35610)
CTATATAGGAAAAGACACTCATTGCGATGTACTGATCATTTGAAACGTGAGGACGTATGCTCAATCCGCTCTTGCATGATGGCNCTGCCGAAGCAGCTTTAATGAGTGATCTACAAAAAAAGGTTTTCAAAAGCATTTATGAAGCGAGCAACGAAGGCCTTCGCTTGTGGCAGGTGCAGAAAAAGGTCGCAGACACAAAGGTCCAAGCCCAGGAAGCACTCAACGAGTTGCTGGGGGTAGGCTACATAGGAATTCTGTCGATGGGCGGGGGGCCCAAGTACCACAAGATTGCCTCAAAAGCCTACATCTTAGACGCACTAAATGCGAATGATACTGAGATGCATTAGTAGTTCTTTGCCGAAGCATTAAACGGGTTAAAAAAAGAGCGCATCATACGTCAACGTTCAAGCAACTCGGCGTAGCTTTCCACTTTTAGCAGTTGTGTGTCATTTATTCGGATCACACGTCTATTTGAAACTCTCTTTCACGTCGTTCATTTTGAACGGTAATCCCCCAGGCGAAGATTTGTGCGCATGAGAAGACGCAGCATAGGCCCGGAGCAACAAAAAGCATTGTGTTAATTGGGGTAGGACAGAGCACCCCCATTATAAGGAGGGCCAACCGCTCAGGTCTCCCAAACGAAGTGCGCACAGTGCCCCAATGATGTCTGTGGCCCTAGGCCCGTGCGAGCAACAGCGCAAAAGCTGCCCCTACAACAATAAATGCGGATGGGGGGACATGTGCTCCAAGAGCGGCACCGATGACGAAGAAAAGCGCTGAGGACCGATCAGCGACGCCATCGAAGTACAATCCAAATTCCGTGGCCCTGTCTAAAGCTCTGGCAAGGGGGCCATCGAGTGCATCACACGCGGCACTGGCAACAAAAAAGGGATGGACAAGCGAACATGGCATTCTGCGACCTTGCAAGTATTCAAACAAAGAGTTAAAGCACATAACCAGATTAAATGCGCGATTTCTTGGAATTTGGGGCCTAAAATGAGCTGTGCTTTAAATTAACTCGGAACGGAGCAGGCGACGAAGAGCAAACTATACAAATTATTACATAGCTCCTAAATACAGTCAAGAATTCGCACTCAACTGCAGAAAAAAGCGAATTAAAACCATAAACTAACCTTAGGTGATGCATACGACTTTTGTTGATATTAAGCTTGAGAGAATTGACATAGACAATGCAACGTGGTTTCCGTCGAGCCAGACGACTATATATGTGCCATATATCCTTTCTGAAGAGCCGCCGAAAGAATGGAAGGACTATTTCTTAAGAAGGATAAATGGAGAACCATTCGCGGCTGGCGGGCCGGTTAAACACACAACGACGTTGCCCCGTCGAACAACGAAAATAAAGGGAAATANGGTATTGTTTGAATGCGATATAGATAAGACAACGGTAAAGGAGATATGTTGGGAGATAGTAGCCGCGCACATTGACGACGCTAACAAATTCTATCATAAGGTTGAAGAGTACCACCGTCGGCAACAGCTTGCAGAGGAAACAGAACAAGAGAAGGAAGCACAACTGCAAAAAGAGCTTGAGGACTTTAAGCGAGATTTTGACAAGTAGCAAAACCATTTGCTAAAATGTTGATTAGGGGGCAATAACGAAAGACTCAGGTGATAAATCCACACAGCAGCCGATAACAACCAAATGGAAAAAGCAAACTTGCTGTGCGATGCTCAGTTAATTGTAATCTAAGGCTACCCAAAAATCTCTACACGGCTTCTGTTTTGCTAAAAGAAAACGATTTTACCTGGGAAAAAGGCACTAGGCGGGCCCTATGTTTAAAAATCTATTTGGTTTGGTGCCTGTTTCTCTTTGCTTAACCTAATACATCTTTTTATGCATCAATTCAATTTCAAATCGTTATGCGGATGATTTGGGTCGTTATTGTAGCTTGTAAAAAAAGGAAAAGCAGAGGGTTCGCCCTCATGCCTTCACGACGACCGTGTGCGCCACGCGATCCCCAAGCCGTTGCTTCATATCTGATGTCCATATTAGGATGGCACCAAGCAGGTACGGAATGAAATACGGAATGAGGTCAATAAGCCGTAGGACGTTACGCACAACCGCGTCCATATAATCGATCTTCGTCCCGTCCACCCGCACAACTTTGATCTTGACGGCCATCTTGCCGACTGTCTGGCCGTACGCCCCTTCAAGGAGTATGAAGTACAGCAAAAAGATCAGCAGCGAAACCGCTCCAGAAAGTTGCGATTGAAACGGGATAGCGAGGATGCCGGCGATAATGGCAATAATGATGGTATCAATGAGGATCGCGACAAAGCGAATCGCGACGCCCTGATATGGTGAGGCCGCAGCGTAAGACGGTGCTTGATTCGTCAGAGCAGGTGCGTACGACGGAACGCTCTGTGGCTGTGGTTCGACTTCAGCGTGCAACTGAACACCACACTTTTCGCAGTACTTAGCGTCAGGTAACGCGGGCGCACCGCATTGTTGACATTTGTCTTCGTTTATGGTTTTCACCTCCGTTTCTTTTTTATATTGAAGACATACGCTGGGTTGTAGTTATTTCTTTGCTGTTCTTGAGGTGGTTCTTCATGTTCGTTTTTTCTGGAAAACAAGCCTGATCTCACCTCTTAGAGGCGTTTGTCCCAAACAGGCCTGATAAGCAGCACTCAGAAGTGACTTACAGAAAGAGAAGACAAGCACCTAACGGAGCCTAATAAAGGCTCCGACAGCAGCGGGATCAAGTCGATTGGCGATTTTACAAGCACCCGATGCCTGAGCACATACATGATGTCTACATGCGATATTGGCAGGAGGTAACTTTCACAAATAGTTCATTCCCCGGACTCCGTCAGATCACGAAGGGAATAAGCCGTTTCGTCCTGCGCGCGTACGACACATATGCTTCACCGAGTTCTGCAATCAAAAGCTTCTCTTCCACTTGAATGCGGTACCCGTAGGCGACTGCGAATATCGGCACGAGCGCAAGTACTGCTCCCCCCGACAGTAGGGCAAGTCCGAATCCTACGAAGAAGATGAGCGCCCCTGTGTACGAGGGGTGCCGAACGTAACGATACGGCCCAGTCTCAACGACTGTTTGCCTTTCTTGTACCGCGACTGTCCGCGAAAAGAAGCGGCCCAACACGGCGATAGCCCATTGCCTGATCACGATGCCGAGCACCATGATGAAGATCCCAAGGTAGAATACCGAGCTCGGCAACTTGGCAATACCGGAACTAGCAAATGAGAAGGCAAGGATAAAGTAAACGACAACGCCAGCGTATATTAACAGGAACGAGCCCCTGTCTTGCCTTCTCGTTCTGGCTCTCCGGCCTCCCCGTATCAGCGGCTGAACTCCTCCACCAATGACTTCACTGAGAATCCAGAGGATAAGCACGAAGCTGAATACGAGCGCAGCGATGCTCGATGGGAATAGTGAACTTGACAAGGATATCTGCACCGCGGTAATCATCTTTAAACTCCCTGTTTATTGTTTTTTGGATAGAACGTAAAAGTCCCAGTCATCGAGATTCAACACGTTAGCTCTTTTGACATCGGTTTCTGTATAGTGACAAAAGACGTAACAATCAGCTGATCGCTCCCTTTCCTTTCCCCAGGTGTTTGTTTCCGCATACCACGGTATCTTCATACCTATGTCAAAACTGATTGTCGATAGTTTTTTTGAACCCAGCTTTGGACATACGCGGCAGACTTCACTTCTATTGTTTGCCTATTGTATCGATGATCTACGTAGTCCCACTCAGTTCAAGGGCTGTCTACAACTCCAAGAGCAGACCCGACAATGAATTCGGCGAATATGGATCGATTTCTATTGCTTAAAATATCGGAGTACGCCCAAGACCAGAAATCTCCAACGCAAGTCTCAGTATCATCTACGATGGGGTGGTCGCAAGTTAATTTCTTTACAGCCATAATCAAACCTTAGCCGCACGACGCACCAAAACGCTTTTGGTTTAATACCATCCTCACGAAACTGATGACTTTGTTAACTTTCTACGACGGAGTTAACGAGATTGGAGGCACAAGATCCTCCTTGAGGATCGGGACATACGACTGTTTCTCCACTTTGGCATGAGCTTCAGTCTCGCCAACCAATATTTTGATGAGTTCATACAACCCCGCAAGTGCAGCTGCTAACTCTCACTTTTGAATCTTCGTTGGACGCATGTCACCGAAATGATGACATGCTTAGAAGATGTTAGATGACATCGTGAAGTAATTTTATAATTCCATTAATATTAAAAAAGACCTTATAAAAATCCTGGGCTGGAACTACTTTTTATGTCAAAATTAGCCTTTTTGTATAAATTCGCGGCATCACACTTAAAAGAAGCGCAAAATGGCAATCTTTATTAAACAAAACACTTCTTTTGTTCACTGTGACCAAAATACCCGATTATCTTGAGAAAGAACAGGTCGATGAGATACTGCATGCGGCTGAAACGTGCAGCACGCGGGACTATCTACTATTGCGTTTTATGTGGCGAACCGGCGTACGCGTAAGTGAGATCATAAACGTCACTCCCAAAGATATTGAATTTAAGAACGGCGTCGTTAACATCCGAAAGGCTAAGGGAGGGCGACAGCGGAGAGTCCCTCTTGACCAAGAGACCCTCAAAATACTCTCCGACTATGTTTTAGCACTAAATATCCCAGAGGATCGGCCCGTTTTTTCTATAAAACGAACGCAAGTATTCAACCTCGTAAAAAAATATGGGAATATGACAGGAGTAAAAATACATCCGCATACGCTTCGCCACAGCTTCGCTATACATTTAGTGCGGTCTGGAACGGATCTGCGGCGTGTACAGCTCATGCTAGGGCATTCAAGCCTCAGTATTACACAAGTCTACCTTCAATTCAATGATAATGATCTAAGAGAAGCCTACGAAAAAGTAGCTTTTTAAATATCGTTTCTCGATTCGATTTTTATAAAAGTGAGAGTTGAGACCACAAAAAAGTTAAGAAACAACTATCGAACAAGCAAAAATTTTTTTGGTATCACTCGAAACTCGCCCTGATTTGATGATATCAAATCATTGTTCTAACAATAATATCTGCCTTTATAGTTAAGTAACACCTAAGATACCTAATAATTAAAAGCCCAACATCCAACGAGATACAACGAGTCGCTCACTCTGTTTCTTATTACTTGCTTTCGAAAGCTAATTTTCTTGTGAAATTCGAACGACTCAAGAAGCTGAAAAACTAGATATATTTACAAAAAAGCCTCAATTTTACGCCTTTCTCCCTGACGTCATGTTGCTAATCATTCGAACAATTATTATAAAAGTGAGTTCCAATCTCCAATTAGCGAATCGTGGATTGTGCGATAGATGATAAGCAGAATTATAATGATAAAAATAGATCTATTAAAAATAAACTTTTATCTTATAGTCAATATAATGTATATCTNTAAATGATGTATAATGTCATCACTTATCATTGCCATGCAAATCTGTACAAGAACAACATAATAGGGTTAAAATTATTTCTTTTCTTGAAAAATAAGGTAAAAGTGAGAGTTACCGCGCTAAATGACCTTGCTTACAGTTGGCTAGAGTCAAAATTAGGTTAATCACGGCTGATAACGTCGCTACCAAATACGCCTAGAATCGTTTCAAGCTCGTCATTACTAACACCTTCTTTTGGCTGGAACTTTATGCCGTGATCCCCTTTGTAGGGCTTCCTATGATCATATTTACCTATCAAGATAGGTTGAGGTATTCTTAATGGAAAAGCTTCACATCTCTGCGCTTTTCGATAATATTTGCAGACCAAACACATTGAAACTGGGTAAATTGGCAAGATGGNCCTCCTTTTTTCGATTTTTTACGCCATTATGAAAAAAACTAGCTAAAAAATCGGGGAACGGGTTCACAAAAAGTGAGAGTTGCTACTAATTTTTAAGCTTGACTCTAGTGCGGTGCGTACAACCCCAACTAAGCAGATCAGTATAGGGGCGCTAAGCACAAATGCAACATAGAAGCGTCTGATACCTCAATGAGCTCATCTATTGCTTCTATTTTGCTCCAAGGGACCGTTATTTCAATATGGAAGGCTTGGATACCAACGCCAACCTCTAAACCAATCTCTTTCGAATCGGAATCGATGCTGAAGTTTTTAACGTGGCCGACATCACACCCACTTAACGAAGCGACAGCCTTTTTGAGCAGCCCTTTCGTGTGAATAACCTCCGCATCGCGCTCACTAAATGATTCAAAGCTCGCTGCGTCTGAAACGATCAGGGAGTCATCGATAGTTTTAATTAAGGACGACGGAATTACAGCGGTGCTTTTAGTAGACTCATTTTTGACAACTAGCAGCCCTTCTTTTAACCCTTCTCCGTACGTCACATCANCGACCAAGCCCCAATCAGTGCCACTTCTAGATGAGACCGCTTTATTGAGAACGTTTTTTTGCCACATGGTTTGACTAATATGCACGTNACGAGTTAAAAACCATATTGTTTACTGTGAGATAATCGAAAAGGAAAACTAAAAGTCGAAAAGCTCAGTGCCACCTAAGGATGCAAATTGGNCTCAATCACATAGTGATAGGGCCCCGAGTCCTGTATTGAAACAATATTAAATCCTGCTCTTTCGATGAGAGACGCGGCTTCTGATTCNCTGAACCTTATGTTAAGTGGCGGCCCAAAAGGCGTAGATTCTTTTTTCCAGTCCAGATTGACAAGTCTACCGTCCTTTTTAAGGGTGTTCTTGGCGTTCTGCAACACCTTGAATGGATCTTTGAAATCGTGCAGAGCTATTCCAATGAACACTATGTCCGCACAGCGCTCACACAGAGAGGCGTCTTCAGCTGCTGCAAGCTTGACTCGGACGTTGCCTAAGCCTGCTCGCGCGGATTGTGCACGCAATTCTCCCAGAGCCTCATCGTCAACGTCAACGCCGCATACTACGCCTTCAGAACCAATCATCTCGGCTGCTGGAATGGCAAAAAAACCAAATCCGCAGGCCAAATCTATGAGGACGTCGCCGGCCTTGACTCCTGCTTCCATCAAGATTTTTTCAGGGTTCTGCCATTCCCGTCTCTGTGCCTCATTGCGATATGTATGATGCATAGAACCCTCAGCGCGATTATTCAAAGGTACGCAATCTATTTAAGCGACCGTATAGCGGAAGCTACGATTCCTTCCGGAGTGAAAAGCTAGAGCGCGCGACACACTCGGGCACCTAATCATAGCTTCTTGCCATCTCGTTGGTTTCACTGAAACGCAAGAGCTGTAGAAGTAGAAAACCTATTACCGTCAGCAGGAGAGCATAGAGCACCAGATCGCTCCACAAATATCCTCCGACGTTTTGAATAGGGGTATACTTGCGCGCGTCGACAATGAGATGACTCGCCCAAATAGCACAAGCCGCGTAGCCTGCGACAAGTGCAGTCTTGGGCCGACGTATAAAAGGCACGAACGCCGCAAGGAATACGAGCGGCAAGATGACCAAGGAATGTGAAATATCGATGCCGATCGCTCGTGCCACGTCCGGCAAGAAGGCTATGAACGGTACCACAATCAGGTAACGATAATTGAGGATCGGCAGGACGATGCATATGGGCAGCGCTATGTGGACGAGAATTTCATAGCGCTCTCTTGCTGGCCCATCAAACCAGACAAAAAATATGAGCAACTCTGCAACAATAGCTACAGCAAGCTTGAGGAGATCAGCTTCAAAAGCCCGTTTTTTGTATTGCTCTCTTCGGTCGGTCGAATAATAGGTCTTTCTGTGCGTTTCCATGTTGGGGCTTTTCCAGAACGAACTTCGCCATAAATATAGTTGTGCCGAGAGCGACGATCTTTCTTGGTGAAATTAACGAAGAGCACGCGTGCTGAATGAGTCGCGACGCTTCAGAAGTGCCGGGCGAGCGAAGCCACCGAGATGACTTGCGTCAGAATACCTGGAAAACAAGCAGCACGCCAAACGTGACCATCAGAAGCCCAGCGACAAGCCTCATATATCGCGCCGATTTCATTCTCCATTCTTCAGCCCTGTCCGTACTCACCTTGACNGCGTAGATCGCTCCGAATACGAGGATCATTGGCAAGACAAATGCTAACGAAAACAGCGCGGTGTACAGGTTGTTCTGCATCGCAGGCATGCTGGTCAAGTATGTCGTCGAAAAGTATGTGAAAGGACCGATTGTGCACGGCAAAGCGGCAATCGTTGCGATAAAACCGAGCCCTATTATCGCAACAAAAGAGCCGGTTTTTCCGAGAGTGCTGATGCTGTGTTTGGTGAACGTTGGGATCTTGAAACTGAACCAGCGGTTGTACCAGAAGAAATCCTTGATCGAAACGATACCGACAACGAGGAGGAAGATGCCAATTGCAGTTTTAGTCAGTGCCAGGTTCGATGCGCCAATAACTCGAACAAACTGCACAACCGCAAGTGCTGTGAGGAAGAATACAACGAACACCGTTGCAATATAAGTTACCCCGATGGCGAGAGCGCGGCGGCGCGAGCCGGTTAGGGCAATCGTCCCCATCAGGAATATGAGTACCGAAAACACACACGGGTTTATTCCACTAATTATCCCCGTCGTGATGAACAATGGCAGGGGGAGGCTTCCCTGAGTGTCCACAAGTGTCGAGTTGTGGGCTGATGAAGTTGAATTCTTAGTTGCGTTGCCCGTATGAGTTGTCGGTGATGGCGTTGGTACGATGTGGCCTGTTATCGAATCACCAGGACCTGTCATACCATTTTGAACGCCTTGCGCAACAGCTGCTTTAATCTGCGGCGCGTACTCATCTCCTTGAAATTGCTGCTTGCCGACAACAACCGTAGGGACGGTATCAAACTTGAGCCCATAAGCACTCAGAAACTTCTGAAAAAGGCTATAATTTGCATCATTTTGAATTTCGTACTTATACACGTGCAGCGTAGGATACTGACTTGCAAGCCCATCAATCGTCGGCATTAGCGCCGCACAATGAGGGCAGTCACTCCTGTAGAATTCGTACAAATTTACCGGGTAAGGCGGATATTTGGCGCTCGCCACGGCTGTTGGACTTTCAGGCGATGGCGTCTGCGCAGCGACCGAGCTGATCGCTGAAACACACACCAGAGCTGCAAGAATAATAGAAAACGCGACTATAGTTTTCCCGCGCATAAACTTAGCTATCTTTGACATTGGTTTTGTTACTTCAGTTGCAAATAGCCTATTTATCTTACTATTTTTATAGTTATTTTTTTTGTTCTCCGTGGTTTAAATACTATCGCATAGAGCCAAGACGCACGGCGCAGCAGTTCATAGCATCCAAAACTTTGCTTACGACTGAAACGCTATTTTCGCGTTAAGGGTTGCCTAGTAGGTCTGTAGTCGTATCCGTTGGCCTAGTATGCACTTCCCACCCCTTATTCCCCCAAATGGGTTTTTCGGTGTGCCGAGTGAATTCATGCATCGCGCCATGATGGCAGCCCCTCGCGCAAGCCCATCATCAACGAACACGATATACTCCTCGGGCTTTGCGTAGATGCCCAGCTCTTTGACTGCTTTCAAAATATGCTTCGGCTTGTTTCCAGTGATGCCTGCGCGACCCGTTATCCCAATGCTTACCTTGTCATTGATCAGACCCTTTGTAAGTGCCGTCTTTATGATCCTTTCAGCGATGCCAGTGGAGACCCAGTCAATCACGTCGTAGAGCATTTCGAGCCCAAACTCGTGATAGATCTCGCCCCCAACTTTCGAAATGCGGTGAAGATCGCTGCCGTTTTCACCTGAATCAACGCCGATAAGGGTTAATCCTATTTGCTCTGCCGCGCGTGGATTGACGGGAACGCTCCCAAATCGCTTCGATGTTTTTGGAACTTCCTCGATTCGGATATGTTCGTGGATCTCGTTTGCGAGGGCTCTGGCGTCCCGTTCGCGTCCAATGTTGACCTTTAACCGGCTGGGCTTCGGCAGATCGAATGTCGTGCCGCTCGTCTCATCTACGAGACCAGTGCCGCGGCCAATTGAATCGACGACTTCACCTGAGATACCACAAAAGTTCGCAATCGTATTTGCATAAGGAAGAACGTCGTTGGTAATGCGCCCCTTGAAGGTCGTTCCGAAATCCATCGACAGGCACGGATTTCGGAAGTCAACATCTGCCCATTTCGCCCCTTCCTTGATTCCCGCAGTCGCTAGCTCTCCTTCCATCTCATTTGCAACTACTTCAACGCCAGTCGANCCTATAGGAGGCAGGACGCCACTCACCGAACCGTCAAACGCGACTTTATCGAGGAGACTGTATTCGCGAAACTTCTTCGGAAGGTGGTGAAGACTCATTGCTGGCGTCATTTTTCTTGCTGTAACGCCCGCCATTAAACAGCCATCGGCGAGTGCCTTNATGAACTCGCCAATGTCTTCGGGCCGATCAAAGCCGGCGACGACGCCGGTGGAGCGCACGACAAAGTGAAGATCATCNGCAAGCTCGAGATTTGCGTTTCTCACCGACTGAATTAGGGTCCGCTTCACCATTTCGGCGATGCTGTTTCGTGTGAGCGGCTTGTAGGTAAGTGTACGCCCAAAGATCTCTTCACCTGGCTTCGGGTCGCGCACGTCACGCGTCATACTGACGACTTTGTTAACGACATATGCCTTGCCTTCGCGCATGTTCGTGGCCGTGAGGATACTCTTGGTCGTGGTGTTACCCACTTCGACGGACGCCACCACATAGAACGGCCCCTTTTTGATTTCAAGCAGGGACACCTCTTCGTTCCTAGCTATCTTCGGTTTAGCCCCCCACAGACCTAAGGCCACGATATCTTCCTCCCCTCAACATTCCTTGATCACACAGCAATCGATTTCTTCCAACTTTTTGCCAGTTCATCTATTTTTCTGGATCTGTTACTAAAAAGCATTTTTTAAGCTTATGATCATTGATTTTTATCTGCATTCTCGTTAATAAGTCCTAAGAGCATTTCTCGCCCCTTTCGCGATTTAAAAAGCGGTACGTCCCAGTTTTGAACGACTCTTGACCGATGNCCACTGCTTGGCCGACCTGCGTTGTCAATGCCCTGCTTTTCGTAAAGCTGCTTATGAACGAGAATCCCCTTCCGCTGCCACGATGGAGTCTTTGCAAGGTTGATACCATGGGTAAACATAAACTCGTGCATTTCGCTAGCGTTCATCTCAAACAGTTTAGCGTGCGCATCGCGCGCAGTCTCGCCTTCTTGTCTCAAGTGATAGTAGGTGTATGCGTGTAGGTGATTTCGCCAAGCTTCATTTTGTCGCCATTCAAGATACGGGGGTACGTCCAGCTTGTTCACGGGAACGACGCGTGCATCGAACGCTAAAGGAATACTCGGCGCGAGCTTTAATGTCACTGCGCTCGCGAAGAAGCTAGCGATAACAGAATTTAGCTTCTCGATCCTGCCGTCAAAAGGAGCTTCAAGAAAGAGAGCATTTGCTTCGTCAGAAAACGTGAAAATCAGCTGCACCGGCAGGCCACTTCGGTGCATAAGGGCTTCCGAAGCAGCGCCCATAGNCTTCGCAAATGTGAGGTCGTGCGGNTGTTCGCTTTGAAGCACCGAAAGGGCGTGCCGGAAATTCCTACCGTCAACACGAACAAAAAAAGGAGCAACTGTGCGCAAGCCTGCGTAGATCTCGCGCTCTTTCATTACGCTTCTTCTTTGGGCTTAGCTCGACTGATGAGCGTTTTCACGACGCTACTAACGAGGATAATATCGGCTATAGACTTTGCAAACCGGTAGGGTATCACTACGAATCGGTACTTTATGTCAAAAATATTATGGTTGATGTCGCCTATAACGAGGCCCGTCACCCTCTTGTCGTTCGTATCGATCTTGATATCCTCCACTTTTCCCACGTAATCTCCGTTATCAGTGTACACGTTAAGATCCATTATCTGTGTCAGCTCGATTCGCATGTTGACCTCCCTTTCCAGTTTCGTGTAAAAGCTCCTCCTTTCACTATCGACTAAAGTGATATATAGTTTATTAAATAAAGGCTAAATCAGGATTATTCTATGGCTTGGTCTTTTAGAATCGCTACCGTTCGTGGAATCCCGATTCTCCTCAATATCACACTTATTCTGATTATTCCCCTCTTTGCCTTCTTATTTTCGGTCAGTCCTCCTCCATTCGGATTTGGAAACGTTCCCAACTCATTCGTTTACGGGACAATAGCGGGCATTATGATCTTTGTTTTCGTGCTGCTCCACGAGCTTGGGCACTCTCTTCTGGCCTTGCGCTACGGCATCGAAGTAAAAAGCATAACTCTTTACCTCATCGGAGGGGTTTCTGCAATCGAAATCCCGAAAGATCCAAAACTCGAGTTCAGAACTGCGTTAGTCGGGCCATTGGTCAGCTTGGGCCTCGGCGCGCTCTTTTTCGGATTGAGCCTTGCAGTGACCGCAACCGTGCCAAACCTGTTTTTGCAGAACTTTGCGTATATTAACCTTGTTCTCGGTGGGTTCAATATCCTTCCAGCGTTTCCTATGGATGGCGGACGCGTGTTCCGGGCATGGCTTGCCAGTCGGCAGCCTTACTTGAAGGCGACGCACACCGCCGTGCAAGTTGGCAAGATTTTTGCAATTGCAATGGGCATCGCCGGATTGTTTTATCTAGGTCCATTTATCATCATCATTGCTTTCTTTATCTATATCGCGGCGTCTGATGAGGAGCGACAGACGACGATTACGCAAACGCTTGCGGGAATTAAAGTGCGGGATATCATGACGGGGGAGGTGCTNACCGTCCCTCCGTCGATGCCTATTACCCAGCTGATCGAACTGATGTTTCAGAGCAAACATGCGAGTTATCCTGTCGTCGACAATGGAACACTTGTGGGTCTTATTACCTTTGGTAACGTACATCATGTGCCCGCAGACCGTCGAGATGACATCATGGTGGGCAACGTCATGACGCGCAACGTTGAGCCCGCAAAGCCTGATGATGACGCTTCTGAGGCATTCATCAAGCTCGCGCAACAGAAGCTGGGGTCGATTCCAGTCGTGCAGGATGGCAACGTGGTCGGGATCGTCACACAAAAAGACGTAACAAGCGCCATGACTCTGCTCGGGGAGGCGCGCGAACAGATCGTGCGCCCTGACGGCACCGTGATCAAAACTTAGTGGAAGCAGGACCGAATGAACGAGAGCCCCGATCAGCCAGCACAGATTATCGTTGTCGGCACAGCGCACATCTCAGAAGAGAGTATAGCGGAAGTGCAGCGGACCATTGAAGCTGAACGACCTGACGTTGTTGCTGTTGAGTTGGACCCCGGACGGTACCAAGCATTAGTACACCCAGAACAACAAGAAGCGTCGATTAAGGAGATCCTCTCGAGCGGGAAACTTTACCAGTTCTTAGTTCACTGGCTGCTTGCATACGTGCAGAATAAGCTCGGGTCAGAAGTCGGAGTGAAGCCAGGGAGTGAGATGTTGTCCGCAATCGACGCAGCTAAAAGCGTCGGTGCGAGCATAGCGTTCGTCGATCGGGATATTAACGTAACCATTGCCCGATTCTGGGCTAAGATGCGTTTAGTTGAAAAGTTGAGAATGCTTATCGCGCTTCTCGGGCTTACCACAAGTGACGAGGAAATCGACATCAAAGAGATCACGAACGATGATACTATCTCACAGCTTGTTACTGAACTGCGGCAATTCTCACCAAACGCAGCGCAAGTGCTCGTCGACGAGCGGGACGCGTATTTAGCAGGAAATTTGCTCAAACTGCACGGAAAGATCGTAGCAGTCGTCGGCGCGGGTCATAAAGAGGGAATAAAACACTATCTTGAGCACCCAAAGCTCGTTCCGTCGCTTGAAGAGCTTAATACTGTTCCGAAGAAACGCTTCAACTTCACAAAAATTGTGGGAATTGCTTTTTTAGCAGTTATAATAGGATTATTCGCGCTCATAGTTCTTTCTGGCGCCCCGCTTGCCGTCGTGTTGCTTGCCTTTGGGTACTGGTTTGCCCTTCACGCTGTTTTTGCAGCTGGTTTTGCTACAGCGAGCAGAAGCCATCCGCTTGCCATTGCTGCGTCTGCGGGCTACGCTGGCTTTAGCCCCTTTATCCCGATTCCATTTCTCAAGGTTGGCGTCATTGCCGGATTAATTGAAGCAGCAAAGCGACCACCAAGAACCGAAGATTTTTCAGCAATCACCAAAGCTGCTTCAGTCCGAGAGCTTCTTTCGAATAAGCTTTTTAGAATACTCGTGGTTGCCGTCGCGGTTAACGTAGGCAGCTCCCTAGCCACGTTCATCGCTCTGCTCGTTATATTTCCTATGACTGGCGTTAACCCGTATGATATCTTGCATACTGCGCTCTCACATATAACGGGGATGGTATAGCGTAATGGTGCGACACACAACAAGCAGCAAAGAAGTAATTGACCTCCTCATAGCTTGGCTGGGCGTTTCATTCGCCTTCTATCTCGTATTATTCCTCCGGCCTAACTTGTCTCACGCGTCGGTCGAGTACGTCCTTCCTTCACTGATTATCACACTAGTCGTCGTAGGCTCAAGTTTTGTCTTACACGAGCTTTTGCACAAGTTCACGGCTCAGCATTTTGGTTTCTGGTCTGAATTTAGAGCCAGCTATACCATGCTTGTGTTTGCGATCCTGTTTGCCGCACTTGCGGGAATCGTGTTCGCGGCTCCCGGCGCGACGATGATTTACGCCCCTGCTATTACCAAGCGACAAAATGGAATCATATCTGCCGCTGGACCCATTCTGAATCTAGCTTTAGGCGGACTGTTCTTGCTACTCTATCTCCTCTCGCCGATGGGAGGCGTGCTCAGAGACTTGGGGTGGTACGGTTTTGTAATCAACGTTTGGTTCTCTGCCTTCAACTTGTTGCCGATAGGCCCCCTTGACGGAAAAAAAGTGCTTGATTGGGGCATCCCTCAATTCGTAGCGATAGCAGCTGTGCCTTTTTTAGCGGCTATCTTCGTTGCTATCAACGTTTTTCACGTGCTCTAAACGGTTTTGGCGAACCTTATCTTCGATT
>JGI24144J35610_10000348_pt1 | contig 14897 bp, 13 predicted proteins | sample BarGraIncu01121A_FD_35610 | JGI IMG/M metagenome (IMG submission 35610)
TTCGGCTCAACCCGGTCGCGCACACGGACGCAGGCCCGAACTGCCTCTTCGGCATCGGAAAAGATGCCCGACGCGATACCTCCGAGAAGTGCCGCACCGTAGGCCGCGCCTTCCTCCACGGCGGTCAGCTCGAGCGGCAGACCCAGCACCGAGGCGACTATCTCCAGCCAGAGGCGGCTGCGAGCGCCGCCACCCGAGACTCGCCCGCTTTCGGGCTCGACGCCGAGCTCGCGCAGCAGCTCGAGCGAATCCCTGAGCCCGAAGGCCACGCCTTCGAGCACGGCCCTGACCAGAGCACCTCGATCGTGGACGAGCGATAGTCCGCTGAACGCGCCGCGGGCGTTGGGATCAGCATGCGGAGTGCGCTCGCCCTGCAGATAGGGCAAAAAGAGCAGACCCTCGACGCCGGGCTGCCAGTGCGCCGCCTCGGCGGTCAGCTGCTCGTAGTCGGCTCCCGGAGAAAGCGTGTCCCGAAGCCAGCGCAGCGAGCCGGCCGCCGAGAGCATCACCCCCATCGCCTCCCACACACCCGGCACGGCGTGGCAAAAGACGTGCACGCGCGCCTCGCGGTCGTGCACGTAGCGGTCGAGCGCCGCGAACACCACGCCAGAGGTGCCGAGCACTACCGAGAGCGGCCCGGGACGCACGACGCCGACTCCAAGCGCACCCGCTTGTTGATCGCCCGCGCCGGCCGCAACCGGCACGCCGGCCGAAGTGTGGCCCGAGACCTGGGGCGACTCGAGCACCCGCGGCAGCCACTCGAGCGGAATCTCGAGCGCCTCCAGCACGCGCTCACTCCATGCGCGCCGCTCTACGTCGAAGAGCAGCGTGCCCGAGGCGTCGGCGGCATCGATCGCCAGCTCGCCAGTGAGGCGCAGGCGTACGTAGTCCTTGGGCAGAAGCACGTGTCGGATGCGGGCGTACGAGTCCGGCTCGTGGCGACGGAGCCAGAGCAGTTTCGGCGCGGTAAAGCCGGGCAGCGCGCGGTTGCCAGTCAGCGTGATCAACTGCTTGAGCCCGATCAGGCGCTCGATCTCGGCACACTCCTCACCGGTGCGCTGGTCGTTCCAAAGAATCGCCGGGCGGATGACCGCGAGCTTCTCGTCCAGGCAGACGAGCCCGTGCATCTGCCCGGAGAGGCCGATTCCCGCGATCTCCCCGCTCTCTTCCGATTTCTTCAGCTGACTTTCGAGCGAGGCCAGCGCCAGTTCACTTGCCCGCCACCAGTCCTCGGGATCCTGCTCGGCCCAGCCCGGCCGCGGCGTCTGCAGCTCGTAGCCGATCCCGGCCCGGCCGGCGACCTCGCCGCCCGGGGAGACGGCAATCGCCTTGACGCCTGTCGTACCGACGTCGATGCCAACCAGAACTTGATCTTCGGACATGGACGCGGCCTATTCGCCGCCGAGCGCGGCGTAGACGATCTCGTAAGCTGCAACCGCGTCCTTGTGCTGCTGCGCCTCGCGCAAGGCGGGCCCGTCGATACGCTCGGCGATCGATTCGATCAGGCGCCACTGCAACACGCTGCGCCTGACGGCCGCAACCGCGTCCTCGGTATAGGGATAGAGGTCGAAGCCGAGATGCTCGTTGTTGTCGCCGTAACCAGCTCGGTGCAGTTCCAGCGCGAGCTCGATCGTCTCGAGGAAGTACGTTGCGCCGACCATGTTGTCGTCGTCGAAGTCGCCCCAGCCAGAGTTGGCGTGTTGGTGCCCGAGCAGGCCCTCCGAGGCGAGCAGGGCTGCGTATTCGGGCAGGTGCTCTCGGTTCATAATCAGGTGCTGCCAGTCCATGTTCACCTTGATGTTGGTGACTCCCTGAGCTCGCAGGGTGTGAATGACGTGCAGCGTCATGCCCATGTTGCGCATGAAGATCTTCATCGCCGGCTCGGAGTTCTTATGCTCGAGGAAAAGGTAGATGCCGTGCTTCTTGCAGACCTCCGCCGCCTGCCCTACCCCGTCGATGAAGCGCTTCCATGAGTCGGCATAAGGCGTCTGGAAGGGGTAGTTGTAGCCCTCGATCCCCGGCCAGACGATGTAGTTGGCCTTGAGCGAGCCGGCAAACTCGGCCCCGGCGAGCGTTTGCTCCAGTGCCAGCCTCCGCACCTCGTCGTCGGGCGAGGAGAGCCCGCCCCGGCCGAATACGGGATCGAGATGCAAGCCCATGCAGATGCAGTAGATGCCGTGCCCGTCGAGTGCGGATCGCACCTCGTCGAGGTTGTCCTCGGAGAGCTCGTTCGGGTAGTGGAACTCATAGTCATCGATCAGCTCGCCGAGGCCGTCGACGGCCCGACGAACATGCGTTACGGTCGTCTCCCCTGTGTGCTCCGGCTGGTAGCCGATTGGCACAAAGCGGGTGACCATCGGCCCAAAAGCCCATATGCCAAGACTCGTCTTCACGTCTGCTCCTTTCCTGTCCCCCCACGGCGGGCGCGGCTCAAGAGGCGTGCGCGACCGCTGAATAGGGCAGATCCATTCTTTCCTTGTGTTCCTTTCCGGCAAAGACGGCGAACGCGGGCAACGAAAAGGTTGAGATCACGGTCGAGATCCACGGCGCGATCGCCCGTTCGAGCAGGCCTGGGGACCGCGCTGAGACCGGCCGCCTGGCCCTCGAGCGGGCTAACGTCCTGCGGCAGCCCGGCCACGGCGAGAGATCGCATCGACTGTTACGGCTACGAGCAGAATCGCGCCTTCGACCATGTACTTGATCTCGGGCGGCTTGCTCGTACGCTCATGAATTTGGTTAGCAGCAATACTAATTAGCGCGGTCTCGTCTCTCAACCGATGCCAGAGGCTATCTGCCGGTCGCTCACTGCTTTCCTTCCAGCGTTCAGTTCGAGGGTTAAGGATCAATCGCTCGGGTGAGGCGGCTCGAAGCGCACCGCCAGCCGGTCGATGCGTGAGCCTTCGACCTCGAGCACCTCGAAGCGCATGACCTCGTACTCGACGACGTCGCCTGGGACCGCAGCATGACCGAGTTGACCAAAGACGAATCCGGCCAAGGTGTGGTAATCCTCGACCGGTAGATCAACGTCGAACTGCTCGTTGAAGTCGTCGATCGAGAAGGTGCCGTCGACATGGATCGTGTCCTCGGCTATCCGCTCGACCGACTCGTCGGGCAGGTCGAACTCGTCCTCGATCTCGCCCACTATCTCCTCGAGCAGGTCCTCCAGCGTGACTATGCCCTCCATGCCGCCGTACTCATCGACGACGATCGCCATGTGCTGGCCGGCGCGACGGAAGTCGGCCAGTAGCGCCGCCAGGTCTTTCGTCTCGGGCACCAGGTGGGCCTCGCGCAGCATCCCCTCGATATTCACCCGCTCGATCCCAACCTCGTTCATCTCCGAGAAGAGATCGCGCACGTGCAGGATGCCGACGATGTTCTCGAGTGTGCCGCGATAGACCGGGTAGCGGGTGAACGGCGAGTCGATTACGGCGGCCAGGCACTCGGCCGGCGGCAGATCGATCGAAAGCGCGACCACCTCGGGCCGCGGCACCATCACATCCGAGGCCTCCTTGTCGGCGAAGTCAAAGACCTTGTAGAGCATCTCGGTCTCCTCCTTCTCGATCTGGCCGTGCTCGCTCGAGGACTCGAGCAACATGCGCAGCTCGGCCTCCGAGAGCGGCGGCGTCCCGGCTTCGGGCGACTTCATTCCGAGCAGCGCGAGCGCCAGTTCGGAGGAGCGCTGAAGCACCCAGATGAGCGGCATGAAGACGAAGAAGAAGACCCGCACCGGAGCCGACACGGCCAGCGCGACCCGGTCGGAGTAGCTGAGCGCGATTCCCTTCGGGATCAGCTCCCCAACGACCACGTGCAGGAAGGTCACGATCAGGAAGGCAAGCGTGAAAGCGACCACAGTCGCAGTCACGTTGTCGAAGATGCGAGCCAGGACCGGCTCGCCCAGGGCACCGATGCCGAGGCTGGTGGCCGTGACGCCAAGCTGCATGGCCGCGATGAAGCGCGGCGGCGTTGCGATGAGCCGGAGCACCAAGCGCGCGCGCCGGCTGCCCTGCTCCTCGAGCTCGCGCAGACGTGTGCGTCTCGCCGTTACGAGACCGTATTCGGCCGCCACGAAAAACGCGTTCAAGAGAATCAAAGCCGCGACTGCCAGAAGCTCGAAAGCCAGGCTCATGATCGCGCCTTTGGCGGCTGTCTATGAGGAAGCGACTCGTCGTCCAAGCAAGATCTGCATAAAAGTATATGCGANTGGCCTGGATTAGCACCGACGCGGCTGCCGCAGAGCTGCTCGGTCTCGAAGAACACGATCATGCGCCCATTCTTTCGCCTCGGGGCCTTTTCTGGGAGTGCAACCGCCTTGCCGCCCGCCGGCTGCCGTAATCTTTCGACGCGACGACGTTGCCAAAGCCCAGGTACCAAGCCGTTTTTCCCGCCGGCCGATGGTCGTGATCCCCCAAAAGGGGCAGGTATACGATCCCCCGTACTCAAGTGGATGGACGGCAGCGCCGATATCGCATCGAGACCGCAAAAGTGCCCGGCAGACGGGCAAGGCGGGCTGAAGAGGCGTCAAAAAACCCGGCCAGCACAAGAAACGAGAGCCACCCCGTGCCACAGGACATCACTTGCCTGATCGTCGACGACCACGAAGTCGTTCGCGAAGGTTTGAGACTTTCGCTTTCGCGCGCCTCGCACATACGCGTAGTCGGCGAGGCCTCCGATGGAGCGAGTGCTGTTGCCCTGGCCGAGAGGCGGCGCCCGAACGTGGTGATCATGGACGTGCGCATGCCAGGCATGGACGGGCTGCAGGCGACACGCGAGATCATGACGAAGGCGCCCGAGAGCGCCGTTCTCCTCTTCACCGCCCACAACGAGCGCAGCCTGCTCGGGCGCGGCCTGGAGGCGGGAGCGAAGGGCTACATCCTCAAGGAGGCGCCGCATCAAACGTTGCTTCGGGCGATCGAGAAGGTCGCCGAGGGCGAGGGATATGTGGATCCGGCGCTGATGCCGTCCTTCCTCAACTCCAGGGACAAAGAGGACATGTTGACCGCGCGTGAGCGCGAGATCCTCCAGCTCCTGGCAGACGGAATGTCGAACGTGGAAGTGGCAGGAAAGCTCTTCATCAGCCAGGAGACCGTCAAGAGTCACGTCCGCCACATCCTCGCCAAGCTCGAGGCCGACACCCGCACGCACGCCGTGGCGATAGCGCTGCGAGAGTCGATCATCGACTAGTCTCCTGTCGCAATCGCGACGAATGGAGGAGCGCGTGGCCGGAGCGGATCAGGCAAAAAGCAGGCCGGCGCCCGACAAGAACGCGCGCAAAGACAAGCGGCGCAAGAGCGAGAGCGAACGTGCGCGTCTGGCCGACCAGCTGATCGCCGCAGAGCAGGAGGAGCGTAGGCGCATCTCACTCTTCCTCCATGACGGTCCGGTGCAGTCGCTCTCGGGAATCACGTTGATGCTCGATGCGGCGTTGCATCAGCTGTCGAGCGGCAACCTCGAAGAGGCGACACAGGTGATCGAGGCGGTACTCGAGCGACAGCGCTCGACGATCAAGGACCTGCGCGATCTCTCCTTCAATCTCGAGCCGGTGGTTCTGCGCGACCAGGGGTTCGAACCGGCCGTGAAGGCGCTGGCCGACGACGTCGGTATCGCCAACGAGATTCACATCGAGCTCGAGACCGGCTTCGCCGAGAACCTGGCCGAGCGGGCTCAGGTCGTCTTCTACCAGGTCATCCGCGAGGCCTTTCACCAGGCAATCCGGCGAGGTCCGCCCACCCGCCTGGCGGTCGCGCTGCACGAGCTCTCCGATCGCCGGGTAGAGCTGATCATCGCCGACAACGCCCCGGGCGAGCGCCGGCGTACGAGCTACGAGACGATCGACGAGCGGGCCCGCGTGCTCGGCGGCAAGGTCAGCGTGCGAGCGGCCAGCGGCGGCGGCACGGTGGTGCGCATCGTCGTCCCGGCGTATGCCGCCGAGCGCTAGCCGCGCCGGCTCACTAGAGTTCGGGCCGTGAACGACGAGCGCTATCTCCTCTATCTCTGGAAGACGAGCGGTTACGAGCTAGAGGAACGTGCGGGCGAGCTTCCGGAAGTCGGCAGCACGTTGACCGTGCTAGAGACCAGCCTGATGGTCTCAAAGATCGCCGCTTCACCGTTTCCGAACGACCCGCGGCCCTGCGTCTACCTGCAGCCGGCGTAGAACTACCGCTAGGGAGGCGCCGGCCGAGGTGGTCGATGCATGGCGCTCTCGTACGCCCGTACATCTCTAGAGGCAGGCTCTCAGCAACGCCTCCGTGTATCTGCCGGACTAGGAGCTGTGCGCGTCGGAGTAGGTCGTAACGAGCGCGTCCACGGCATCCACACCCTGGCCGTAGGCGGCGTTGATGCGGACGAAGGACTGCCACTTGGCCGGGAGAGCATCCTCGGGGAAGATCGCCTCGACCGGGCACTCCGGTTCGCAGGCGCCGCAGTCGATGCACTCCTCGGGATCGATGACGAGGATGCGATCGGCCTCGTGGATGCAGTCGACGGGGCAGACGTCGACGCAGGCCCCGTCCTTGACGTCGATACAGGGCTCGGAGATGACGTAGGTCATGCGACTTACTCTAGCGGCGCGGTCAACTCCGCCGACAAACCGCCTGTTTCATTCGGCGATGAGCTCCGAGATCAGATCCTCGGCGTTCTCGACCAGGAGCGATCGATCGACCACGCGATCGAAGCCCGCCTCCTGCGCCGTGCGCAACCTGAAAGGGTCGGCATGGCCGGCGTAGCCGAGAATCGGCGTTTCGGGGTAGGCGTCGGCGATCTCTCCGGGCTCGACGCGCGTGACGTCGGCTACGACGAGATCGGGCGCCTCGATGCTGCCCGTCGAGGTCAGCTGGTGCCCGGCCAGGAGCTGGTTCAGCTTCCCGGCGAAAAGAGGATCGACCCCGAGCAACAGGATCTTCGACACGCTCGCAGCGTAACACGGTCTCGCCAAACGTCGACCGAACGCTTCGGGCGCTTCGAGTCATCCGAGATGAACGCTCAGAGACGATCCGAGCGACCGCTACTGCGAGACGATGAAAACCTGCGTCCCGACAAGGACGTGATTGAACAGCCACTCGGCGTCGGGTATGTACATGCGTATGCAGCCATGAGAGAGCGAATAGCCGATCGAGCCCGAGTTAGGCGTGCCGTGGATGCCGACCCCCGAGGCCGACAGGCCCATCCAGCGGGTGCCGAGCGGATTGCCAGGCCCGGGCGGAACGGGCTTCTCCCCTTTCGCCCAAGCCGAGTTGGGCGGGTACCACCAGGGGTTGGCCCACTTCACGACGATCTCATAGTGCCCGAGCGGTGTCGGGTAAGCCGACTGCCCGGTCGCTACCGGGAATCGCTTCCGGAAGCGCTCGCCACTGTAAAGGTACAAGTGGTTGGAACCGCGCCGGATGACGATCACAGGGCCGAAATTCGACTTGGCCAGGTGCCGCGGGACTTTCTTCAGCGGCAGCGTGAGAGCGAAGCGCCGGTTGGCCGCCAGAGCCGCCCGAATCGCTCGTTGTGCCGCGGACACCTTGAGCGTCCAGCCTGGCCGCCCCTCCGAGATGCGAGGGCGTAGATGGCGCAGGAAAACTTGCGCGTCGACCGGCGTGCGGTTGAAGCGCTTGCCGATCTTGAGCACGTACTTGTGCAGCTTGTAGTTGTTCACTGCGACCTTGAGCGTCACGGTTGAGCCGGGCGCCGCGGTCTGGGCGACCTTGAGCGCAGCGTCGATGCTCGCGCGCGCTGAGATCTCGCCGGGCGCCATTGCCACCCGCTTGCTGCCGATGCGAAGCACGAGCCGTTTGTCGAAGGCCGTCTCGATCGTCGCCTTGGCGATGTCTACGCCCATTCCTCCAACCGGAACGCCACCGACGGTTACGTTGTTGGCGATATCCAGAGGCGTGGTCGTCGTAGGCGTAGTCGTAGTCTCGGTGGTCGAGCTGCTCGTCGTCGGCTCGGCAGCCGGAGCGGTTGCGACGACTGCAAAGGATGCGACCAGCCCGGCGATCGCAAGCAGAAGCCCTAAGGCGAAGCTGGTCTTTTTACTCGATCTCATCGTGGTTTCGCGAATACGGTCGTGGATCGTTCGTGATGATACCGTCAGCACCTGCCTCTACCAGCCGCTGCCGAATACGGGCGTCGTCGACCGTCCAGGCAAACACGGCTATTCCCCACTCGTGGCAACGTCGCACCAGGTCGGCGTCGATGACTCCGTGGTGCAGAGTCACGGCGGCGGCGCCCGTCTGCTCGAGCCAACTTCGGATCCGCCTCCGCAGGAGTAGGCGTAAACCGTGTAGANCCAGCGGGACGAGTGGCGCGATCGCCCTACGCTCGGAAAGGCGCCGCCTGTCGGCGGGATAGGAGAGGCTGCGGGCGATCTCGGGAGCGAGCTCGAGCAGGCGGGCGAGCTGCGATCGTTCGAGCGAGCAGAGAACCGCCCGCTCCTGGAGCCCGTGCCGGTGCAGCGCTTCGATCAGAGCGCGCTCCTGCCCCGCGCTCTTCAGGTCGATCAGGAGCGGGCCCGAGACAAGCCGCGCCGCGGCGAGCTCCAGCACCTGCTCGAGCGTCGCCAGATCGGGATCGAGCCGTTGCAACTCGTCCAGCCCGCGCGCTCCGGCATCGCCGCGGGCTACGCCGTGACAGAGCTCGGTCAGGTCGAGCGAGTGCCCGGCCACGAGCGTCCCGTCGGCGAGCGCCACGGCGTCGACCTCGAAGCCGTCGGCTCCCTGCTCGAGCGCCAGTTCGAAGGAACGCAGCGTGTTCTCGGCAGCCAGCAGCGGTAGACCCCGGTGGCCGATCACGAGCGGTCGATCTCCTCTCAACAGCGACTCCGTCACGGCGCGGTTGGAAGCGTCCGCTCCTCGTCGAGCGAGACGCCCTCCCTGGCCGCATTGACGATCATCCGGTCGACGACCCACTCAACCGGGGCGCGGTCATCCGTCCAGGGATCACGCGCGGGAGCGACTTGCTCGGTTTGGCGCTCGAGCAGAGGGACGAGAGGGCGCAGGCGAGCGGGCGCGGAGCGACGCGCACGAGTAAGCGACGCGGACGAAAGCGGGTGATCGAGCCCGATCACGAGCGCGTTGAAGCGCAGCGCCTGCCAGCGGTATACGTGAGCAAAAACGGTGGCCAGCGTGCCCGCCGTCTGCTCGACCAGAGCGTGGTCGCGTGGCAGCGAGGCGACGTTCAGGGCGACGACCCCACCCGGACGAAGGCGGGATCGAACGAGCTGGTAGAACTCGCGCGTCGCAAGGTAGAAGGGTACGTAGGGCTGCCGGTAGGCATCGACGCAGATGATGTCGTAGCGGTAATTGTGAGCGAGCAGAAAGGGCCGCGCGTCTTCGTTGTATAGATGCAGGAGGGGCCCCGGCTCGAGGCCGAAGAATCGCTCGCCAACCGAGCTGACCTTCGGATCGATCTCGACGCCGTCGATACGCGCCTGCGGATAGAAACGGCGGTAGGCGCGGGCAACGGTGCCGCCCGCGTTGCCAAGGATCGCCACGCGCCTCACGGGATGGTCGAGGAGCAACGGCGGAACGAGGAAGAGATCCCAGTAGCCGCCCGTGAGCACACTCGCCGGGTCGTAGACGGAGTGCGCCACAACGCCCTCGTTCAGCTCCAGCACCCGCTCGTTTCCGTCCTGGGCGACGCGGATGAACTGATAGGCGGACTCGCCCTCGTAGAGGATGTCTGAGCCGGGCCTGATCGCCCCCGGCGGCAGTGCGACGAGCGCCGCGATGCAAGCGACCGGTACCAGCCCCCGGCGCCCGAGCGCCAGCGCGCTCGTCGCCGCAAGCAACGCCGAGGTGCCAAGGAGCGTGCGCTGGGTTCCCACCAGCGGAATCGACAGAAGCGCCGGTACGAAGGTGCCGAGCAGGCTGCCCGCGGTCGAGAGCGCGAAGACAGTTCCCGCCGTGTCGCCGGCCCTACCCGCGCGCTCCAGCGAGAGCCTGATCGCAAACGGCGCAACCATGCCGAGTGCCACGACTGGAGGGGCGAAGAGGATGAGCGCCGCGAAGAAGGAGCCGACGACCGCGCCGACGGCCAGTTGCCCTATCCCGCTCGCGCCACGCTCCAGTAGCGGGTGCGCGACGAACGGCACAACCGCCACGCAGAGCGCGGCAGCAAGCACGATTACCCCGAGCAGGGAGGGGCTCGGCCGACGATCGGCGAGCCTTCCGCCAAGCCAATATCCGAGCGAGAGCGAGGCGAGGATGAGACCGATGATGTTCGCCCAGACCATGGTCGAGTCGCCGAAGTAGGGAGCAAGCAGCCGCGAGGCACAGATCTCGGTCGCCATCGAGCCGCTGCCGGCGAGAAAGACGAAGAGCAGCAGAACGGGGCGCCGGAGAACGCTGCGCTCGCTTCCGGGCAGGACCCGCTCGGCCATCAGCGCGCCCGGACGACGACCACGGCGCAGTCATCGAGGAGCGGACCGCCGGCGAACTCGCGGCAGTCGGCCAGCACGGCATCGGCGAGCTCTCTGGCACCGANGTGCGAGTGTCGGCGCAGGAAGTCATCGAGCCGCGGCGTNCCGTAAAGCTCGCGCTCGCGGCGAGCCTCGATCACTCCGTCGGTGTACAGGACGACCGCGTCGCCTGGCGTGTAGGGAATGCGAATCTCTTCGTAGCTCTGGCTGCCGATAATCCCGAGCGCGAGCCCTCCCACGGGCAGAGACTCGACGCTACCATCGGCGCGCAGCAGGCGCGGCCGAGGATGACCGGCGCTGGCGCAGGCCAGCTCGGTTCTCGCCGGATCGACCCTCATATAGATCATGGTGACGAACTTGCCGAGCTCGACCTCCTCGAGCACGACCTCGTTCATGGCGGCGAGAAACGCGTCCGGCTCGGGATAGCGCCGAGCCAGCGAGCGGAAGGTGAACTTGACCATCGCCATGTCGGCGGCCGCGTCGACGCCGTGCCCGGTCACGTCGCCGAGCACGACCGCCAGCGCCCCGTCCTCGAGCACCAAGAAGTCGTAGAGGTCACCGCCGATTTCCACGCGAGCCGAGGCGGCGTAGACGGCGCCGACATCCAGGCCCTCGATCTCGGGCTCGTAGTCGGGCAGAAGCGAGCGCTGCATGGCATCCGCGAAGGCCTTCTGCTGCTCGTACAGGCGCGCGTTGTCGATCGCGAGCGCCGCCTGTCCCACGATTGCCAGAGCCACTTCGATCGTCTCGTCGCGGATCGGCTGCTCGGGGCTGAGAGAGATGAGGGTGACCGTCGCCAGCACCTCCTTTGGCGTGGCGACGGGAAGGACGATCGCCGTCGAGCCTCGCCCCAGGAACGGCCCGAGTAATGACAGCGAGTCACTCGCGTCGGCCGTCTCGTGCGTAAGGCGCAACACGAGCCCCTCTCTAATCACGCGAGCGATATCGCCGGTCAGCGGGAGCGGCCGGTCGAGGATCGCTCGCATCGGCTCCTCCAGATCTCCTCGGGCGACGTGAAGCGCGCGCGCCTCCATCTTCTCCTGGCGCTCATCGGGCATGTAGAGAACAGCGACGTCGACTCCCACCAGCTCGGCGATCGTCTTCGCCGCCGCTTCCAGCGTGGTCTGCAACGACAGACTCTGCGCGAAAGCGCGTGAGACCTCGTACAGCGCCCGCAACTGAGCCGCTGCCTGACGCTCCGCACGCAGCGAGTGCTCGAGCTCGCGGCCGAGAAGAGTCGCCTGCTCGTGCAGGCTCGCGCGGTGCACGGCCACGGCGAGCTGATTGCGTAGCGCCTCCAGCAACACGCGCTCGCTCTCGTCCGGTACTCGATCTTTCGACGGATAGAGAGCAAGCAGCCCGATCACCTCGTTCGCCGCCTCCAGCGGGAGAGCGAAGACCGCCTCCACGCCCGACTCGGCAAGAACGTCGCGCAGCAGCTCCAGTCTCTCGTCGGTGAGAGCGTCAGAGACGATCACACCGCCCGCGAGCCGGCCGGAGGCGAGCGTCAGTTCGAGCAGGCGACGAGCGATGAGCTCGTGCGCGCCGATAAGCCCGCGGGCGGCGGCGGTACTCAGACCGTCCTCTCCGTTCAGGTAGACGGCGACTTGCTCGATCCCGAGCAGGTCGGCGATCCGCTCCACGGCGGCGTTGAGCGTTGGCCCGACCGCGAGCTCTGACATGGCCTGCCCGCTGAAGGAGAGAAGCGCTTGCGTCCGCTCCAGCTCCAGGACGATATCGCGGCGCAGCGCGGCCTCTTCGAGCACCCCGGCGACGCGAGCGGCAAGCGTCCGCAAGGCCTCGAGCTCGCGTTCGCTCGTCTGCGTCCCCTCGCTGAATCTCGCCTCCAGCACGCCGAGCGGCTCGAGCCCGAGGGGCAGCGCGACAGCGAGCGTCCCGGGCAGCTGCTCGCGCAGAGGCCTGCCCTGCTCGCGCACGCGATTAGCCCTGACTCGCGCCGCGTCGAGCTCGGAGGGAGAGAGGACCGCGGGCGTCCCGAGCTGCACGGCGTCTGCTTGGTCGCCCAGCCAAAGCAGCACCTGCTCGGCCCTTGTCGCCGCGGCGACAAGACCCGCCAGGCGTCGCGGCAGCCCACTGGAATCGAGCGCCACCACGAGGGCATCGGCAAGCAGCTGCTGGGCTGCCTCGGGCGAGCGCAGATCCCTGTCGCGGTCCGCAGGCGCCGCTCTATCGGAGCTGGACGAGTGCTGAGCACCCGGCCCCGGAGCGGGAAAGGAGAGATCGCTCACGCCGGTAGTATCCCGCCGATCGCGCCCCTGACGCGGAATCGATCGCCGCTCGGCCCGGGCGAAAAACTCCGACAGCGCTGCCGCATAAGCAGCGAAGCGGCGGCCGGCGCCCGTCGATCGATCGGATCAGACCTGCAGAGTCGAGGCGATAGGCCCTAAACTGGGGTGCCGGTGGGATACCCAGCGCGACAGACGCAGCCCGAGGACGAGAAACCGCCAATCGACCCTACGGCGGTCGTCCGCGCCTATGAGCGCGAACGAGCTTCGCGGCAGATACGCGAAGAGCGGGCACGAGCGCGCAATCGGGCGCACGTACGCTTTTACGTGACAATCCTGATCATGCTGGCGGCAATTGCCACGATAGCGCTGCTGATCTGGCAAGAAACGAAGACCCTGTTCGGTATTTGACGCGCGTTCCACTCGCTACATCGAGCGATTCAAGACCAATAAGCGCCCGCTTCAGTGCCATACTTCCAAGCCATGCAGACTCCAACTCCACACCGCGCTCATCACGCCAACCCGCGTCCGCCGCTGGCTCGCCCCTCGCTACGCCACCCCGAGGGCTTCCTTTTCACCCCTGAAACACTCACCTGGCTTTCGGGCCTCGTGCTCAGCTTGTCGACCTTTATGAGTTGGTACAGCGGCTCCGGGGCCCCCCAACTCGTCTTGAGCGTGATCGGTTGGCACACGGGCCTGGTGGGCCAGATCGTTTTCTTCCTCGGCCTGGCCGTGCTCGTGCTCGTCGCACTGCGCGTGTTCGGAGTCGCGCTGCCGGCCAGCCTCCCGGACAGCTTGATCGTGATCGGGATCGGGGTTCTCGCCACCATTCTCGTGCTCGTGCGCCTGATCTGGATTCCCGATCGGTTCCTTCCGGCGGACGGCCGTGGAATCGGCATCTGGATTGCGCTTCTAGCGTCATTCGGCGTGATCGCGGCGGGCCTGATAGAGGCCAGCGAAGAGATCTAGACCGGTAAAACGTCACGAGCGCGCTCGACCAGGCGCCGCGGGTCGAGCGGGCTGCCGAAGTAGGCTGCCGCGCCGAGCGAACGCGCCAACTCCTCGTCGCTCTCGCTGACGGCGCTGAACAAGATCACCGGCGGCGCCGCTTCAACGCGCTGCTCACGCAGGCGACGGAGCGTTTCCCAACCGTTCGCTCCCGGCATCGTCACATCGACCATGATCAAATCGGGCGGGCGGGCCTCAATCAGGCGTTGGCCTTCCCTCGCGTCGTTGGATTGCTCGACCTCGTAACCGACGGGCTCCAGGCTGGCGCGAACATAGGCGGCAATTCCCGGTTCGTCGTCGATCACTAAAACGACAGGCCTACGGCGGCCTCGAGAGCCGAAATGGGATTGCCCCACAAACTCGTCGAGATCGCTCTTTCGGAAGCGTCGGTGGCCACCGGGCGTCGTAAACGCAGGCACTCGCCTCGCATCAGACCACTTCCTGAGCGTGCTTTGAGCAACTCCCAGGTATTTCGCCGCCTGACCGAGAGTCAGCCACTCGGGTTGTTCGCCTGCCCTGCTCGGGTCGGATCGCCTGTGATCGGACATCTTCGCTCAGCATCTCCAGTTCGCGCGTTTCTACACGGCTCCGGTAGTTTTGGCCGCTTTCGCCGAATGCAAACAGGGGTCGGCTGTGAGAAATCAGTACGGCGCGCGTGCTGGGGGATCGGCGGCGGTCCGGGGGGAGACGGGTTCCCCGCCTCCCATCCCGATTCGAGCCTAACTCGAAAAAGCGCGCCCGTCTCTATCGAAATCGAGACGAAAGCCTGCACGCCTTTCTCCCCGTAGTTTCAGCGCTTCGTGAGCGTGATGGTCACAAGGCGAAGGGTGCGCTCACATGTCTGTGTGCCTTTCGCACCCGAGCCCTGATCGAGCGCCAACCCGAGCGCTGTCCCGAGAGCGAAGACGGCAGCCGTCGCCACGAGTAATAGCGCTCGCCGCAACCAGCCGGAGCGCGGTCGCTCGCGGCGGGACCGTTCACGGAAGCGAGGCTGCAAGGGTTGGGTCACGGTAGGTAGTCGACCGCCGCGCGCGTGTACAGGTGGAAGGCGGCGTCGAGCACAATAGCCAAATCGTGCGACCAGCCACGAACGGCCGCGCGCTCGGCCATTGCGTCGGTCGCCCAGCGCTCCGCGCTGCCGTAGAGCTCGACCGCCTCGGCCAGAGTAAAGGTCTGCCCGATTCGCCGCCTGAGCTCGTCGGATATCGTCTCCAGCTCCAGGTAGAGGCGGTCGCCGGCGG
>JGI24144J35610_10000354_pt1 | contig 14737 bp, 15 predicted proteins | sample BarGraIncu01121A_FD_35610 | JGI IMG/M metagenome (IMG submission 35610)
GACCTGCTGCCGCTCGAAGGCGGGGTAGAGGTTGGGTACGACTCGCACCTTCCAACCCGGGGCGTCGGGCTCGCGCCCCTTCGCGACGCCGAGCGCAAAGAGCTCGGGCGGAGTTTCTTGCTCGCGCCCCTCGCAGAACGGGCACCTTTCCGCCTCACCGGGAGCCGCGGGCTCCCGCCGGGCCCCGAAGTGCCCCGGCCGCATCGTGCGCACGGGCGCGAAGATCACCTCGCGCCCGGAGAGCGGGTCGCTGAGAATCTGCGCCGCGGCGCAGTGCTCGCCGGAGTTGTCTGCGTCGTTCGCCATCGGCTCGAAGCAGCGTAGCGAAGCCGAGCGCAAGCACAAAAGCGCTCGCAGTAAGCCGCACTACTCAGACAGCCGTCTCGGCCAGCCAAAGGTCGTAGTGGCGCTCGAGCTGCGCGAGGATGCAGACGAGCAGATCGATGCGGTCGACCGAGCGGCCCAACTCAAGGGCGAGCGAGCTGGCGGGGAAGACCGGGCGCTCGGGTAGCTCGTCAGCCTTCTGCTCGACGTTGACTCCGACCCCCAGCGCGACGCGCCCGGCACTCGCCTCGGCGAGGATGCCGGCGATCTTCTTTCCCCCGAGCAAGACGTCGTTCGGGGGCTTGACCGTCGCCTGGCCGCCGAACGAGGCGACTGCCTGGGCGATCGCCTCGGCGGCGACAGGCGTGAATGAAGCAAGCCGGGCCGTCTCGACCTGCGGCCGCAAGCAAAGCGAAAAGAGCAGGCCTTTCCCTGCCGCTCCCTGCCAGTCGCGTCCCCTCCGTCCTCTTCCCCGCGTCTGCTCCTCGGCGAGCGCGAGCGCGCCCTCGGGCGCATCCAGGGGAAGTAAATCCTGGGTGGAGGCGCAACGCTCCGCGTACAGGTAAAGAGGTGCTCCGAAGCGTCCCTGCAGGCGCGGCCTGACGGCTAGAGGCGCAAGCGTAATGGCCACGATCTCTACACTAGTTCAGCCGTGAAACCCCAGGGAGCCAATCGCCGTCGAATCAGTAGCCCACTCAGGGCCGACTCGATAATCCGTTACGAAAGGCTCAGCGATCCGATCTTGATCAAGCGCGCGAAAGATGGCGACGGGAAGGCGCTCGAGGCGCTCTGTGAGCGCTATGCGGAGAGAGTCGGGCGAATCGCCCGGCGCGAGCTCTCCGATCGGCGCGATGCCCAGGACGCGGCGCAGGATTCGCTGCTCAAGCTCTGCCAGAGAATCGGGCAGTACCGGGGCGAGGCGCACTTCGCAACCTGGCTGCACCGGCTGGTGGTGAATACCTGCCACGANACGGCGGCCCGCGAGGGCTTNCGTCGTGCGGCGCCGCTGCCGGAAGAGTTCGAGCTGGAACAGGCCAGGGACGGCGATCCGGTTGTCGAGACGCTGGGCGCGGAATTGCGCGCCGAGCTGTCAGGCCATCTGAGCGAGCTACCCGTCGAGCAGGCTCGCGTGGTTGTGCTCAAGGACGCTCTAGGCTTCTCGTTCGAGCAGATCTCCGTTGCGGCGCGAATGCCGGTCGGCACGGCCAAGTGCTACGCGCATCGTGCTCGTAAGCGGCTGCGCGAACGGCTCGCAAAGGAGGTAGCTGCATGACGTTCACGCTCCCGCTCGGTAAAGCGGAGATCGANGCGATTCTGCCGCACCGCGACCCCTTCCTGCTCATCGACGAGGTANTCGAGCTCGAGCCCGGAAAGCGGGCCGTAGCGCTAAAGACCGTGCGCGGCAACGAGTGGTTCCTCGCCGGTCACTTCCCCGGCAGGCCGATCATGCCCGGCGTGCTGATGGTCGAAGGTCTTGCCCAGACGGGCGCCGTCGTCGTCCTCACGCTCGAGGAGAACCACGGCAAGATGGTGCTCTTCGGCGGCATCGACGACGTGCGCTTCAAGCGCCTGGTCGCGCCCGGCGACACGCTCGAGTATGTCTGCGAGATCGAATCAGTGCGCGGTCCGGTTGGGAAAGGCAAGGTCAAGGCCACTGTCGACGGGCAGCTTGTTGTTCGCGGCACGCTGACCTTTGTGGTGGAGCAGTGATAGGCCTCTGCTCAGGAAGGCCTGTCTCGATCACGGGGCTCGGCTGCTACGCGCCCAAACGTGTGCTCTCAAACGACGAACTGTCCGAGCTGGTCGATACGAGCGATGAGTGGATCCAGACGCGCACCGGAATCAAGGAGCGCCGGATCGCGGCGCCGGAAGAGGCGACCTCCGATCTCTGCTTTTTCGCGGCCGAAGCGGCTCTCGCCGATGCAGCCCTCAAGAGCTCCGAGATCGATTTGGTCATCGTCGCCACGATCACGGCGGACATGCTCTTTCCCTCTACGGCGGCGATTCTCACCAGTCGCCTCGGCGCCGAGAACGCGGCGGCCTACGATCTTTCGGCGGGCTGCACGGGCTTTGTCTACGCGCTCACTCAGGGTTACGCGGCGATAGCCGCAGGGCTCGCCGAACGCGTGCTCGTAGTCGGCGCCGACACGCTCTCGCGGGTAGTCGACTGGAGCGACCGCGCGACCTGCGTTCTCTTCGGCGACGGCGCCGGCGCGGTGGTGCTGGAAGAGGTCAAGAAGGGCGGTTTTCAGGTCTTCGAGCTCGGCGCCGACGGCGCGGGTGGGATGGAGCTCTTCATGCCCGCGGGCGGCTCGCGCCGACCCGCGAGCGCCGAAACGGTTGCTTCGAGCGAGCACTATGTGAAGATGAACGGGCGCGAGGTGTACAAATTCGCGACCAGAGTGCTGCCGAGCTCGGCTCAGGCGGTGCTCGAGGCCTCGGGGAGGAACATCGCGGACATCGACCTCTACGTTCCGCACCAGGCAAACCTTCGTATCATCGAACACGCCGCCAAGAAACTGGGAATCGAAAAGGAGCGCGTTTTCGTCAACGTCGATCGCTACGGCAACACCTCGTCGGCCTCGATCCCGCTCGCACTTTGCGAAGCGCGAGCAGAAGGACGTCTGAAGGACGGAACGCTCGTGCTGATGACTGGAATGGGCTCGGGGCTGACCTGGGGGTCGAGCGTGATCACGTGGACGGAAGGGAGAGGACGATGAGCATTGAGGGAGAGGGTCGAACGGGAGGGAAGGTCGCCTTCTGCTTCCCCGGCCAGGGATCGATCGAGGCCGGAATGGGCCGTGAGATTGCCGAGNCGGTACCCGAGGCGATGGCGGTGTACGAGCGCGGAAGCGAGAGCTGCGGCCTCGACCTGCGCACGCTCTGCTTCTCGGGCCCCGTCGAAGATCTCGTCGACACATCGATTCAGCAGCCGGCGCTGCTGGCTACCAGCCTGGGCATCCTGGCGGCGATCGAGGCGCTTGGTTTCAAGCCGGATTACGTTGTCGGGCACTCGGTTGGAGAGTTTGCCGCGCTGGCTGCGGGAGGCGCGCTCGACTCGGCGGACGCGATCGGGCTCGTTCGCGAGCGCGGGCTGGCCATGGCCGAGGTCGCCAGGGAGAACCCGGGCGCCATGGCGGCGATCCTCGGGCTCGAGGACGAGGTCGTGGAGGAGCTTTGCCGCGAGATTCACTGCGTCTGGCCGGCGAACTACAACTGCCCGGGCCAGGTCGTCATCTCAGGGCAGACCGACGCGGTAGAGGAGTGCTGTGAAGAGGCTCAGCGCGAGGGCGCCAGGCGGACGGTCAGATTGCCGATCTCGGGCGCGTTCCACAGTCCGCTGGTGGCGCGTGCGGCCGAGCGCTTCCGCCCGGTGATCGAGCGTGCACGCTTCGGCGAGCTCCAGATCGCCTTCATGTCGACGGTCAGCGCNCAGCTCGAGAATCGCCAGAAGCTCACGGGGCTGCTCGTCGATCAACTCACCGCGCCGGTNCGTTTCACGCAGGCGACCAGAGGCCTGATCGCAAACGGCGTGCGCACCTTCGTCGAGATTGGCCCGGGCAACGTGCTCTCAGGGCTGGTCAAGCGCATCGACCGCAGCGTTGAGACGATCTCGGTCAACAGCCTGGCCACGCTCAAGAAGGTCGAGGAGGTGCTGTCGGTTGCCTGAGTCATACGCTTCGCTGGAGGGAAAGCGGGCGCTGATAACGGGTGCCGCGCGCGGTATCGGCCGCGCGATCGCCGGCCAGCTCAGGGGTGCCGGGGCCGAAGTTCTCTGCTGCGACCTCCCCGGCACGAGCGAGAACGAAGAGGTGGCGCGAGAGGTGGGCGGACAGGCGCTCTATGCCGACGTCACCAAGGCCGACGAGGTCGAGAAGCTGATCGCGGAGGCCGGTGACATCGACATCCTGATCAACAACGCCGGCATCACTCGCGACGGACTTCTGGCGCGGATGTCGGAGGAGGACTGGCGAAGAGTCATCGACGTCAACCTCACCAGCGTCTATCTGACGTGCCACGCCGCTATCCGCGGCATGATGAAGCGCCGCAGCGGCGCGATCGTCAACCTCTCCAGCGTCGTCGGGCTGCACGGGAATTTCGGCCAGACCAACTACGCGGCTTCGAAGGCGGGCATCGTCGGCTTCACCAAGTCGCTTGCGCGCGAAGCCGGTACTCGCGGCGTGCGGGTCAACGCCGTCGCACCCGGCTACATCGAGACCCGCCTGACGGACGTCCTGCCCGACGAGGTCAAGAAAAAGATGCTCGAGGCCACCTCGCTCGGCCGCTTCGGCCAGCCCGAGGACATTGCCCGCGCGGTGCACTTCCTCTGCTCGGACGAGGCGGCGTTCATCACCGGCGAGGTGCTCGTCGTAGACGGCGGGATGGCGATGTGATGATGAAAAGCGAACGTAAGAGGGTCGTCATCACCGGGCTGGGCCTGGTCAATTCGCTCGGTAACGATATGGAGACCGCCTGGCGCAACCTCCTCGCCGGCGAGTCCGGCGCCGCGCCGATAACGCTGTTCGACACCACCGGGTATGCGGTCAATTTCGGTTGCGAGCTGAAGGATTTCGACCCCACCGTATGGATCGACCGCAAACAAACGCGCCGAATGGATCGCTTTGCGCTGATGGCGCTCGCGGCAGCTCGGCAGGCCGAGGCCGACTCCGGTCTCGACATCGCCAAGGAGTGCGATCGCATCGGTGCGGCGATTGCTACCGGTATCGGCGGCCTCCTTTCCTTCCAGAACTGCACGCTGACGCTGTTCAATCGCGGCGTCGATCGCGTGAGCCCGTTCTCGATTCCCTCGATCATCCCGAACATGGGTGCGGCCTGGGTATCGATGGAGCTCGGGACTCGCGGGCCGCTACTGGCGGAATGCGCTGCGTGCGCCGCGTCGAACATGGCTATCGGCGATGCCACCGACACGATTCGGCTTGGACGCGCCGATGTGATGCTCGCGGGTGGCGCCGAGGCCGGAATCACTCCGGTTGGAATTGGCGGCTTCGCCGCCATGCGCGCAATCTCGCGCCGAAACGATGACCCGAAGGGAGCGAGCCGACCGTTCGATCGCGATCGCGACGGTTTCGTGATGGGCGAGGGCGGAGCCGTGCTCGTGCTGGAGGAGTTGGAGCACGCCCGGGCGCGCGGCGCCAAGATCTATGCCGAGGTCGGGGGCTACGGCCTGTCGTCGGATGCGCTGCACATCACCGAGCCCGACCCCGTGGGCGGGAATCCGGCCCGGGCGATGACGATGGCCTTCGGGGATGCGGGAATCGACCCGTCCGAGGTCGACTACATCAACGCGCACGGAACCTCGACGCCGCTTGGCGATGCAAGCGAGACGAAGGTGATCAAGCTGGCGCTGGGCGAAGAGAACGCCTACCGCACACCGATATCTTCGACCAAGGGAGCGACCGGGCACTGCCTCGGCGGCGCCGGCGCGGTCGAGGCGATCTTCTCGATCCTGGCGATCAGGGACGGCATGCTTCCGCCCACGATCAATCAGGAAAACGCCGATCCGGACTGCGACCTCGACTACATTCCGAATGAGGCGCGCAAAGCTGATGTGCGTGTAGCGGTGTCGAACTCCTTCGGGTTCGGCGGCCACAACGCCTCGATCGTGCTGCGGCGGTTCGAGGATTGAGGCCGGGACAGCCCACCGTCGAAGCAATAGGGGGCTAGACTTCCAAGGCTTAATGGAACCATCTAGATACGACGCACCCCACCGCCCGGTCGCACTCGGCGGCACGATGCGTCGTTCTGAAACGAGCTCATGGCCGGTCGAATAGACGTCTCAATCGAGCACAAGAACTCGCCGCCCGAACCCGGGGGCCCTAAGAAGCATCCCAACACCTGCCCCAAGTGCAATTCGCACTACCGCGACGACGAGCTGGCGGCGAACTTACGCGTTTGCGCCCAGTGCGACTATCACTTCCCGGTCGGGGCACTGGAGCGGATCGAGCAACTGCTCGACGCGGGTAGCTTTATCGAGGAGGCTGCCGATCTTCGCTCGGCCGACCCGCTCGGCTTCTTCGACCTTCGCTCCTACAAGGAGCGGATCGCCGAAGCCGAGCTGAAGACGGGTCTCGGCGACGCGATGCTGATGGGCCAGGGGAAGATCGAAGGCCTCGATTTCCAGCTCACTGTGATGGACTTCTCCTTCATGGCCGGCTCGATGGGAAGCGTCGTGGGCGAGAAGTTCGCGCGGGCCTGCGAGCGCGCCATCGAACGTAAAGTTCCGCTCATCTCGGTGAACGCCTCGGGCGGCGCGCGGATGCAGGAGGGGATCCTCTCGCTGATGCAGGTACCGAAGACGGTCTGCGCGGTCGAGAACATGCGCGACGCCGGCATCCCCTTCATCAGCGTGCTCACTCACCCCACCACGGCGGGCCTGCTCGCCAGCTTCGCCACCCTGGGAGACATCACGATTGCCGAGCCCGGCACGCTGATGTGCTTCACCGGCCCACGCGTCGTGCAGCAAACCGTGCGCGAGGATCTCCCGGACGACTTCGGCCTCGCCGAGTCCAACTTCCGCTTCGGGCACCTGGATGCGATCGTCAGGCGGCGCGAGCTCAAACCGACTCTCGCCAAGCTACTGAGNTTGTTCGGCCATGTCGGGTGAGCTCGAGCTAAAACTTCGCGACCGGCTGGCCAAGCTGAAGCGGCTGCGCCTGCCGGGCGGCGGCATCTCGGACGAGGTGCGCCGGATCGAGCAGCAGCTCGAGGCGATGGACAACGGCGACGAGCGTGACGAAGACGAGATCTGGCGCTCGGTCGAGTTTGCGCGGCATCCCGAGCGTCCCTACACGCTCGATTACATCGAGCGCTTGATCGGCGATTGGATCGAGCTGCACGGCGATAGAGCCCGCATGGACGATCCCGCCGTCGTCTCGGGCCTGGGCAGCTTCGCCGGCCGCACGGTGGCGGTGATCGGCCACCAGAAGGGCCGCGGCGACGCCGTGCAGAGAGTGAAGCGGAACTTCGGCATGTCGAACCCCGAGGGCTACCGGAAGGCGATGCGGGTGATGGACATCGCCGATCGCCATGGTTTCCCGGTGATCACATTCGTGGATACTCCCGGCGCCTATCCGGGCGTCGCGGCCGAGCAACACGGTCAAGGCGGCGCCCTGGCGGCCTCGCAGGCGGCGATGGCGCGCCTGACGGTGCCGGCGGTGGCCTGCGTGATCGGAGAGGGTGGCTCGGGCGGCGCGATCGCCTTCGCGCTGGCCAACCGCGTGCTCATGCAGCAGTTCGCGATCTACTCGGTGATCTCCCCCGAGGGCTGCGCCTCGATTCTCTGGCGTGACGCGGGCCAGGCTCGCAAGGCCGCGGCCGCCTTCAGGCCCGACGCGGTTCACTGCCTCGAGCTGGGTGTGATCGACAGCATCATCCCGGAGCCAAAAGAAGGCGCGCACACCGACTACGACGAGGCGGCGAAACTGCTCGGCAAGTCGCTTCGATCGACGCTGGACGAGCTGGCAAAGATGAGCGGTAAAGATCTCCGCCGCGATCGCCGTGCCCGGTTCCGCTCGCACGGCGTCTTCGCCTCCTGACGGATTGAAGCGGATAGAGAAGCTGGCCGGCCACGGCCGGCTCGGCGCGGATGATCCACAGAATCCACAACGTCGTACCCAACTTTGCGCACGAGTTTTCGACAGGCGCCGAGATTTTCTCGGCGCCCAGATAAAAGCTGATTACCAGCGATTTCGTACACGCGATTGGCGGATCACCGTGCCCTGCGCTCGAGTTGAGCACCGGCTTTCCTCGGGACCGTTGTTGATGAAAGCGAGGCCGCGCGCCCGCTCGCTCGCCGCGACGAAACGCCCTTTCTAGCTTTCGGGCGCGCCCGTGTTTCCGGTCTCGAGCCCGCTCGGCTCGGCGGCGGAGTTTTTGACTATCGGGTCGAGCTTGTAGCCGACCCCGAAGCGCGTCTGAATGAAGGTGTGGCGAGAGGCGCGCCTGTCGATCTTGTCGCGCAGGCGCTTCACGCAGACGTCGACCGTCCGGTCGCGGAAGGAGCGGCGGCGGCCCCAGATCTTCTGCAACAGCTCGTCGCGGGTAACGACTCGCCCAGCATCGAGGGCGAGCGCGTAGAGAAGCTTGAACTCGGTGGGAGTGAGCTCGGCGCTGACACCGTCTACGTAGGCTTGAACCTCGCGGGGGTCGATTCGCAGCTCCTCGAGTTCCAGCGACTCTCCATCCTGGCGCGGCAGGGCGCTGTGCCCGCGGCGAGCGGCAGCGCGAACGCGAGCCACCAGCTCCTTCATCGAGACGGGCTTGACGAGGTAGTCGTCGGCTCCGATCTCGAGTGCATGGATGCGATCGTGCTCGCTACCGCGGGCGCTGACGACCACGATAGGCGTTCCGATCCCCTCGGCTCGCGCAAGCTCGATCAGCCGCCAACCGTCGAGCCCCGGGAGCATGAGGTCCAGCACGCACACGTCGGGCGCTCCGTAGCGCAGGCGTGCCAGCGCGACGTCTCCCTTCGGAACCAGGATCGGATCGAAGCCGGTTTCGGTGAGAGCCTCGGCCATTCCACGGCCCAGAAGCTCGTCATCCTCGACGATCAGGACCTTCGTCATGTTACGAACGGTACTGCTCGGCGAGTGAGTATGGGGTTGAACGGCTGTAACGATCTGGTGAACGCTCGGCATCGGGGCGAGCGGCGGTAGCTGAGAATNNNTGTCGCCGCCGGCCGAACTGCCGCCGANCCCGGGTGGTAGCCGNCGGCAGCATCACGACTTTCTTACTGCGAGTGCAGGGAACCGGGTNGCGATCAGGCTGCCCGCTTTTCCGGCGTTCGAGTCAGGCAGGAACGGCAGANCCGTGCAAGACGGCCCGAACGGTTCAGCTGCTCGATCTCGCGTCCGCAGATCTCGCACTTCGTCGTCTGGAGGCCCTGCTGGATGGGAAGGCACCAGACGCTCATGCGGCCCNCCTGAGGGGAGATCCCAGCCAATGATTCGCCCCGCACATCGGGCAGCGTCCAGGTGATTTGCTTGCCGCGATTCCATACCCGCAAACAGCGCAGACTCGATCGCGTTCGCGCCTCGGAAAGGCGCTCGGTTTCTTCGTTTTCTCGTTCATGACTCGAACCTAGCTCGACCGTGGCACGCGGTGGGTACCAGCTTGGTTACGTTCGCGTTCCATCCTGGAGAGATCCTCACTCGGTACGCTCCCTGTGATGCCGCGCCAGCGTAGAAGCCGAAGCGCAGAAAGCGCCCGCGAAGAGGGGCGGGAGGTCGACATGGCGCGGGCACTCCTCGAGTACGGCGAGCTGGTCGCCTTCGTGCTCGACGGCGAGAAGAAACTGGTGGAGGCCAGCAGCCGCGCCCGCGAACTGTTCGCGGGGCTCGAGCCCGGCCGCGAGCTACCCGAGACGGTCGAGCTGGCGAACGCGCGCCGCGTTCGCTACTCGCAGGGCGACGAGCGGAGGACGTTGATCGTTGCGCCTCTGATCGATCAGGAGGCTTACGAAGAGCTGCGTATCGGTTTCACCGCCGCCGTCTCGCACGAGTTGCGCACGCCGCTGGCGCGCTTACTCATGTTGCTCGAGGCGATCGAGCGCAAACCGAATGACGCCGCTCAGATTTCACTTCAGGCGCAGCGAGAGGTCGAGCAGATGGATGAGCTCCTGAGCGACGTCCTCTTTCTGAGCGAGCTGGAGAGCGGGCGCGAAGTCGTTTCATTCGGCGCAGCGCCGGCCGTCCCGGTGCTCGAAGAAGTCGTGACCGGACTGAACGACCGCGCCGACCTCGCGGGCGTTTCGCTGAGCGTCGAAGGTGACCCTGCGCTGGAGCTACCGCTGCGCCCCCGCATGCTTGCGGTCGTTGCGCGCAACCTGGCGACGAACGCGATTCGCTACGCGGGCGTGGGCGCAAGCTGCAAGCTCTCGGTCGGCAGGTCGAGCGCCGGTGAGCTCGAGCTGACCGTCAGCGACGACGGCGCCGGCCTCGGCGTCGAGCACCTGCCCCGCCTTTTCGAGCGCTTCTACCGCGCCGACAGAGCGCGTTCGAGCAAGGGCAGCGGCCTCGGTCTGGCGATCGTCAAGCACGTGGTCGTGGCCGCCGGAGGAAACGTCAGCGCAAGCGGGGCGCCTGCTGAGGGCTTGACCGTGCGCTGCGCGTTTCCTGGATAGAACGAAAACGGGCGCCGCTGATAGACCGGCGCCCGTTTTTTGGAGATGGCGAGTAGTTGCTAGCCCGCCTGCTGAATTCGATCGACGAGCTTGAGTGATGTCGTCTGTACGACCTTCGGGATCGGGACGAAGAAGAGATCGCCGCCGTAAATCTGCCCTCGAGTAAGCGCCCACTTGAGGAAACGCTTGAGGTCGGCGGATTGCTTGGCCGCCGTCGGCACGATCACGTAGGTGAAGGTACAGATCGGGTAGGCGATGATGAGCCTCTTGTTCTTCTTGCGTGCCTGAGCCAGTTGCTTCTTGTGCAGCTTGAGGATCTTCGCGCGGAGCGTCTTGTTCTTCGTCTTGATCGGCGAGAACTTCGGCAGCGCCGGCTTGGGTGGGTCGACGACACTGAGCACGAGGCCGGCGCTGGTTGCCTTGGCCTTCGTGATCAGGTTCGCCGCAGCCTCAATCGGCTTGTTCGTGGGCGACACGAACTTCCCCGCGCGGTTCTTGATTGCGAAAGTATGGAAGTGGTTCTGAGCCGCATAGGCGACGTCGACGTAACAGATGCCGCCGTCGGTCTTTGTCAGAAGGGCCGAGACTCCCGAGCTCTTGGGTGCGCCTACGCCGGCCGGGAAGGCCGGTTGCGTACCGGTACCAATCTTGCTCTTCCACTCCGAGCTGACAGCCGAGAGGTACTCCGTGAAGTTGTAGCTGGTACCGCTTGCGTCACTACGGGAGATCGGCGTGATCGACTTGTCCGGCAGTTTGACCTTCGGGTTCAGCTTCTTGATCGCGGGATCCGACCAGTTCTTGATCTGGCCGAGGTAGATCTTGGCCAGGACGGAACCCGTGATGTGCAGGTTGGGCGATAGCCCCGTCCCCTGGTATGCGATCGAGGTCGCGGAAAAAGCCCAGGGGATCGCCAGGCATTTGTTGCAGGTGGTCCGCTGATCGGGCGTGAGCGGAGCATCGCTGGCGCCAAAGTCCACCGATCGATTCGAGATCGCTGCGATACCGGCGCCGCTTCCGATCGGCTGATAAGTGACGTCTACACCGGTTTTGCTCTTGAACGCCGGCTGCCAGGCCGAGACGAGCGGGAAGACGAAAGAGCTTCCGGCGCCCTTCAGGGTCGTAGCCGTGCTTCGCTTCACCGAGCCCTGCGCCGCACTGATACTGGCTGCAAGCGCTGCCACGATGGCGAGAGTGCTTATGAGAAACCCACGTCGGGTCATCTGCTTGTTATCTCCTTGGTTTCGATTCAAAGTCCAGGTGCATTCGAAGTGCATCTGCAACGAGCCTGCCTGCGTTGTTCCCGCTCGTGGGCAAGAAGGTGGTGGCGATGTGGTTACAACGTGGTGAAGCGTGTCCCTAAGCCCCCGCTTGCGCGTCTAGGCTGAACTCGCTGTGGCGACCTCACACGCAGATAGAGACCCTGCTCTCAAGCGGACGCGCGGGTGGCTCGACCGGATCGGGGATCCGGCGCTAAAAGCGATCACTTTCAGTGCGGCAGCGCTCGCCGTTTCCATCCTCGGCCTGATCGCCTTCGAGCTCGCAAGGGGATCGCGCTTGGCTTTCCACCATTTCGGTCTCGGCTTCGTGACGTCGCAGACTTGGGACACCATTCACAACCAGTTCGGCGCTCTCTCGCTGATCGCCGGAACGGCCGTCACCGCAGTACTGGCGACCCTTATTGCGACGCCGCTTGCCGTCGCCATCGCGCTTTTCCTCACAGAATTGGCGCCGAAGCCCGTGCGAGCGCTACTGGGCGCGCTGGTAGAGATGCTGGCGGCGATCCCGAGCGTAATTCTCGGTCTCTGGGGCATTCTCATTCTCGGCCCCTTCGTCGAGAATCAGCTTGAGCCGTTCCTGGGCTCGACACTTGGATTCCTCCCCTTCTTCCGCGGGCAACATTCGCCCACTGGCATCCTGACCGCGGTCCTGGTCCTGACGATCATGATCGTGCCGATCGTCGCCAGCGTTACTCGCGAGCTCTTCACGACCGTGCCGCCCGAGCTTCGCGAAGGAGCGCTCGCACTTGGCGCGACCCGCTGGGAGATGGTGCGCGGTGTCTTGCTCCCAGCCGCACGCCCGGGGATTCTCGCGGCTGTGGCGCTCGGGTTCGGTCGTGCCGCGGGCGAGGCGATGGCGGTCCTGATGGTGATCGGAGGCACGATCGGGATACATCTCTCGCTGTTCAGCCACAGCGATACGCTCGCCGCCCGCATTGCCGGGCAGTACCAAGGAGCCTCGACAAATCTGCAGATCTCGTCGCTCGTCTATCTGGCGACGATCCTGCTCGTTATATCGCTCGCCGTGAACGTCGGCGCCCAGCTGCTGATAAAGCCGATCGATCGGCGCCCTCGCCGGCGCCGAATCGCTCTCGACAGGGCGCTCGAGGTCCAGGGATTGAGCGCCGACTGATGAGCGAGCCCGCCTTCTCCCTCAAAGCGACCGGTCGTCTTCGCCGGCGCCAGCTCGTCAACAAAGGCATGGGAGCTCTGGCCATCGGCGCCGCCCTACTAGCCGTGGCGGTGCTCGCCATAGTCGTGATCTCGGTCGCCAGCCGCGGCGCCGGGTCTCTCAATCTAGCTTTCTTTACCCAGAACCAGGCTCAGGGGTTCAACCCCAAGGGCGGCGGCGTACTTTTCGCGATCGTCGGCAGCGCCGTACTGGTCGGTATAGCGACCCTGATCGCGCTACCACTGGGCGTTCTGATCGCGATCTACATCAGTGAGCTGGCGCCTCCTCGGTTTGCGCGTGTCGCCCGTATGGCGCTGGACATCTCCAACGGGATCCCGACGATCGTGATCGGGATCTTCGTTTTCACGATGCTCGTCGCCGCGCACGGCCAGAGTGCGTTTGCCGGCTCGATTGGGCTGGCGATCATCATGCTGCCGCTGATCGCCCGTGCTACCGAGGAGGTGCTTCTGCTCGTTCCTTCTTCGCAGCGAGAAGCCAGCCTTGCGCTCGGTGTCAGCCGCTGGCGAACGACCGTCCAGGTGGTCATACCTTCGGCGCTGGGAGGCATCCTCACCGGAACGACGCTCGCGATCGCGCGCGCGGCCGGAGAGACGGCGCCGCTCCTCTTCCTCACGTCTCTCGGTGCGAGCGGCAACGCCGACGCGAACCCGTTCCATCCGCTCCAGTCCTTGACGCTCGTGATCTTCACGTACTCCGACCTGGATCCTGCCTACCAATCGAAGGCCTGGGCGGCCGCTTTTACGCTGATGTGCTTCGTTCTCTTTACGAGCCTGGCTGCGAAGCTTGCTCTTGCCCGCTACCGAAAGAAACTTGGAGGATAGAAGAGTGGAGGTGATCAAGACCAAGATCGAAGTCGCAGACAAGAGCCGGCGGCCCGCAACCGCTGATCGCGAGGTCGTGTTCGAGGCCCGCGACCTCGACGTCTTTTACGGCAATCAGCGCGCGATCGACGGCGTCAACATCGACATCTACCAGCATCTGATCACGGCGATCATCGGCCCTTCGGGCTGCGGAAAGAGCACCTTCCTGCGCACGCTCAATCGCATGAACGATCTGGTTCCGACGGCGAGACTCAGCGGTGAGTTGCGCTACCGGGGCATTGACCTCTACGGGCCCGGGGTCGACGCTGTCGAGGTACGCCGGCGGGTCGGCATGGTCTTCCAGAAGCCAAACCCGTTTCACAGCTCGATCTACGACAACGTCGCCTACGGGATGCGGATTCTTGGCATGAAGAAAGATCTCGCCGGGCGAGTCGAGAATGCGCTGCGCGCGGCGGCACTCTGGGACGAGGTCAAGGATCGCCTCAAAGACAGCGCGCTCGGTCTCTCCGGCGGCCAGCAGCAGCGGCTCTGCATAGCCAGGGCGATAGCCGTCGAGCCCGAGGTAATCCTGTTCGACGAGCCGGCTTCGGCGCTCGACCCGATCTCTACTTCGGCGATCGAAGATTTGATGCACGAGCTGAAGCGCGACTACACGCTCGTGATCGTCACCCACAACATGCAGCAGGCGGCGCGCGTCGCCGATATGACGGCCTTCTTCGGGCTCAACGTCAGTCCGGACGGTAGCCGCCAGGGCATTCTGGTTGAGTACGACGAAACAGAGAAAATCTTTACCAACCCCTCCGACAAACGTACGGAGGGCTACGTCACGGGGCGGTTTGGATGAGAGACCTGTACACAAGCGAGTTGGAAGAGCTCGAGGCCTTGCTTCAAGAGGAGGGAAAGCTCGTCGATCGGGCGATTCGCGCCGCGCTCAACGTGCTCGATCGCGACGACCTCGAGCTGGCCGACGAGCTGATCGCCT
>JGI24144J35610_10000357_pt1 | contig 14672 bp, 14 predicted proteins | sample BarGraIncu01121A_FD_35610 | JGI IMG/M metagenome (IMG submission 35610)
CCTGATCCCGCTTCCTCGGGCGGCGGCGTTGGGGCGCTTCGGCGTGGTCGGTCGTCCCCCGCCGCCTGGCACCGCTGACCGCACTTCGCTCTCCGGGGCCGTGTGACAACACTGTCCCCTCCGGCGAAGCACGGCCAGCGGTGCCCCGAGAAACCGGGAATCGATAACTGCCTCGTTTCCTAACCCGTGATGCCGCCGCTCGCCGAGCGCCCGCCTGCGACTAGACTCGAATCGATGCCATCCACCAAGACCTGTCGCATCATTCCGCTGGGCGGGCTCGGCGAGGTCGGCAAGAACATGACCGTCTACGAGCATCGCGGCGAAGCGATCGTCGTCGACGCCGGCATGGCCTTCCCGCGCGACGAGCACCTCGGCGTCGATCTCATCCTGCCCGACTACGGCTACCTGCGCTCCAGAGGTAAGCCGGTGCGCGCGGTCATCCTCACGCACGGGCACGAGGATCACGTCGGCGGGCTTCCCTATCTACTGCGCGAGATCGAGGTGGAGGAGGTCTGGGCGACCAGGCTCACGCTCGGCCTCGTCAAGTCGAAGCTCGACGAGCACGGCCTGAGCCGCGCAACCACGCTGCGCGAGGCGATACCCGGCAAGGGCCCGGTCGAGCTCGGCCCCTTCAAGGTCGATTTCGTGCGTGTGGCTCACTCCATCCCCGACGCGATCGCGATCGTGATCGAGTCGGCCGCCGGCCGCATCGTCTACACGGGCGACTACAAGATGGATCACACGCCGGTCGACGGCATGCGCACCGACGTGGGTCGCCTTGCCGAGCTGGGCAACCTCGGTGTCGATCTCATGCTCGGCGACTCGACCAACGCCGAGCGGCCGGGCACCACGCCGTCCGAGCGCCGGGTAGGCGAGGCATTCCGCCAGATCGTGCCGTTGCGCGACGGGCGCGTGCTCGTTGCCTGCTTTGCCTCCAACATCCATCGCATCCAGCAGGCAGTCGACGTCGCCATAGAGACCGGCCGCTCGGTGGCCGTGATCGGTCGCTCGATGCGCAAGAACGTGAATATCGCTCGCAACCTCGGTTACCTGGACATTCCCGACAACATCCTGCTCAAGCCCGAGGAGCTGGGCCAGCTGCCTCTCTACGAGCAGATGATCCTCTGCACCGGCAGCCAGGGCGAGCCGCTCTCGGCGCTGACCAGAATCGCCTTCCACGATCATCAGTCGGTAGAGATCGAGGAGGGAGACACGGTCATCATCTCGGCCAAGCCGATCCCCGGCAACGAGCTGCGCGTCCACGACGCGATCAACGGCCTGGCTAAAGCCGGCGCCGAGGTGTTGCACGAGGAGGTTGCCGAGGTGCACGCCTCGGGACACGCCTGCGCCGAGGAGCTGCGCACGATGCTGGCGCTGCTCAGACCGAAGACCTTGATGCCCGTACACGGCGAGTACCGCATGCAGGCCGCTCACGCCCGACTGGCGCGCGAGGCGGACATTCCCGACGAGTCGATCCTGATCGCCGAGAACGGAGACGTGATCGAGCTGACGCCCAAGGGTGCAAGCATCGTCGGTGAGGTCGAAACCGGCGTCACGCTGGTGGACGGGCTCGGCGTTGGAGATGTCGCCGACGTCGCCCTGCGCGACAGGCGCCATCTGGCCGAAGACGGTGTGCTCATCGTCGTCGCCACGCTGACCTCGAGCAACGGAAACATGGTCGCCAGCCCGGAGCTCATCGCCCGCGGCTTCGGCGAGCAGGACGCGCTGCTGGAAGAGGTCAAGAGCGAGGCGGTCGAGATCCTCGAGGATCTACTGGCCGACGACATCACCGAGATCAAGCTGCTCCAGGAGCACCTGCACGACGGAATCGGACAGCTCGTCTACGACCGCACCCGCCGCCGTCCAATGATCCTGCCCGTCGTGCTCGAGGTCTGAGAGCACTCTCTCTCAGGACTTAGCGCCCTAAAGTGGTTCGAACCGCGGCGAACCGCGCCCCTACACGGCACAAAATCGGCACGCCTAGAAACACTTCTTGCCCACTCGGGTCGATACCCTGGAATCACCCCGCGGGCGGGTGGTTCGGTGGTGGGGTGAGTAAAGAAGTGCCCCGCGCAAATCCACTCGGCGAATCGTCCCCGCGCTCCACGCCTTCAGGGGCACAAGATCCCTCGTCAGAGCGCGAAAACCGGCAGGAGCGTCGCCGACCGCGTCGAAGCCCGCTCGGGTGAGCAAGAAGCGCTCCAAGCGCAAACTGAAGCCACGCCAACCGGCGCGTACCCGTAAGGCTGCCAAGACGCGTAGTCATCACCATCCCGAGCTCTTCGGCCTGGGATTGATAGCGGCCGGAATCTTCCTCGGCAGCGTGCTTTATCTCGGCTGGAACGGCGGCGTGATCGGCGCTGCGCTCGCCGACGGTGTGCTGGCTGTAATCGGTGTCACGACCTACGCTCTTCCGCTGGCGGCGCTTGCCTACGGAACTCTCTTACTCGTGCGCAGCGAGCTGATCGAACTCAAGCCCTTCCGGCGAGGGCTTATCACTCTCTTCTTCGGTCTGCAGCTGGCGCTCGGCCGCGCGCACGGCGGCTATCTCGGCCGGGGGCTGGAAGCCGGTTTTTCCAAGCTGCTCGGTGGCACGGGCACCACGATCGTCGCGCTGCTCTGCCTGATCGTGGGCGGCCTACTCCTCACCGGCGCCTCACTGGGGGCCTGGCTCAGGCGCTCGGGCGAGGCGATTCGCCAGGCCCGTCCCGCGCGCGAAAGGCGCTCGAAACCGGAGCCGGGCGTGGATTACCCCGAGCCGCTCGTTCTTCCGCTCACGCACGATGAGCTGGCACCGCACGGCGCGCTGGTCGATGGAGCTCGCGTTTTCCCCGACGTCGTCGGGGATGATCTACACGGACCGCCGCCGCTTCTCCTGGAGCCCGGGCAAGAATCCGCCGAGGCGCAGACCCTGTTCGACGTCACGCCCACCAAGAGCGACTACGAGCTTCCCGACGCCAGCCTCCTGCATCGTTCGCCGCCGGTCTCCCAGCAGCTGGCCGATTCCGGTGAGCGCACCAGCGAGGTGCTCGTGCAGACGCTCGCCAATTTCGGCATCGAGGCGCGCATCGTAGGCCAGATCTCCGGCCCGCGCGTAACCCGCTACGAGCTCCAGCTCGCCCCGGGCACCAAGGTCTCCAAGGTCGCCAACCTGAAAGACGACCTCTCCTACGCGCTCGCCACCACCGAGATCCGCATCCTGGCGCCGATCCCTGGCAAGCAGGCCGTCGGAGTGGAGGTTCCCAACCAGACGCCCAACCTGGTCACGCTCGGCGACGTATTCGACGAGCTTCCCGCCTCTGCCAGCCCGCTGGCCGTCTGGTTGGGCAAGGACATCGCCGGCAACGCCGTCTGGACCGATCTGGCGCGTATGCCGCACATCCTCATCGCCGGCACCACCGGCTCGGGCAAGTCGGGCTGCATCAACGCCATCCTCAGCTCGATCTTGCTCCGCTGCACGCCGGACGAGGTGCGCATGATCCTGGTCGATCCCAAGCGCGTCGAGCTGGGCTTCTACGAGTCGATTCCGCACCTGCTCACACCGGTCGTCTCCAATCCCAAGGAGGCCGCCGCGGTGCTGGCCAACCTGCTCGCCGAGATGGAGCGCCGCTACGACAAGATGAGCATCGTGCGGGCGCGCGGCCTGCCCGAGCTGAATCGCGCGTTGAGACAGCGCGGTGAGGACCCGCTTCCGTATCTGCTCGTCGTCATCGACGAGCTGGCCGACCTGATGATGACCTCGCCGCAGGCCGTCGAGGACGCCGTCATCCGCCTGGCGCAGAAGTCGCGCGCGGTCGGTATCCACCTCGTCCTGGCCACGCAACGTCCGTCGGTCGACGTCATCACGGGCATGATCAAGACCAATATCCCGTCACGTATCGCGTTTGCCGTCTCCAGCCAAACCGACTCGCGCGTGATTCTCGACGCCTCGGGAGCCGAGAGCTTGCTCGGTCAGGGCGACATGCTCTTCAAGCCACTCGGGACGTCGCGCTTGCAGCGCCTTCAAGGCGCCTACGTGAGCGAGGAGGAGGTAACGCTGATCGTCGAGCAATGCCGCTCTCAGCGGGGCCAGGAACTGGACGAATCGCTGCTCGNGCTGCCCGAGGCCTTCGCCGGCGACGCGCTCGAGGGCTCTGACAGCGAGTTCGATCCCGACGAGGATCCGCTGCTCGAGAAGGCGATTGAGGTCGTCGTTCAGTCGCAGTCGGCCTCGGTCTCACTGCTCCAGCGCCGTCTGCGGGTCGGCTACACGCGGGCGGGAAGGCTGATCGACATGCTCGAACGGCGGGGCATCGTCTCGGGCTACGAAGGCTCGAAGCCACGCCGCGTGCTCGTTGACGAGAACGAGCTCGATCACGTTCTGGCACCTCAATCCTCCCGCTAGCGCCGCCTCGGACGCACTCTCTCACGTCCCCTTTCGTTTCCACCGGCGCGTTTCGCGTGAAGTAGCGACAATAGAGCCGTGCTGCCCTACGACGACTACGAGAAGCAGCGGAATGTGCACGCCCGGTTCTCGCTCTTGGTTGCCCTTCTCGGTGCCGCCTCCGCGCCGGCCGCGCTGTTCGTCCATATCCGCCTTGCCGAGGTAACGCTGCCGATGGCGGTGGGAGGCATTGCCGTGGCTTGCACCGTCCTTGGCCTCTCTGCGCGCATCCTCGCGAAAAGAGCGCGCCTTCGCCGAGTGGTCTCGCTCGAGCGAATGGGTGGGGCAAGGCAAGCGGCTCTCGGGCGCCTGCTTGGGACTCTGGTAATGGGAATCGGGCTCGGGGCCTGCATTTCCCTCGGCGTCTACGCACTGCTGGTCAACCTCTGATCTCGTTCGGAGAGAGGAGTTCCAGCCGCCGGGCTTCCCATAATGTGCGGCGACTCACAGTCTCCCTCTAGAATGCGAATCCATGTTTGAGATCGGTAACAGCCTGCGCGAAGCGCGCGAGCGTCAAGCGCGCACATTCCCCGATCTGGAGCGAAAGACGCAGATTCGCTCGCGCTACCTGAAGGCGCTCGAGGAAGAGGATTTCAGCACCATGCCCGCGCTCGCTTACACCAGGGGCTTCCTACGTGTTTACGCCGAAGAGCTGGGTTTGGACGGTCAGCTCTATGTCGACGAGTTCAACTCTCGCTTCGCGGTTTCGGAGGAAGGGAGCGCCCCCTTTCGGAAGAGCGAAAACCGTTCGCCGACGCGGCAGTCGCGCCGAATCGCCTCGCTGGCCGTGGTCCTCACGCTCGGGACGATAGCCGTCGTTCTCGCCCTCTTCGTCGCGGCCTTCNTTTCGAATACGCCCGATAACGGAACCGGCGGCGCGTCGAGCACGAAGAGCTCGAACACGAAGCCCGCGCGCACGACGACGCTGAAGATCACCGCTGTGCGCGGCGATGTCTCGGTTGAGGCACACAGAGGGGGACAGGGCGGAGGTCTGCTCTTCGGCGGGACGCTGGTCAGGGGACACAGCCAGACGTTCAAGGCGGCCCGGCTCTGGATCAAGGTCAGCGCGGCTCAGAACATACGCTGGACGCTGCAGGGCGGAACTTCCGTCGACTCTCGCGACCGGTTCGGACCGGCGACCGTCCTCTTCACCCCCGGCGAGCACAGATTCCTTTCCCGGTAGCATCGCTCCCGTGCGCGAGCTCGGAGGAGCCGGTCTCAAATGAAGCACTCCTTCGCGAGTCGGCCCGAAGCGGTCGTAGTGGTTACGGGCAGCGAGCTGTTGCGCGCCGAGATATCGGATGAGAACGGCCCCTTCCTGGCGCGCGAGCTGGCCCGGCTCGGTGTTCTCTGTAGGCGCATCACCATTGTCGGAGACGACCCCGATCTGCTCGAAGCGACATTAAGGAACGGGCTCGAAGCCGACCTGTGCCTGATCTCGGGCGGCCTGGGCCCTACGCACGACGACCGTACGATCGAGTTGCTGGCGAAGGTCAGCGGCAAGCGACTGGTCGTCGACTCCCGGCTCGAGCGCGAGATCGATCTGGTCGGCCGGCGCTACGCCCGCAACGTCGGTTCGACCTATCACGCCTACGAGGAGGGCGTGCGCAAGCAGGCCAGCATTCCCGAGGGCGCATGCGTGCTCGGCCTGGCTGGGACCGCGCCCGGAGTCGCGTTCGAGCTGGACGGTCGCGTCGCGGTCGCCTTGCCCGGTCCGCCGTATGAGCTGCAGAAACTCTGGCCCGCGGCGCTCGAGTCGATGCCGCTGCGCCGGCTGCTCGAGCGGGTTCCTCCCTTCGAGCACCGCATGCTGCGCTTCTTCGGGCTGTCCGAATCGGCGCTCGCGGCCGCTCTCCGCGACGCCGGAGGCGATGGGAACGGAGTCACCGTGACCATCTGCGCCCGCGACCGCGAGCTTCTGGCCGATTTCTTCGTCGATCCCGGCGCCGAGGCGCGCGGCGACGAGTTGCTGAGTGCGCTCGCCGCGGCCGGGCCGGACACGCTGTTTGCCCGCGATGAGTGTCCGGTCGAACAGATCGTGCTCGAGCAGGCGCGGGAGCGCGGCCTGACGCTGGCAACGGCCGAATCCTGCACGGGCGGCCTCGTGGGCGCTCGGCTGACCGAGGTGCCCGGCGCGAGCGACGTCTTCCTGGGTGCCGTCGTCGCCTACGCCAACGAGGTCAAGCAGGCTCTGCTCGGGGTCTCGCCCGCAACGCTGCAAAAACACGGCGCCGTCTCGGCGGAGTGTGCGCTGGAGATGGCAAACGGAGCAAGGCGTGCCCTGGGGGCGGACGTCGCGTTGAGCGTCACGGGAATAGCAGGCCCTGGCGGCGGCAGCGCCGACAAACCGGTCGGACTCGTCTTCTTCTGCGCGACCAGCGCGCAAGAGACGCTCGCGCAAGAGATCCGATTCTCGGGCGATAGAGATCAGATTCGCCGCTACGCGACGGTGGCCGCGCTGCATCTTACGAGGCGTCTTTTGGAGTTAGGCGGTTTCGAGCCCAAGACTCTCGCGCTCTCGGGGCGTCGCTGAGCGTGCGAGCCCGGAGAGCACAGTGTGGACACACGGGCTCGTAGAGGATCGTGCGCTCAGCGGCGTCAGGGGGCTCCCGGCGACCGGCCGCGCCGGGCGGTCGGAGCCGCTGACCGAGTGCGAGATGGCATGAATCGGGCACAGTTGGGTATGAATTCGAGCGCTAGCGTAAGCGGCGATGAGCGAATACGCCTCTTCGTCGCTTACACGCTTGCGCCCGACGACCGTGAGCGCCTCGTCGCCTGGCAGCTGGCGGAGCTGGCGGAAAGCCCGGCGCGCCTCGTTCCGTCGGAGCAGCTCCATTTCACCATCGCCTTCCTCGGCCAGCGTCCGCGCCGGGAAGTCGAGCCGATCGTCGAGGTCGTCCGCACCGCCGCCCGAGGCGCCGGACCGATGCCACTCGAGCTCAGCCGCTACCGCGAGACGAGGAGCGTCGGCATGCTCGTCTTCGAGGACGAAAGCGGGGAGGCTACGCGAGTGGCAGAAGCGATTCAGCGCGGGCTGGAGGAGATCGGCGCCTACAAGCGCGAGGCTCGTCCCTGGCTTCCGCACGTCACGGTTCTACGTTTTCGCAGTCCGCCTCGCCTACGTCCCGAACTGCCCGTCCTGGGGCAAGTCAGTCCGTCCGAGGCTGCTGCCTACCATTCAGTGCTGCGCCGCGACGGGGCGCAGTACTACGTTCTCCGATCCGTCGCGCTAGGAGGTCGATGAACTTGGATCGCGAGCATGCTCTCGAGACCGCTCTCGGTCAGATCGAGCGGCAGTTTGGAAAGGGCTCGGTCATGCGCATGAGCGATCGGCCGGCCGTGTCGGTAGGCGCGGTCTCCACCGGATCGCTTCCGCTCGACCTGGCGCTCGGGGTCGGCGGACTACCGCGCGGGCGCGTGGTTGAGCTCTTCGGGCCCGAAGCTTCGGGCAAGACGACGCTCGTTTACCACGTGATTGCCGAGGCCCAGCGCCGCGGCGGCATCTGCGCCTTCATCGACGTCGAGCACTCGATGGATCCCGCCTATGCCAAGCGAATCGGCGTCAACATCGATGAGCTCCTCGTCTCCCAGCCCGACACCGGCGAGCAGGCGCTCGAGATAACCGAGCTACTTATCCGTTCGGGCGCGCTCGATGTCGTCGCCGTCGACTCGGTGGCAGCGCTGGCACCGAAGGCCGAGATCGAGGGAGAGATCGGAGACTCCCACGTCGGCCTACAGGCCAGGCTGATGAGCCAGGCGCTGCGCAAGCTGGCCGGCTCGCTCAACCGCACCGACACCATCTGCCTGTTCACCAACCAGTTGCGCGAGAAGATCGGGGTCATGTTCGGATCGCCCGAGGTCACACCGGGTGGCCGCGCGCTCAAGTTCTACGCCTCGGTCAGGCTCGACATCCGTCGCATCGAGACGCTCAAGGATGGCGCCGAGGCGATCGGCAATCGGGTCAGGGTCAAGGTGGTCAAGAACAAGGTCGCGCCGCCGTTCAAGCAGGCCGAATTCGACATCATGTACGGCCTCGGCATCCCCTGGGACGCGACGGTGCTCGACGCAGCCGTGGAGCGGAAGATCGTGCAGAAGTCGGGCTCTTACTTCTCCTTCGGCGACGAGCGCCTTGGCCAGGGCCGCCAGAACGCGGCCGCCTTCCTGAGCGAGCACCAGGACGTCTGCCAGCAGATCCTGGGCGCCATCCAGGAACTGGTCGGACCCGAGCAAATCGTCTCCGCCCGGCTCGGAGAGGCGCCACGGGAGATTCCGAACGAGACTCCGAACGGCTCGGTCTCCGAGGAAGAGGCACAGGAAGCGGTCAGCGCGGCCTAGGACGGAATCAGAGAAGTGCCCGAGATCACCGGGCTACGCGAAGTCTCGGCGAACGACGTGCTCGTCGAGCTGGACGGTGCGCCCTGGCGCAAGATCCCGCTGACAGCCGCCGCCCGCGCCGGCCTGAGCATCGGCAAGCGGCTGGAGCGCGAGGACCTACGCCTGCTCGGGCGCGAATTACGCCGCGCCGAGGCTCTGACCAAGGCGACGCGCATGCTCGCCCGGCGCCCGCTTTCACGAGCACTGCTCGAAGACCGGCTGGAGAAGAAGGGCGTCGCGCCGGTCGCCCTCGAAGAGGCTGTCCAAGTGCTCGAGCGGGCGCAGTACCTGAATGACCGCTCCTACGCACTCGAGCGCGCCAGGTCGCTCGCCGAGCGCAGCTATGGCGACGCCGCCGTTCGCTACGTCCTCGAGCAGGAACGAGTCGGCTCGGAGCTGATCGAGGAGGCGGTCGCCGCGCTCAAGCCGGAGATCGAACGGGCGCAGGCAATCGCGGAGACCGTCCCCGATCGAAACCGGCTGCTCGGACGCCTCGCCCGGCGCGGCTTCGACCTCGACACCATCGAGCAGATCGCCGGAGCAAGCGAGCCGGGAGGCGAGAGGTGAGAACGGACAGAGAGGTGCTCATCTTCGTTTTCCGGGCGTCCGAGGAGGGCGAGCAGGTCTTACTGACCCATCGTTGCCCGGATCTCGGCGGTTTCTGGCATGCCGTCGCAGGTGGCGTCGAAACGGGAGAGGCCGACTACGAGGCAGCGGAACGCGAACTGCTCGAGGAAACGGGGCTGGATGGAGGGGAGGCTCTGNGACCTCGATGCCATTCCTATTCCTATTCTCTGCTCGAGGAGCTGCCCGCNCGGNGGGCGAATTACCCGCCGGGGACGGAGCGGATCTTCGTAACTTGTTTCCGGATAGACGCCCCACCGGGTTGGGAGCCGACTCTCAACTGGGAACACGACGATTCTCGCTGGTGTGGCCTGAAGGAAGCCTTCAAGTTACTTCGCTGGCCGACAGTACGCCAGGCACTGGCTACCCTTTCACGCAACGACGTAGAGCGGGCCTGATCAGCTTGAAGCGGAGGGCTCGCTAGAGGCTACGCTTGACGCATGCGTCGCTACCACGTCACAACCTTCGGCTGCCAGATGAACGCTCACGACTCCGAGCGCATCAAGGGCATGCTCGAGGAGCTGGGCCTGGGCGAGGCGCCCACGCTCGAAGAGGCGGACGTGATGGTCATCAACACCTGCACGATCCGGGAGAAGGCCGAGTTACGCTTGGCGGCCCACCTGGGGCTGGCAAAGGCGCTCAAGGACGCCGACCCCGGGCGCCTGCTCGCGGTCGGCGGCTGCTTCGCCGAGGTGCAGCGAGGTCGCCTTTTCGAGCAGTTTCCGCAGGTGGACTTCGCCTTCGGGCCGGGCTCGATCGCCGGGCTGGGGGAGTGGCTTGCTTCCGAGCGAAACGGAGCCCCCAGCGGGCGCTTCGGTACGGGCGAGGAGCGCCGTTTCGCCGCCGAGTTGCCGGGCAGGCGCGAGCGTCCCTTCCAGGCCTGGGTGCAGATCTCGATGGGCTGCAACTCGGTTTGCTCCTACTGCATCGTGCCGACCGTGCGCGGCAAGCAGATGAGCCGCCCGGCAGGGGAGATCGTGGCCGAGATCGGGCGCCTTGCGAAAGACGGTGTGCGCGAGATCACGCTGCTCGGGCAGAACGTCAACTCCTACGGTCGCGACCTGCCGGCCGGCGAGCGCCTCGGCTTCGCCGAGCTCCTGCGCGCCTGCGACCGGGTCGACGCGATCGAGCGCATCCGCTTCACCAGTCCGCATCCGAAGGACTTCCGCAGCGAGGTAATCACCGCCATGGCCGAGTGTGAGGCGGTCTGCGAGCACGCGCACCTGCCCGCCCAGTCCGGCTCCAGCCGAATCCTCAGGGCGATGCGCCGCACCTACGACCGGGAGCGGTTTCTCGCCCTCGTCGCCGAGATGCGTAGCTCGATCCCAGACCTGGCGATCACCACCGACCTGATCGTCGGATTTCCCGGCGAGACGGACGAGGATTTCGAGCAGACACTGAGCCTGGTCGAAGAGGCGCAGTTCGACGGCGCCTACACCTTCGTCTACTCGCCCCGCTACGAGACGGAGGCGGCCTCGTTACCCGATCAGGTGCCCGAAGAGCTCAAGCGGGAACGGATCGAGCGGCTGATCGAACTGGTGCAGACGACCGCGAACGCTCGGAACGAGCGCCGTATCGGCGGCATCGAGCAGGTGCTCGTGGAGGGACCGAGTCGCACGGACGCGGCCTTGATGCGAGGCCGCACACGCCGCAACACCACCGTTGTTCTCGCCGGCAAAGTCACTCCTGGCGCGCTCGCGAATGTCCGTATCGAGGCTGCGACCTCGACCACGTTGCGCGGAACGCAAGTAGTCGTCACGTGACACCCTCGGCACGCTCCGCTGACACCTTGGCGCGACCTCGGCACCCACTCATGCGACTTTCAGGGTTACGCTAAAGCCTGGTGGTGGGCTAGGGGTGACCCCGACAAACAGCGCAATTCCCGAAAAAGGCGAACCGTTCGTTCTCGCCATCTTCGGCCCTACCGCAAGCGGCAAGAGCGCCGTGGCCGAAGCTGTCACGACGCGAATCCCGGGTGAGCTGGTCTCGGCCGATGCGATGCAGGTCTACCGCGATCTGCCCATCCTGACCAACCAATCGCCGGCGCGGTTGGCGGGTATCTGGCCGCTCGATCACGAAGCCTCGGTCGGCGAGTACGCACGGCTCGCCCATGCGGCGATCGACGAGATACTGGCGTCGGGGCGCACTCCGATCGTCGTCGGCGGCACGGGGCTCTATCTCAGAGCGGCTCTGGCCGAGATCGAGCTGCCGCCGGCGCCGGCCCCCGGCGCCCGCGAGCGCTGGCAAGCGACCTACGACGAGCTGGGGCCCGAAAAAGCGTATGCACTTCTCGCCGACCGCGATCCGGTCGCCGCGGCGAGAGTCCACCCGAACGACAGGCGCCGCGTCGTTCGAGCGCTCGAGCTGAACGAGGCCGGGCACTCACTGGTACGAGCTGACAGCCGGCTCTGGTCGGGCGCGCTGCGCCACCCGACGCTCATCTTCGGTCTGGAGCTGGAGCGCGCGATTCTCGAGCCCAGGATCGAACGCAGAACACGCGAGATGTTCGAGCAAGGCGTCTCCGAAGAGGTGCGGCATGCGCTCGAGCAGCCGCTCTCCCTCACCGCCCGCAGGGTGATGGGCTTGCGGGAGGTGGCGGAGCTGGGCCCGGATCAGGCAATCGAGGCGATCGCTCTGAGTACCCGCCGCTACGCCGCCTATCAACGAAAGTGGATGCGCCGCATCCCCGCGCTCATTAAAGTCAATGCAAACCGTTCAGCGGAAGAGGTAGCCGATGAGATTGTCGAAGTGGCACGGACTGGGAAATGACTATCTGCTCCTCGAACAATCCGAGCCGCCGTTCGAGCTTACGCCCGTGCGGGTAGCCAGGCTCTGCGACTACCACTTCGGCGTGGGCTCTGACGGTATCGTCGAGATCGTTTCGACGAGCGCCGACGAAGCCGAGGCGAGAATCTGGAATCCCGACGGCTCGCTGGCGGAGCTATCCGGTAACGGCGTTCGCATCGCCGCACGCTGGCTGGCACGCCGTAGCGCGCGCGCGGACGTGCGAATTCGCGTAGGCGAGCGTACGGTCGAGGCCCACATGCTCGGCGGACTCGAGGTCGAGACGGAGATGGGTGAGGTCACCGTCGGCGAACCGGAGACGCTCGATTTGGGCGGCGAGCAGGTCGAGTTCATCCCGGTCTCGGTCGGTAACCCGCACGCCGTCATCGCGCGCGAGCCCGAGCGCACGGAGCTGCTTCGCCTCGGCCCTCTTGTCGAGCGTCACCCGCGCTTTCCCGGCCGCACGAACGTACAGCTCGTTTACGTGGACAATCGCCACGAGATCACCGTCGCCGTCTGGGAACGCGGCGTAGGAGAGACGCTCTCCTCGGGCACGAGCTCGGTCGCGAGCGCCTCGGCCGCGATCGCTCAGGGCTGGTGCGAAAGCCCGGTCACGGTGCACCTGGTCGGCGGCGACCTGATCGTCTCGCTCTCGTCTCGGCGCAAAGCGACTCTGGTGGGCGAGGCACAGGAGATTTGCGCCGTTGAGCTTTCGCCCGAGCTCTTGATCTAGCTTTTTGTTAATACTTCTCCCGCTAACTAGGCAATCCGGGTAGGGGAGAAGACCTTGAGAATCGTTTCGGCGCTGGCGACGGCTCTGCTTTGCAGCGTTACGCTGCTCGATTCGAGCGTGAGTCAGGCCGCCAACTCGACCGCCTCGGTCAGCGCCAGATGCTTCAGCAACCGGTCGGCTCGTGTTTCGAGCACCGTCTGCGAGTACGGCTTCGAGCAGCCGTTCCTGCTCAGGGGATACTCGAAGGGCGGAACGAGCACTCTTTCCTATTCCGTGCAGTGCGGGAGAGACTCGTCCTGGCCGAAGAACAAGGAGGCGATCGAGCACAAAGCCTGGTACAGGCGCTCGGTCAAGGTCCGGGGGAGCTTCAAGATCTACGGCGGCAGAGGCGCACCTCCGGCGGCCAGACACTGCGTCGCCGCGAGAGGGAAGGCCGCTCTCCTCTCCGTCACGCTCAAGATGAACCGGGGCGTCACCAAGACGAACCTGATAGTCAGGCTGGATAGCAGCCTGCCCTGGGGGAAGTAGCCAAACGGCCTCGGCCGGCTCTCCTGAGATCAGTTCTTGTTCTGATGCAAAGCCGTGTTCAGCGCGGCGGTATTGCCGCGTTCTTTCACCTCGACCGCGCCCGTCTGGCTGTTGCGCCAGAAGAGCAGGCCGGGGCGCCCGCTCAACTCGCGCGCCTTCACGACACTGCCGTCCGGCATGGTCACCCGGGCGCCGGCGGTGACGTAGAGGCCGGCCTCGATCGTGCAGCCGTCGCCAAGTGAGATGCCGCAACCGGAGTTGGCGCCGAGCAGGCAGTGTGAGCCGATCCTCACCACCTCACCGCCGCCGCTCGCCCAGAGCGTGCCCATGATCGAGGCGCCGCCGCCGACGTCCGACTCGGGCTCGACGACCACGCCGGCCGAGATCCGACCCTCGACCATCGACGGGCCCAGCGTGCCGGCGTTGAAGTTGACGAAACCGGCGTTCATGACCGTTGTCCCGCTGGCGAGGTGCGCTCCCAGGCGGACGTTGTCGGCGTTGGCGATACGGACGCCCGAGGGAACCACGTAGTCGGTCATGCGCGGGAACTTGTCGACCGAACGCACCTTGAGCTCGATTCCCTGCCCGATCAATTCCGCCCTCGTACGCTCGAACTCCTCGCTGTCGAAGGGGCCCCGGTTGCTCCAGACGACGTTGGGCAGGATGCCGAAGATGTTCTCGAGGTTGCAGCCGTGGGGCTGGATCTTGCGCTGCGAGAGGAGGTGGAGGCGCAGATAGACGTCCGCTACGTCCGCCGGCTGATCAGCCAGTTCGCTGATGAAGCTGACTACCGCGCGGCGCGAGCGCTGTGAGCGAAACGCCCGGTCGTCTTTCGAAACAGCGGCGAGTGCCATCCGTAACGCCTCGATATTGAGATCGGGCTCCTCGGCGGCCTCGAGCGGAGCGAGTAGCTTGAGCGCCTCGCTCAGCTGCGCGGGCTCGAGCTCGAAGCTTCCGCCGCCGGCCTTGCGCCCCACGACCCTGGAGAGAATCGCGGCGGCGGCGAACCCCTCAGCGAGGTTCGTGCAGGGGTAGTAGCTGTCCAGAACGCGCCCGAAACGGCTCACGTTCGCCAGCCCGATGGCGAACGCCGCCGGGCGCTCGTATCCGTTCTCGGCCTCGATCTCGGTAACGAGAGAGTCGAAATCCTTGCTGCTCATCGGCCCCAATGGTGTCACAAGAGGCGCTCGAGCAGCGCCGCTGCCT
>JGI24144J35610_10000376_pt1 | contig 14354 bp, 11 predicted proteins | sample BarGraIncu01121A_FD_35610 | JGI IMG/M metagenome (IMG submission 35610)
GGTGCTCGTAACACCTCATAACCAACGAGCAGAGATTCTATTTGTTGCAGAATTGCTAAGGCAATCTCAGGCGAGGCCAATTCGGAACTCAAATGAGCATACGGATAAAGCAGCACCCTCTTCGTCGCTACGTTGGTCGCTACGTCCTGTATAGCCTTTGACGCCTCTAGCGCCACTTCGTCCGCATTCGCTGCATCAACACGTTCTGCAGCTATAAATACCGCTAAAGCTTCCTCCATTCGCGCTTCGCTTCGCAGCCCGTCCAAGTCTTCCGCGTACTTAGTTGCCTTTGTAGTCTTGTATTCAAAGTAGTCAACGTGCATTAGAAGAAGGCGCATATTTAACAATCCTTAGTTTATAATGGTCTCTTTTTAACAGCCGTGAGAGTGATGTTTCGCGAAGCTCACCATAATCTGAGCTTTAACATCATAAATCTGCTATTATTTGCCGTCTCGAAAGGGTGTAGCTAGGACAAGCTTTTCACGAACAAATACAAGATAGCAGAGATAGCTGCAATTTTTAGAACGTCGGTGAGGTATGGAATCCACCACAAAATGAATGTGATAGCGAATATTAAGGCGAACGTAATCCAGTCAAAATTCCTTAGCTGATATCGAGGCCGTTGCATATTACTTCTACACAACTGTATGATATAAAATCCTATTGCTCTTTTCGAAAAACAGCCCGGAAGCAGGCTTGTTTTCTCAAAAAAATCAGCTCAGCGTGCCTATAAGATATGTGGGTGTAGCTTTAGTTACTAGGAGCGCGTATCGAACCCCAAGAGTCAGCTTGCGCATTACAACTATAGGCCTAAAACTGTCATTATACAGGATAGTACTCCCGTTTTTACCTCGTTCTACGGCAAGCGCCCTGTAGTTTTTTCCAAAGCTGAGACAGTTTTGTTCGTACGCGATGCGGTGATGTTCTGTAGTTAACATTCGTGATCGCTCTTTNGCCACCCTGCCAACCACAGGCTCCAAAATAAACGCAGGGGTTCCCTCTCTTTTTGAAAAACGTGTGATATTTACTTTAACGGGCCGGATCTCTCTAATTAGTTGCATTGTCGCTTCAAAATCCTCTGCCGTTTCAGTTGGGAAGCCTACTATGAAGTCGGTCGATAAGGTAATATCTCGATAAGCANGACGAAATCGCGCGACGATGCGCTTAAAATCAGATATAGTATATCCCCGTTCCATTCGCTCNAAAACCCTGTCAGAACCAGACTGTACTGGCAGGTGCAAAAATTTGTACACTTTCGGATGCTTGAATGCTCGCAACAGATCTTCGACAATATTTAGGATTGAACNAACGTTCATCATCCCAATACGGAGTCTAAAGTCGTATTTAAGTTCGCAAAGGACTTCTAAAAGCTCTGGCAGTCTACATCCGCTATCCAGTCCATAGGCTCCTGCATCTTGCGCCGTCAAGAATATCTGCTTTGCACCGTGCTGAATCCTGTGCTCTACATCCTTTGCAATGACCTCTACGCTTCGACTTTTGATCGGTCCTTTTATAAGCTTCACGACGCAGTAGCTGCAGCTTCCCTGACATCCGTGAGCAATCTTCACTCGCGCTGTCACGTTAAGTCTCGACGTTAAATTAGGCTCACAAGAGAAATGAGCTAATATGTAAGGTGCAACACGGTCGTTCTGCAAAATTAGCAATTCTGGAAACAACGAACGCAGCTGATCACTAAGCTGCTGCACCATGCAACCACTGACAATGAGCGTTCGATGGCTGCGCTGACCATACAGCAGCTCGATCCGCTTCAGAATCTTCCGCTCGGTGGCCTCAATAACCATACATGTATTTAGAACAACGACGTGAGCTTCGCTGGCAAAGTCAACAAGCCTATACCCATCTAGCTGGTGTATGAGCTCTTCGCTCTCACTTTGATTTAACGTACAGCCGTACGTTTCAATACAAACTGACGTCATCTTTTACACTAAGTTATTTCGCTCCTAACAAGGATCATGACCAACAGACGCGCCCCGTTTCAATATCAAAAGTCAAAACATGAACCTTGTTACTTTATGACATATTAGCAGTTATAGCGCCAAGTCTCCACAAACAATAATAGATAACTATACCTTTTTTAGTATTAATGGAAGACTAAACACAATAGAGCAATTAACGTTAAGAAAGAAGATATGAAAATTTCAGTCGTCATCCCAACGATAAATGAGCCGGCCATTGAAAGCGTGCTTCGTGATGTCTTTGATGCGCTAAAAGACCAGGATATAGAAGTAATCATTGTTGATAAATCAACAGACGAAACACCAGTACGTGCTGCCGAGCTTGGAGCAACGGTTATCCACCAAACCGGGACTGGCTATGGGGATGCGTACATTACAGGCTTCAAGCACATTTCAAAAGATTCAGAGGTAGTAGTCATCCTAGATGGTGATTACACTTATGATCCATACGATATTCCGGCTCTACTTCAGCCTATCAACGACGGTGTTGATTTTGTTATCGGCAATCGATTCGCTCTTATGGACAAAGAAGCGATGAGTAAGAGAAACGCGCTTGGCAACAAATTGCTCACTGCGATGATACGATACTTGTATCACGTCCAAATAACTGATTCTCAGTCAGGAATGCGTGCAATACGGCGCTCTGCACTTGATGATTTGAGATTACAATCGCCCCATATGCCATTCGCCAGCGAAATGATAATTGATGCACAAAAAGTCGGTTTAACAATTACTGAAGTGCCTATTAGCTACAGAAAAAGAGTCGGCGACGCGAAACTCGATCCGTTTAGAGACGCCCTGAGCATTGTATTTATGACCGTTCGCTTAGTGCGGGACTACAATCCAATAGTATTTTTCTTACCAATCGGTTTTATGTTCATCCTCATAGGCCTCTTTTACGGTGCAAGCGTCGTTATTGAATATACAAATACTGGAGTTGTAACACGGTTCGCAGCTGCCATCCTCTCTGTTCTGCTTATTATGACTGGCTTACAGGTTACGTTCTTTGGTTTGCTGGCCGACATAATACTAACGAACCTGCGACGAAGATAAGCTAAGATGAATATTGCTTACGTATCTGACGTTGTCTACCCATTTGTGAAAGGGGGGGCTGAGAAGCGCATCTACGAAATGGGGAGGCGTCTTGCTGCTCACGATGAGGTCCACGTTTTTGGCATAAAGTGGTGGGAGGGTGACAAAGACATCGATTTGGATGGATTACACTTGCACGGCATCTGCAAGCCGCTCAGCCTTTATGCCGGAGAGAGAAGGTCATTTCGAGAGGCAATCCGCTTTGCAAGTAGTTTAGGCCCTTTATCTTCTTATGACCTTGACGTTATTGACTGTAATCAATTTCCATATTTACACTGCTTTCCGTCGAAGCTTATCTCGCGATTGAAGGGTATTCCGTTAGTCATAACGTGGCACGAGTTCTGGGACGACTATTGGAACGAATACTTGGGCAAAATAGGGGCCCTTGGCAAGCTTACGGAGAGGGCTGCGTTAAGAGCTGCTGACAAAGTCATAGCCGTTTCTGAAGCTACCAAAGAACACCTAGTTCACCTCAAGAAAGATGTTGAACTCGTGCCAAACGGTGTAGATATTGCCTTCATAGACTCAGTCGCACCTGCTAAAATTTCAGTTGATGCGCTTTTTGTCGGAAGGCTTATTCGTGAAAAAAACGTCGATCTGCTTATACGTGCTCTCCCTACCGATGCTACATTATGTATCATCGGCGACGGTCCCGAGAAAGAAAACCTCGTATCGCTCGCAAAAGAAGTCAACGCGACAGTGCGGTTCGTCCGCACACTGTCCTACGCAGACCTTATTAGCGTAATGAAGGCCGCGAATTCACTAGTTCTGCCTTCCACTCGAGAGGGTTTTGGTATCGTTGCCCTTGAAGCGCTCGCCTGCGGCACACCAGTCATTACCACTAATGTGGAGATGAATGCGGCAAAAGAACTCATTACACCCGAAAAGAATGGTTTTTTAGTAACTCCAACCGTGGATGCAATCGGATCGGCGCTTTCTGCAATTGACAAACATCAAATGCACCGTGCCGCAAAGGCGAGCGCGGCGCCTTTTGACTGGAATTTGCTAAGCGGAAAGCTAAGAGATGTATACAGAGCGCTTACGTGAGTCCCGAAAAAAGATAAGGGAATGCTAAGAATGGCATGATTACTAGTTCAAACGAGTCTATGAGACTGCCCTACATCCCCACCGAGCTATGCAGAACTCAACAAATATGTTAGAAAGGAGGTCGGCGTGCGCATATTACTAGTAAGTGAGCTTTTTCCTTTCTGCAATGCTGCAGGCGAACTGCAAATCCCCGGCGGTGGTGAGAATCATATGTACGCAGTGGGACGCGAGCTTGCCAGCCGAAATCAAGTCACCGTGCTAACGTCGCGCGTGCCTAATGCCTCTTACCCTAACGACCAATTTCCTTTCAAAGTGCGAACTGTAGATAACAGGAAGACATCAGCGCACCGTTCTGAAGACTTGCGATTTGCAATTCGCCTTGCTAAAGAGCTCAGGCGCATCAGCCAACAGTTTGACGTTATTGTGCCTCAAACATTCATACCTATCTTCTCGTTATTCCTGAGTCGTACAAAGGTAGCGGTCGTACCGATCGTACACGACGTATATCAACCCCTTCCGTTTGCAAATGGAATTGCCACGTGGCGAGATCTCCAAGGAGGCAATACGCTGAGAGGGCTTGAAGGCTGTCTGTTGGAGAGACTCTGCCTTCACTACTCATCGACTTGTCCTGCAGTAATTACTGTTTCGAATTCAAGCTTTGAATTGCTAAAGCATTGGATTCCGCAAGGCAAGATTCGGATTACTGGAAACGGTGTTTATTTAAGTGAATTTAAAGAAGACGTTAAAGACATTGACGTGATCTGCATTGGCCGCTTTGATGCACCCTATAAGAATATAGACACGGTATGCGATGGGCTTTTTGGCACGGATATTCAAACGCTCGTTGTCGGCGACGGAAAGCTTCGACCCGTTCTTGAGCGTCGTTACGCGGGCAAGAATATTCAATTCACGGGCTACGTCAGTGAGGCAAAAAAAAGAGAGCTACTTTCTAGATCTAAGATACTTGTCTCGGCTTCATCAAAGGAAGGATTTGGAATAACGCTGCTCGAAGGTCTTGCATCTGGCTGTCTTGTTGCAGCGAGTGATATACCAGCGCATCGATTTGTTGATCAGGGGTCAAATGTCATCAAGTTTTTTACTGTTGGGGACAGCAAAGCTATTAGATCCTCCGTTATTGAACTCTTGCGTCTTCAGAATACTGAACGCGAAAAAATCCGACAACGAGCGCGAGCACTAATCACTCAGCATTGGCAATGGCGTGAGATTGCCCGCAAAACAGAACTTATTCTCGAATCAGTCGTTTAAATTCGAAGTGCTTGTCTGTCGCTGTCCATTTTGGCGCCTAAGTTGTGTCCGCGCCGCTGTCGTACTCTATCGAGCTTGTGATCGTAGCTGATATTGAGTCTACTCCGTCGAGCCACTCAGCAACGAAACTGTCTTCCAACTCCTCAACGGTTTCTTGTTGAAGCGCCTCACCTGTGATTACTCGCGCACCTATTTTCCCGACTATCGCAAGTGCTATGTCAAAATGCCCTTTTTTTTCTTGGTCTAGCGCTTCTCGTATCAACTCATCAATTGGCGGTTTGTCAGTAAAAGACTCCTTTACATAACTTTCAAATGATACAAAAGCGCCAACCAGAGAAGCTTGGATAAGTCCGATTAGCTCGTCTAGCTCCCCGTCACCTGTGTTAGTTTCTTTTTCGGTTATCGTCTCGATAGTATGTAAACCATCTAAAGATTGTTCCTGTGTGAGTTTACCTATTTCAAAGCCTTTAACGAGCTTGCAGCAAGCGATTACAACGTCTTCTTCCATCTCTACGAAGACTTTAGTTGCTNTCTCGTCCATATTTTTGTAGTCGCTTTGCTTTGCGCACTCTAACCAATTACTCCAACGTTCCTCGGTGAACGGTACAAAAATGTTCTTAGCGGTTTTCATCACGTAGCCTTGATTAGTTTCTGCGGAGACTTACTTCGGGGTAGAATTCGATAATATTTATAGGTTACAGACGTTTGCCGGTAGCTCTAAATAAAGCATTTAATCAATTACTTATCGATTAAGTGTGCAAAAAGCGCTGTGGATGTCTTCAGCGCAAAAGTTGCAGCTTATGATAAGGTTATAGATAACGCTTAAAACAAGCGGACAAAAAACGGAGTCCACCATGCTAATGGCAGAAGCCCAAGCCGTGCATAAGATATACGAATTGAACGGGATAAAAGTCCACGCGCTCAGAGATATCAACCTTGTAATTGAAAAGGGCGATATGATAGCGATTATGGGCCCCAGTGGTTGCGGAAAGACCACCCTATTAAACTGTCTGTCAGGACTCGACGATCCAACCTCGGGCATCGTNAAAATTGAAGGGATCCCCCTCGCCCAGATGAATGATAATGAGCTATCAGAATATCGTGCAAAGAGGATGGGATTTGTATTCCAAGCGTTTAACCTGCTCCCAGTGCTAACGGCAGTCGAGAATGTTGAGCTGCCGCTCCTAGTCGCCGGCACTGGCGAAAAGGAGGCACACGTCCGAGCATTGGACATGCTTGCAACCGTCGAACTCCTCGAGTGGGCAAACCATAAACCATCTGAACTGAGTGGCGGTCAACAACAGCAAGTAGCGATCGCGCGCGCCCTCATCAATCGGCCTGCAATCATTTGGGCTGATGAACCAACGGGCAACTTAGATTCAAAGGGCGCCGACCAGATCAATACGCTCCTTAAACGACTCAACAATACTAATCGACAGACATTTGTCATTGTGACTCATGATCCGTCCGTCGCAAAGACCGCCGACCGCTTAATTACCATGAAAGACGGAGCTATCCTCTCCGAATCCGCTGCGACGTCGATTTAGCCGCCCGAGCGATAGATTTAGGAATGGAGATGTACTCAGAACTTGCCTTCGTTATGGTCGTAGCACTTCTACTACTTTTGACGTTACTGGCAGTTAAAAACAAGACAATGTTCAAAGTCGGCGTGAGAAACCTTACGCGACGTCCGAAAGGCGCAGCAATAGTTATCGCCGCGCTACTCATGAGCACTGCAATCATCTCCGGCTCATTGGTCGCAAGCAATAGCCTCAATTACGCAGTAGTAAGGGCAACGTACGATGCTCTCGGCAACGTTGACGAAATTGTCACAATGAACGGTCAATCCTTTAACGTTTCCGTTTACGAAAAGCTTGCTGCGGACCCCAATGTTGCTAATAACACAAAGGGCCTGTCTGCAAGCCTGTACGGGCAGGTGCCGTCAGTAGATGATGTGACAAGTGGGATCACCTCGACACAAGTAACGCTGGTCGGTTTGAACTTCAGCTCTGATGCCCAATTTGGGGAGTTCTCGCTGCTTAACAACACACAAACTAATGCTAGCGACTTGCGTGGAGGAGANGCTCTGATCAACAACAAACTCGCTCAGGACNTAAATGCGCACGAAGGCGACAAACTGACAATCTATTACGGTGGAAATGAGTCCTCCTATAAGGCTTATACATTCGTTGTGAAGCACATTGCGAAAGATGAAGGAAAGGCTCTCTACGGATTAAACAAAAATATCTTTGTGACGCTCGACGCTGCCCAGGTCGTCTTTCAAAACGAAAGCCAAATCAACGAAATTAGAATTTCAAATCTGGGCACTGCCGAATCAGGTGTCGCAAAATCGAACGATGTGTCAGAGCTCGTGGCCAAAGCTTTGTCAGATTCGCCGGAGCGATTTGACGTTAAGGCCGTCAAGCAGGATATATTAACCGCGTCTCAACAAGAAGGGGCCCTCTTCTCAAACTTGTTGCTGGTGCTTGCGGTTCTCTCGGTAGCAGCAAGCAGCACCCTCATCGTCAACGTCTTTGTCACCCTTGGCGAAGAACGTAAAAGCGAGCTGGGGCTGGCTCGCGCAATAGGCATGAAGCGAAGGCATCTTGTGCTGCTGTTTTTCTTTGAGGGGACAATTGCCGCGTTGTTAGGCGCGGCAATGGGCTCTGTCCTAGGCGTGGGCATCGGAGCTGGTATACTCAGTGTGCTCAACGTGGCATTTAATGGAGAGAATCTAGTGGGAACGTCCCTCGTGCTGCACTACGATTTCTTAGATCTGGTTGCTGCCTTTCTTGTGAGCGTGCTCATAGCTATGTTAACCATAACGCTGTCTGCTTCAAAAATCAGCCGGCTGAGCATCGCAGGAGCGATTCACAATACTGAGCAATCCCAGCACAAGTCGCAGAGGCCGATCGGCACTGTTCTAATCGGGATTNTACTGGTGGCGTGTGGCCTAGCAGCGTATGCGACGTCGAAGAATATTTTTGTTGTCCACATTGGAGCCCCGATTTTGACTATAGCTGGCCTCGCTTTTATCGTTCAGCAAGCAGGCACTCGTCGGTTGGCACTGACGATATCGGGAGCGCTTCTCATAACCTATACGGCCTATAATGCCGTAGCTAACCCTGCTAATTTTGGCGATCTTACGTCGACGCTTGTTTTTGCTGCTCTAGGGGGCCTTTTGTTGATTGGGACCCTTCTAGTGGTACTGGCAAACGCTAGCATCTGGCTGCACGGANTTGCAAAGTTGTTTGGAAGATTTGCAGGCATTCAATCTTCGCTGAAGCTAGTCGTCACTTATAGCCTGCAAAAAAGATCCCAGTTCAGAATGACGGTCATAATAGTCTCCGTTGTCATCTTCCTAGTTGTTATCACTTCGGTGACGGCAGCTGTGTATAATCCCGATATCGAAAAGCAGACAGGCGGATATGACATTCGAGTAACGACGACAACACCGTTGGCAAACTTGACGATGTTGCAAGTGCAGTCACTCACGCCAGACCAGTCAGGCACAGCAGTGGTTGCGTTATTGAATGAGTCAGAAATCAGCTACTATGACGGACTTTTCACGACGAACGTGACCGGGATGACGATCAATGATCAGCAACTGAACTACCAAGGATCTGGAGAAGGCGCGATCTACGGAGTTGATGCGAATTTCTCCAAGCACTCGCAGTATAGCTTCCAAGACACTTTGACGGGCTTCAATTCGTCTCAGGACGTTTGGAACGCTCTGGACAATCCGCGTTATGTCGTTGTCGATTCGAATTACTTCTACGGCGCCAATGGCACTCAAGTGAAGGCGGGCGACGTCGTTTCAGTAGCGACAGCAAACGGAACAGCACGAAAGATCGTCGCGGGTGTTTTGGATGAAGTCTACCTCCACGGGATATTCATGAGCAAGCAACAAATGCAACAGTATTATCCCACCATTACAGGAGACACTTTGTTCCTCATCAAGTCGGAGACCGGCATGAANCCTATTGACCTGAGCTATGACCTCAAAAAGGGCTACAAAATAGCGGGCGTTAACGCATTTCTGATACGTGATGAGCTTCTGCAGACGATGAGACAGACCCAGTTTCTGTTTCAGCTNACAGCGGCCGGTCTCGGCCTCGGATTAATCATTGGAATGGCGTCGGTCGGCGTAATCACATCGCGGTCAGTAATTGAACGGCGCCAAGAAATAGGTATAATGCGAGCCATTGGTTTTACCCGAAGACGCGTGGAAGAGACGCTCATACTCGAAGTGATCGTAGCAATCACCTTAGCTGTGCTTGTCGGGCTGTCAGCAGGGCTCGCAATCTCTGGGGCTATCTATCTCAGCTTGAATCAATCCGTAAAAGCGCCATTTACTATACCGATAGCTCAACTTGTCCTAGTTTTTGCTGCCGTTTATTTAGCTGCTATTATATGCACAATAATTCCAGTTAGGAACGCCTCAAAAATTTCACCAGCAGAGGCTATCAGATACGTTGAGTAGGAGCGATAATTTTCTCAAAAATTGCAGTCGTTTGAAAGACCTGTTCACACGACGAGCAATCAAGACGGACCTGTGAGAGCGATTTAGCTTGTTTCAAAAGCTCAGACTCAACTCTTTTCCACTGATGACGTCATTTTCGCTAACGGTAATCGATTTCGTCGAATTTCCGACGGTCACGTTGTAAGCATTGTCGGTTTTCATACCGAAGGACGTCCAATTGGTCGAATAAGGCACGATAAACGTATGAGTACCGTTTACGAAAGCGCTCTGTGTATAATTGAAGGTCCTATTTTGGTTCGTTGTAACCGGCAGCGTTAGCGTTGCATTTCCGTTACCAGTAACCGTAATTTTTGTTCCGTTGACGTACTCAAAGGTCTTCACATACTTTATTTCCGTTCCACCGAGCGTACCGATGGACGATGGAGATTCGTGAACCAAGCGATAGTGGCTATAGCCATTACCATCGTAATATTGTAACCGAACAACTGTCGAGTTATAGTAAGCGTTTGTTGGAACAAGCTGTTGCCCTANCGTTCCACTCTGTGTATAGTATGATTGTGTCGTTAAAAATGTGTCAACTCCTTTCCCCGAGAGTAACGCAATAGCCTGAAACTTGCCGCTATAGTCTGCGATTTCGTAGTCTGTTATAATATATTTTACATTCCGGTTCTGAACGATACCTAAAGTGTCGGACTCATTCTGGCTCGTGAAGAACTGCGCCGCGTCGCTTACGCCGGTTTGGAAGTTGTTCGCAACAGCGGGCCTGTGACCAAACCAAATAATCCAGTTACCGTAATCCCACCAACTAAGTACTCCATATTCAGGTATTTGGCCAGAGCTCACATTAAAGTTCGAAGTTTGCGTCGTGTTCTCTTTCATCCACTGCAGCGATTCGGCCCAGTCAGCTGAAATCTCTTGTGTGTTTTTTGCGTAAGCCGTTGTCACATTAATGCTTGGCAAAAGTAAGACTAACACAACAAGAAAAACACCAATTAGTTGCGTGTATTTTATTTCACGCCCGAAGAGGTGTCTGAGCGCACTGACATCATGAACGTTGAATAACGCACTATACGCTTTGTTAACCAGTGTGTCAATAATCCACACGATAATGAAACCAGAAAGGATCGCGACATTTGCAGACAAGAGAAATGTAAAACGTGTCTGTACAATGGTAATTGCAAAAGCAAAAACGCTCCAAACAAGCAGCAATAAAGCAGGTTCGTCCTGCTTTTTATACACACGATACACGAGCATGGCCAAGCCGGCGAAAGCTAAAAACAGAAGAAATTGGAAATAGCTCGCAACTGTGTTAAGCTGGAAGCCACTTGAATCCCACAACAATGGCTGCGCCTCCGCTATGGTCTGCAAAACACCGCTTTGCGTAAAAAATCCGTACCCGGTGAAAACGGTTGTAGCGAGGTCCGGCCGCAAGAGATAGAAGCCTATAAATCCGACAATTAGCAGTCCGCAGAGGGTCAAGGGATAAAGCACGCGCCCCCTATTTCTGAGGTAATATGCGAGGAATCCAAACAAGCCGAAAATGANGAGCAAAACAGCCAACATAAGCGGCTGAAAAAGAGACAAGTGCAAAGTATCGATGGTCGTTCCGAAGTGGCTTGAAAGACTCACCGGAAGGAGCGTAACCAGTGAAACGATGAGCATTGTCATCGAGACAATGGTAAGATTGTCGGATCGTTCCTGCTTTAAGTGATAAATGCTGAATTGGACAATGGCAAAAGCCCCTATTATTCCTAGAAATAAGAAGCCACCCAACCACGTCAACAGAAGCGCGGTCACAAAAACGCCCGCCAACCCCGCCCATAGCAAAGTTTTCTTATCTTCACGCGTGAAGGCCAGACCCCTAACCTTTTGAAACGTGAGCTCGCCCTTTANCGCTAGCATAAAAAACAACAGCAACAACGCTGGAAAAAGGACCTCGGCAGCCACGTGATGGTTGAGATTTCCCACCAGGGACCGTAAAAGATTTGCAGGGATAACGGTCAGGAGTGCTGCTGCAACAATGCCCGCTTTCCAGTCGAAGATGAGCTTCGTTATGTAATACACGGGTAAAATTGCCAGAGCACCCAAGACTGCTGGAAACGTTGCCACGCCTACCTGAAAGTCAACATGAAAGAGCGCCATTGCCACCATCGCGTAAGCTGAAGCTAAAAAATCATAGAGTGGCGGCCAGCCAATCCAAAAGCCGTTAGGGAAGTCCACGTACGGATCGAAGGCAAGCACGTTTGGGAAATGCTGAATTGTGTATTCAACTATCCGAAGGTGATAGTAAGGATCAAAGTCCGAAATGACAATACTGCCGGCTTGTATTGAGTTGGCGTATGGCAGCGTAATTCGCAGATAAAGCGCGACGACAAATACGACAAAAAGCATCAAAGCCCTTTCTGCGTGCTTATCTTTGAACCAGCCTAAATTCGTAAGTATCTCACCTCGGTCGCACGACGCCTCTATTTAAAGGAAGATATATTCTCTCGGAATTGTGCGCGTTTGACAAACGACAGCGTGCAAACACATATTTTAGAGCATCGCGTATTATTTATAGTGTGCGGATACGCCATCCTCAATATAGCGCCTAAGCATACTGCTCGAAACTATGAACGTCCAGACGGTACGCCACGATGTGATATCCGATGTTGAAAAATCGCGCTAAAAAGAAAGAAATACTCCAACAGAGCGACGTCACGGACATTATCGACCTAGCAGACGATAAGTTTAAACGAGGGAAATTCAGTGAAGCAATCCGTCATTACGATGCAGCTCTCGAGCTTGTACCAGACAACTTCAGAGCGCTTCACAATAAAGGGCTGGCACTTTTTGCGCTCAACAAATTCGAAAAAGCAATTGAGTGTTACGACCATGCCCTAAAAGTCAGCCCTAATGCGTTGCATGTCAAGCTCAACAAAGCCATAGCGTTGAACAGCAAAAGCGATTTCAGCGGAGCTAAAAATCTTCTGGACCAGATCATAGAACTTGATCCCATAAAAAAAGAGGCGCTAAACGCACGGGCATTATCTGAATTCAAGCTCGGACTTGATACCGAAGGGATCCAGGACCTAAAGAACGCTATAGAGATCGACTCTTGCTACACGATGGCGTGGAACAACCTCGGTTGTTTTTATCTTGGCCTCGGAGAATTAGACTCCGCTATAGAATGTTTTGACCAGACTCTTACCATCGACACAAAAAACTACGACGCTTTTTTGCTTAAGGATATGGCTTTAGAAAGACGGGAAAAACAAGAAAAGCACCACTAGTCCGATTTAAAGGTAGAAACACGATAAAATAAATTCTGAGGATTTTAGATGCGCGAACGAGAATTCGACAATTTAGCTTTACCAGCACCTGATCGAGACTTAATAGAGGGTTTCCTTAGAGTTATCCAAGAGTGGGCGCCACCGAATCTAAAGTCGATCATTCTCTACGGTTCAATAGCAAAAGGAATTTTTCCAGAAGAGTACGACATTGATATAATGTTACTTTTTTCGAGTGATTTCAACCATCCACAACTCTATTCCGACGTCTATCGGATAGTAAACGCCCTCAAGCCTCACCGTGAAATGCACGTCGTGTTAAAATGGGAAGGAGAGGTAGAACCCGCTTATTGGGAGCTAATTCAAGAAGAAGGGATCTCCCTTTACCCGAATTACTGATCTTTGCTACATCAAAGGATGCACAATGTTATCCTTATTCGATAATAACTCATTAACAGTTGGCGATTGCCTCATAGCGTTGCTAATTGCAAGCTTCGTCGCTTCATAGTTAAACTCAAATAGCTTATTTTTGTCTGCAGCATTTCCGTTAATGTAGACTGACGCGATGATCAGTAGCTCGTTCTCAGCGGCGGCTGGAATAACTCGTTCCTGGACACTATCGAGAACTGCTTTAGCTATCGCTGCTTGGACGGGCCCGAACATGAGTTCTGCTTGCGCTTCACCCTTTATAGTCACCTTGTTTACCATGAGCGTCGCAGGCTTAACAGCGTAGTTTGGCGCCATTATCGCAAGTAGAGCGGTATGTCCCATTCGCGGCGTTGCAAGCGCCGTTAGGAATGCTGTCTCAAATGCTCCTCCTTTTTGACCAACCGCAATATCAATGTGCGCGAGTTCCGGCATTTCGCCAACTAATGCCTCGCCGATTCGTGTCCCAAACTCCGAGGCCTTTTCAATTATTTTTTCTGCCATTTTTAGTCCTCTTTGAGGCGTTAAGTCTTAAACTTATATTATTTTTCTGCGTTAGCGTAACGCTTTAGGCAGACGATGATTCGGAAGATGAAAGACCTGTGGATGTGCAGCTTAAAGCTTTATGGTCAGACGTGAGAGTGAAACTATGAACATCGTTATAGGCTACGAAAGTTATCACGGCAATACGCGAACTATGGCGTATGCAATAGAGCGCGGGGCGCGAGAGGCCGGAGCAGAGACGGTTATTAGGAATATCAGACAAATCAAGCCATCTGAGGTCAAAAAAGCGGA
>JGI24144J35610_10000377_pt1 | contig 14347 bp, 5 predicted proteins | sample BarGraIncu01121A_FD_35610 | JGI IMG/M metagenome (IMG submission 35610)
GATAAGATGCAAGAGATAGCAGAAAAGGATCCCAAAAGTCTGATCCTGGTAATTGCTGATATGGCAAGGTCTAATCCACCGATGTCTACACCATTCGTTTCGGAATTTGTCAGACGTTTACAGGGTCAAAGTCCGGCACTGGCATTTCCATTGACATGGATTGAACAGCGGCTGGCTGAATCAAATCAGACCATAATTCAATTAATTCAATATGGAAATCAGCAACAGGCTGCAGATCAGGTTTCAATAAGTAACAGCATAGGTAGTCTTCGTTTTCTGAGCTCTTTGGATTGGCGTGAATTTGTCGAAACAATGAGCTATGTAGAACAGGTTTTGCATGATGACCCTGCTGAGGCATATATTTTAATGGATTTTCATACACGTGACCATTACCGTCATGTTATTGAAAAGGTGGCAAAAAAAAGTGACTTTTCCGAAATTGAAGTGGCACGGAAATCGATAGAGCTTGCTAAGAAAGGAGCTGAATTAAATGGGAAAAAGGATCGCACAGCCCATGTTGGGTATTGGCTTATTGGCAAGGGGCTGTCTCAGCTTGAAGATCTTATAAAAGTAAAACATTCCTTCTCTTCGGCATTTAAAAAAACTATCTTCAGTTTTCCTCTGTTTTTCTATCTGGGTTCAATAATAGTACTGACTTTAGTTTTAAGCTGGTGCGTATTGGAAAAAGCAAAGGGTGACGGAATGACAGGCTGGCATTTATGGGTACTGGGTTTTCTCCTTACTTTATGTACAAGTTATCTCTCAATTGCTTTTGTGAACTGGCTTGTTACGATTTTTGTCAGCCCAAATCCTTTGCCACGTCTTGATTACTCAAAAGGAATACCACTGGAATCAAGAACATTGGTTGTAGTGCCGGCTATGCTCATAAGCCTCCGGAATATTGAAGATCTTGCAGAAGCCTTAGAGGTCAGATTTCTGGCAAATCAGGATAAAAACCTGTATTTTGGTTTGTTAACCGATTTTAAAGATTCACCGCAGGAAAAATCGGAGGAAGATGATCAGTTTATTCATAAGATCAGTATAAAAATAAATGAACTAAACGAAAAATATAAGGAAGAAAACAGGGATACATTTTTTCTTTTTCATCGCCCACGAAAATGGAATCCAAAAGATCGTATCTGGATGGGTTATGAAAGAAAAAGGGGGAAACTGGCAGATCTGAATTCTTTGCTTCGGGGAGGCCCGGAAAATAACTTTTCGCTGATAATAGGCAATACCGGGTTATTAAGCAAAGTCAAATATGTTATTACACTTGATACTGATACACAACTGGCTCGCGATTCAGCGAGGCAATTTATAGGGGCAATGTCGCACCCTCTTAACAAACCTAAATATGATACTGTAAAACGACGGGTAACAGAAGGATACAGCATTCTTCAACCAAGGGTTGCTATCAGTCTTCCGGGAACCAACCGATCAAAATATGCGATGCTGTTCGGGAGTGAAGCCGGCATAGATCCTTATACCCGTGCAATCTCTGACGTTTACCAGGATCTCTTTGGCGAAGGGTCATTTATAGGCAAAGGGATTTATGATGTTGATGCATTTACACAGGCTCTTAAAGACAGATTTCCTGAGAACAGAATTCTGAGCCACGATCTTGTGGAAGGTTGTTATGCCCGCTCAGGATTGTTAAGCGATGCTCTGTTATTTGAAGAGTATCCTGCAAGTTACAAAGCAGATGTCAATCGTCGTTCACGCTGGATAAGAGGCGATTGGCAACTGATTCCATGGCTGTTGCCATTCTTACCGAGGATAAATGGAGCTCCCAGAAAAAATCCTCTGTCTCTTTTATCGTGGTGGAAAATTCTGGATAATCTGAGACGTAGTCTTGTTCCATTTGCACTTACTTTACTTTTATTGGCAGGCTGGACCATTTTATCTTCTCCACGGTTCTGGACTCTTGTTGTAATCGGAATTATTTTGATTCCTGCATTGATTCATTCAGTGGTTTATCTGATACACAAACCAGAGGAGGTCTTATTACGGCAGCATATAAAGGGAGCAGTAGAATCGGTTTTAAGGCAATTGTACCAATCTGTATTTGTGCTTGTCAGTCTTCCATACGAAGCATATTACTGTATGGATGCTTTATTAAGAACATGCTGGCGTTTGATTTTCTCAAAAAAGCGGCTTCTGGAATGGAATTCTGCAACAAAAGATGAATACCAGAGCAGGTTTGAACTGATTGAATCCTTTCGGACCATGTGGGCATCCCCATTAGTTGCACTACTTACTTCAACTTCTCTTTTTCTTTTCTTTCCGCAAACCCTTTTAATTGTATGGCCAATACTGGGACTCTGGTTTATTTTCCCCGTTATTGTATGGTGGATAAGTGAACCTATTGTCGCAGATTCCACAAAACTGTCTGATATACAATATGGATTTCTCAGGGAGTTATCACGGAAAACATGGTCCTTTTTTGAAACATTTGTTGGGCCCTCAGATAATTGGTTACCTCCCGATAACTATCAGGAGCATCCAGTTTCAGTGATAGCCCACCGTACATCACCCACTAATATGGGGCTTTCACTTCTTGCCAATCTGTCAGCATATGATTTTGGTTATATTTATACCGGAGAGCTACTTAACCGGACTAATAATGCTTTCATTACAATGAAATCGCTGGAAAGATATCAGGGGCATTTCTTTAACTGGTACGATACTCAATCTTTGAAGCCACTAAGGCCACTTTACATCTCATCGGTCGACAGCGGAAACCTTGCCGGTCACCTTTTAACATTACAACAGGGACTTCTTTCCCTTCCAGATCAGTTAATACCAGGAACAAGGATATTTGAAGGGATTGATGACACATTACAAATTCTTATAAATAAGTCGGGTAAATCAATAGCTAATGAGATTATACAGTTCAGAAGATATTTGAATGCAATTTTAAAGGAATACCCTCATTCGATTGGTTATTTGTTTAAATGTCTGGAAAAACTTTCCTCAGCTTCNACTGAAATTGCAAATAAATTAAATTCCGACAGCGGCATTCAATACGGAATCTGGGCTAAAAACCTTTTACAGCAATGCCGGANTGCTTTTGATGAATTAACGCATTTGGTCCCATGGCTTTTACATCCGTATTCTTCTGAAATACAAAACGCATTTCCCGGTATGAATTCAATTCCAACATTACGGGAAATTGGCAACTGGACTCTATCATCAATAGAGGTAGATTTAGGTGATCCGAAAATAAATCTTGAAGTAAAAAGTCTTTTCGGAGAAGCTGTTAAAAATGCAAAGGAAAGAATTGAAAAAATTAACTCACTGGTAAGTCAGTCAGGAGCATTTGCTGATATGGAATACGGTTTTCTATATGATANTTCAACTCATTTACAAACAGTAGGTTATAATGTTGATGACCGGCGGCGCGATTCGAGTTATTATGATTTATTGGCATCAGAGGCAAGATTGTCGAGTTTTGTTGCAATTGCCCAGGACCAGATACCCCAGGAAAGCTGGTTTGCCCTGGGGCGTCTTCTTTCAAATATAAATGGTGAACCAATTCTTCTTTCATGGAGTGGTTCAATGTTTGAGTATCTTATGCCGCTTATAATTATGCCTGAATATGAAAATAGTTTACTTTCTCAGAGCTGCAAATCGGCAGTAAAAAGACAGATCGAATATGGAAGATTAAGAGGCGTGCCATGGGGTATTTCGGAATCGGGATACAACAGTGTTGATATCCATCAAAATTATCAGTATCGTGCATTTGGAGTACCCGGGCTGGGGCTCAAAAGAGGACTTTCTGAAGATCTGGTTATAACACCATATGCAACTGCACTTGCCCTGATGGTTATGCCGGCTGAAGCATGCAATAACCTGGAACATCTTGCGGGCGAAGGATTCATGGGTGAATTTGGCTTCTATGAAGCGATAGATTACACATCAATTAGGTTGCCAAGGGGGCAGACTAAGGCTGTAATACGGTCTTTTATGGCACATCATGAAGGTATGAGTTTTCTCTCTCTGGCTTATGTTTTACTTAACAGGCAAATGCAAAAAAGGTTTGAGTCTAGTCCAATATTTCAGGCTACATTATTGTTGCTACAGGAAAAAATACCAAAGGCCACTACATTCTTTTCACATACTTCCGCATTAACAACTGTTCAGCCAACTGCAAATAATCAGGAAGCACCATTTCGTATATTTGATACACCTGATACCGCATTCCCGGAAGTCAACTTATTATCAAATGAGGGAAGGTACAGGGTTATGATTACAAATTCCGGTGGTGGATATAGTCGCTGGAAAGATATTGCCGTCACTCGCTGGCGCGAAGACAGCACACTCGATAACTGGGGAGCTTTTTGTTATATACGTGACGCCGAAAATGGAAACTTCTGGTCAGCTACACATCAACCCACTCTAAGGAGAGCTGAGAAATATGAAGCCATTTTTTCAAAAGGCCGGGCTGAATTTCGTCGTCGCGATTTCGATATTGATACACATACAATGATTGTGGTCTCACCTGAAGATGATATCGAATTGCGAAGAGTACAACTGATAAACCGCACCCGGACAAAAAGAATTATAGATATTACCAGTTATGCAGAGGTTGTACTGGCCCCACATGGAGATGATTTAGCACACCCTGCATTCAGTAATCTTTTTGTTCAGACAGAAATTATACCGCAACGGCAGGCAATTCTCTGTACCAGGAGGCCCAGATCAGTAGATGAACTTTCGGTATGGATGTTTCACCTTATGGCAGTTCATGGCGCTGAAATCAGGAATATCACCTACGAAACTGACCGTCTGCAGTTCATTGGACGGGGAAACAATCTTGTATCACCAATTGCGATGACAGATTACAAATCGCTTGGAGGAAGCCAGGGATCAGTCCTTGATCCGATANTCGCCATACAATTTCAGATAGTTCTTGAACCTGAAGGGNCTGCAATAATAGATATAGTCACAGGCATTGGAGAAACAAGGGTAGGAGCGCTAAATCTGATAGAAAAGTACCAGGATAAACAAATTGCCAACAGAGTTTTCGAAATGGCCTGGACTCACAGCCAGGTGGTATTGCGACAAATTAATGCTTCTGAAACGGATGCTCAGTTATATGGCAGGCTTGCCAGTTCAGTCATCTTTGCCAATTCATCATTGCGTGCCGACCCGGGAATCCTTATAAAAAACCGTCGCGGACAGTCTGGTTTGTGGGGGTATTCCATTTCAGGTGATTTGCCGATTGTACTTTTACAGATTGAAGACCCGTCGAACATAAACCTGGTACGTCAGCTGGTGCAGGCCCATGCATACTGGAGATTAAAAGGATTAGCAGTCGATCTTGTAATATGGAACGAGGACAGGGCGGGTTACCGTCAGTTACTCCAGGAACAGATTATAGGACTAATTGCTGCAGGAATTGAAGCTAATGTTGTTGACCGGCCGGGAGGAATATTTGTGCGCTCTGCAGATCAGATATCAACAGAGGACCGGATCCTTTTTCAGACCGTATCAAGGGCTATTATCAGCGATTCCAGGGGAACTCTTGAAGATCAGATTAAACGTCGCCGGTTTGGAGACTTATCAGTTTCGCGCTTCAAACCAACCCGTTCTTACAAGCCAAAAACACATCCGGAATTGGTATTACCCAGGCCAGATCTGATTTTTCAAAACGGGATCGGAGGATTTACAAAAGATGGAAGAGAATATGTAATTACTACATCGAAAGGTAACCCAACACCGGCACCATGGGTAAATGTTCTGGCAAATAATGGGTTCGGGACAGTTATTTCTGAAAATGGAATGGCTTATACCTGGGCTGAAAATTCCCATGAATATCGTCTGACGCCATGGTATAATGATCCTGTAACCGATTCAAGCGGAGAAACCATGTATCTTCGTGATGAAGAGACAGGCCATTTCTGGTCACCTACACCCCTGACAAGCAGCGAATCAGAAATATATCTGAGCCGTCATGGATTTGGCTACAGCGTATTCGAACACAATGAAGGAGGTATAGTAACCGAACTCTGGGTGTATGTTGCTCTTGATGCATCAGTGAAGTTTTCAGTTTTGAAGATCAGGAACGAAACGGAGCGATCATGCAAATTATCTGCAACAAGCTATGTGGAATGGGTATTGGGCGATATGCGGAACAAAACTTCCATGCATGTCAATACAAGCGCTGATTTAAACGGCAGTGTTATATATGCAGCAAATCCCTATAATACTGATTATGCAAGGAGAGTTGCATTTCTTCAGACTGACGATACATCATGCTCCATTACCTGTGACCGTACTGAATTTATTGGACGCAACGGGACGCTTAAAAAACCGGCAGCAATGTTGCATTCGCGTCTTTCAGGAAGAAAAGGAGAGGCATACGATCCTTGTGCTGCCATACAAGTCAATTTTGAGTTGGCAGCAGGGATGGGACGCGAAATAATATTCAGGCTTGGAACAGGTCGTAATCTGGAGGATGCAAACAACATTATACGCCGGTTTAGAGGTTCAGCTCCTGCCTTAAGTGCTCTTGAAGCAGTATGGCAATACTGGAACCATACACTTGGGGCAGTGCAGATTGAAACGCCTGATTCCTCAATAAATGTTCTGGCAAACGGATGGCTGTTATATCAGACTCTGGCTTGCCGTATATGGGCACGAAGTGGATATTATCAGTCGGGCGGAGCATATGGTTTTCGCGACCAGCTGCAGGATGTAATGGCTTTAATTCATACCAAGCCAGATATTATGCGGGAGCATCTTATTCTTTTTTCCAGCCGGCAATTTCCCGAAGGAGATGTCCAGCACTGGTGGCATCCGCCGGTCGGAAGAGGTGTTCGAACTCATTGTTCAGACGATTACTTATGGTTACCTCTGGCTACATGTCGTTACGTACTTTCAACCGGAGATACNGGAGTGCTGGATGAACNNATTCGTTTTCTTGAAGGNCGCCTGCTGAACCCCGACGACGACTCATATTATGATCTTCCAAACCTTTCAGAAGAAAAAAGTTCACTTTACGATCATTGTAAACTCTCTATCCTTCATGGCCTTAGATTTGGTGAACATGGTCTTCCATTAATAGGTACCTGCGACTGGAATGACGGTATGAATAAAGTTGGAAACCTGGGTAAAGGAGAAAGCGTCTGGCTTGGATTCTTCCTGTTTGAAGTTCTGACACAATTTATCAAAGTGGCACTATTAAGAGGTGACTCTGAATTTGTTGAATTCTGCAGGGGAACAGCAATTAAAATTCAACAGGATATAGAAAAGAACGGATGGGACGGGGAATGGTACCGCCGTGCATATTTCGACAACGGATTGCCTCTTGGATCGTCAGAGAACATTGAATGTCAGATTGATTCTATCTCTCAGAGCTGGTCTGTACTATCAGGAGCAGGTGACACCGACAGGTCAGCAAGGGCAATGGAATCTGTCAATAATAGACTTGTCCGGAGAGACCATTCATTGGTCCAGTTGCTGGATCCTCCATTTGATAAGTCGGATTTAAATCCCGGCTATATTAAGGGATATGTTCCCGGNGTAAGGGAAAATGGNGGTCAGTATACACATGCTGCTATATGGACAGCACTGGCATTCTCAAAATTAGGAGACAGGAAAAATGCATGGGACATTTTAACAATGATCAATCCTATCAATCATGCCAAAACTCCTGAAGAGGTGGCAAGATATAAAGTTGAACCATATGTGGTTGCTGCTGATGTATATGCCTTATCGCCACATATTGGCCAGGGTGGATGGACATGGTATACCGGATCAGCCGGCTGGATGTATCGCCTGATAGTGGAATCGTTGCTGGGTTTAAGGCTTGAAACAGAAAAATTATTTATTGAACCCTGCCTTCCTTCTGATTGGGTAAGTATAAAGATTCATTACAGATACAGGGAAACAGTGTACCATATTACGTTAACCCAGTTACAGGAAGACAAGAATAATATGATAATAATACTTGACGGAGCTGAATGCCAGGATAAGTTCATCCGCCTGGTTGATGATCATATTGAACATCAGGCAGAAGTAAAACTTAATTATTCTTTGAAAATCTGATTAGCTCTTTATTGAACTTAGCAGTCTCTTCAAGAAAAAGGCTATGACCGCTTTTTTCAAAAACAATAATTTGTGAACCTGCTATTACTGCTTTCATCTGTAGGGCCAGATCAAATGAACATATTTTGTCTTTTTTACCATGCATAATCAAAGTGGGAATCTTTATCTCCCCCATGTCACTTCTCAGATCTGTATCCCTCAATGCTATTAGACACTGAGCTGTTGCAAAAGATGAAGCGCTTAGACAAATATTGTTTAACCAACTGCCAATACCTTCACTAAGTGATGTTTCAGTTGCCGAGAATATTTTAGCAAAATCTGAAAGAAGTTTTGGCCTGTCCTTATAATTCAATTTAATTAAATCGTCAACAGCACTTTGAGGGAGATTATATGGAAAATCTTTACGTTGGGTCCAGATCGGTGCAGCAGCTCCGGCCAGAACCAGTTTTGAAATATGAGCTCCATTGTAGATTGACAGGAAACGGATAGCTATGGCTCCACCCATTGAAAAGCCACATAACACCGCATCTTTTATATCAAGTTTGCTCAGGATCTTTTTTATGTCGATTGCATGTTTATCGTAATTATACTCCTTATAAGGTTTGTCAGATTTGCCAAACCCTCTTAAAGTGATGCCAATTACGCGGAAATTATTTTTGATAAGTTCGTTGTATTGATATTCGTACATCTCATCGCTTAATGGCCATCCCGGTATTAACACAACAGGTCTGCCTTCGCCGGCGTCAGTAACATGCAGACGCACATTGGGTTCTACTTCAATGTACTCTGCCCTTGTAATCTCAGAAATTAATTTATCAAGTACTTTTTCCATAGTTTAAAATGTATTATTTCAGTTTTATTTTAATCTGGTTCGATTTGGACAGGCAAAATGGATTGCGGGTAAACCAATTCAACAAATTTTGTTAATTGGTAATTGAATTCCTCACTATTTTCCATGTTGCTTAAATGACCAGCATGCTCTAATACTTTGAGAAAAGAGTTTTTAATTTTTTCGTGTATAAATTTTGCTTCAGAAGGAGGTGTTATTTTATCTTCATTTCCCACTAAAATAAGCACAGGTACCTTTATCTCCTTTAGAATGCTGCTCGTTTCTTTTCGCATTGATAATGCAATTAGTCCATTACAGAGCGATTGAACGCGAGTTTTCACTATCATTGCCCTTACTGCAGAAATTTCGTCCGATCTGCCGGTAAAAGACTCAGACGCAAAAAGATTTTTTATACTCTCATCAGCATACTTTTCGACTCCTGTATTTTTGATGTTTTCATTGCTTTTATTCTTTTTTCCTTTGCTTCGGAGGTATCGGCTTTGCAGCTGGTATCACTCAGGATCAGTGCACTAAAACGTCCTGCATAGTTTTCGATAGCATTTAAGGCAATGTATCCCCCCATTGATAATCCGCAAAGTATTGTTATGTCAATCTTCAAAGCATCCATTAGCGAGATAAGGTCTTTTGCGAATAACTCAATAGTAAATTCTTCATTTCCGGCATCGGAATTACCGAAGCCGCGAATGTCGTATGTAATAACACGACAGTAATTCGAGAGTGATTCTATCTGCGGGTTCCACATTGACATATTAAAAGGAAAGCCATGAATAAAGATAATTACCGGAGCCCCATACTTACCTTCATCAGTATAACTTACTTTATGATTATTAACATTTAAACTGAAGCTGTTTTCGAAATCTTTCATGGCTTTGTTATGAAATATATTATTCCATGCCCGATTATATTTAGACAAGNAGNAGGCCNGGTATNTTCTTTTATTTGTCAGGCAACNGGGCNGCCGCTCTGGGNAACAAGGTAATTCTCGATACCCATTTGCTCAATCTGNGCTTTTTGTATTTCTGCCCAGTCAACATGACCTTCTTCCATTTTAAGTATTTTGGTAAGAAGTTCAACNGATCCCTGATCATCAACTTCCCAGGCAAGTTTTATTGCTTCATTATATGCGTGAACNGCATGAAGTTCATCCTTGTCGTCATTACNTATCATTTCCNGTACTGTTTTNCCNATGTTTATAGCATTAAGTTTGGATACTGTTGGAGNTCCATCAAGGAAAATAATNCGCTCAANAAGCCATTCTGCATGGTGCATTTCATCCATTGCCTGTTTTCTTATAGCCATATGAATTTTACCATAACCCCAGTTTTCGCACATTTCAGAATGTACCATATACTGGTTTATTGCAGTGAGTTCATCAGCAAGGAGTGAATTCAGGACCGGCATTAATTTTTTATTTCCTTTCATTGTTTTTCTTTTATTTAAATTATTTATTGAATTTTATACTAACGAAGATGAGCAACTATACTTAGAGATTCTGATCAGTGGCATTATTTTCTTTAAAAACCGTTTAAGAGTTATTAAGCTCAAACAGGAAACATGCCACCAAACAGAATTTTTTCTATACATATTCTTAAGATCCGGATACCGGATGGCTTAAGTCCCTTATTTTTTCACCACCAGATCCATACCGCATTTAGGACATTTACCTGGTTTGTCAGAAGTAACATCGCTATGCATCGGGCAGGTATAAGTTACCAATCCTTCAGATTTCTTCACACTCGTTTCTGTTTTAACTGATTTCTTTACCAGATCCATTCCGCATTCCGGGCATTTACCTGGTTTGTCAAGTTTTACATTTGGATGCATTGTACAGGTATAATATACCGAATCCGACTGCATCTGCATATTTGTCTTCATCATCTCCTTTTTCACAACTTTTGTGGTGTCTTGTGCAAAGGCCATAGTACCGCTTATCACTAAAGCGAAAAATGATAACAGGATTTTTGTTTTCATTATAATAAGTTATTTAATTTTCCTTCAGTTCCGCTGTTGCCCGGTCTTAAGATTAAATATTGCCCTGAATAGTTAATTAAAAACTATTGAAAGTTCAAAAAATTGATTTTTCAAAAAGCAAAGGTCAGCCTTAATGTTGGGAATAGTATTACATAATTTTTGTAAATATTTACATCATTTACACATATAATAAAAGTTCGACACAACAATACCTAATCCAACCCTCCGATGTGTGAAATATGTAACTTATTGCTAAGATTATGTAACTCCCGGTTTATAAGATATATGAACTTTGTATCAGCTCCTGAAAACACACTTTTTAATAATTAAAGGCTTTGATTAGGGACTAAAATAAATAAATCGGCACATATGGAAAAAGCACGAAAAAAACAACACTTACATATAGAACATAATAATGAGAGTTATAACAGAATTCATAGAAACCATAAGACCAGTGACAAGTACCTACCCTGTTCAGCCTGTCAAATCATTTGATATGGTAGTGGCAAACGAGGCTATTGATAAACTGACCACTGAAGGAGGGGAAAGTTTTTTTAATTATGTTGATTCGCGTGGATTATCAAAAGACCCTAGTCTTATTGTGCTCTCTTCAAGTCATTATTATTATTATGATTTTGAAGAAATAAATAATGCAAAAACGGTTGTTTACCTGAAAGAACTAAACCGGATAAAGGAAATAAAAAGTCTTCTTTATTCCCACCTGCATTTTTTGCCTCAGAGATGTAACTTTTTAGGTTGTTTTGTCAATAACAGAAAGATTGAAAGATATAAGTTAAGAAAAAATCTTACAGCGGGGAAAAAAGTCAGAAATTCTGACGATGTAGAATTAGGTATAGTCTCCAGGTTCCCATTTATTAATATGCTCTATAGCATAATGGATTCAAAAACTGATGCATACATGTCTGAGAGTAGTGTTACCCGGATGCTAGATGTTCATGGTTTTAAAATAATGGAAATGAAAGAGGTTAACGGACTAACATATTTCCATTCTCAAAAAGTTAGCGTTAGTAATAATTAATTGTATTCAAGCAGATAAATTTATCAGTCCTGATTGCTTATCTAAAAAGCAATATTCTTTTACAGAGACAAATGTTTTCTCAGTTTAATTACCTTGTATATTTCGAACCAGATTATTGTTGTTAATCCGGCAGCGCTGCATATAATGATATTGATCAAAGGGAGTTTTTGAAACTGGAACAGATCGATGAAAAAAGGGATATTCAGAATCAGTGCCAGGAAGATAACTGCCCCACCTGTAACCCATAATACGGCTTTATTTGGTGAGGCTATAATTTTAAATATATTGCTTGTCCACGATCTGTTGGTCAATATAACAGCAATATTGGATACTATGAGAGTAATGAACGCCATTGCCCGTACCTGACCGGCTTCATAACCTAGACGTAAGCCAACAAGATAAACAATAAGAGTTATAATAAGAATCCCAACTCCCTGCAGACAACTGAATAAGATCTTTTTCCCGCCAAAGAAACGTTCATCAATACCTTTTGGTGGCCGGTCCATTATATTCGGTTCTTCTTTTTCGGCTTCAAATATTATGGAGCATGCAGGGTCAATGATCAGTTCGAGAAAAACGATATGAACGGGCCATAAAATCAGTGGGAAATTACCAAGTAAGATTGGTATTAAAGATAATCCCGCGATAGGCACATGAATTGCGAAAGTATATCCAAAAGCTTTTTGCAGGTTATCAAAGATCCGTCTTCCCATTTTTATTGCACCAACAATGGATGAAAAATTATCATCCATCAGTACAAGTGAAGAAGCTTCCCTGGCGACGTCTGTTCCCTTCTCACCCATGGCAATTCCGATATTAGCTGATTTTAATGCAGGGGCATCATTGATCCCGTCTCCGGTCATTGCAACTATCTCTTTATTTTTCTTTAATGCATTGACAATTTTAAGCTTTTGTTCGGGGATTACACGTGCAAAAACATTGATTTCTTTTATCAATTTGCATAATTCATCTTCTGTCATCATGGTCAATTCTTTGCCTGTGATACACTTTTCCGGATTTTCAAGGCCTATTTCCATGGCGATATGTTTTGCTGTTACCGGGTAATCACCTGTGATCATTATTACACGAATACCGGCTTTATAGCATTCGCCGACAGCCTGTTTAATATTATCGCGGATTGGATCGGACAGACCTATCAAACCAATAAAATCAAAAGTAAAATCGTGCTGAATTTCCGGTAGATTTTTTTCATTGATCTTAGCTTTTGCCACACCAAGAACTCTTAATCCTTCGCCGGCTAATTTTTCAACAGCAAGCGACAGCCGGTTTCTGCTGGTTTCATCCAGATGACACAGTTCAAAAATAGCCTCCGGAGCTCCTTTTGTGGCGATAATCTTCTCCTGAGTATCTTTAAATGAATAGACATGCGACATGGCAAGCAGTTGTTTGGAAAGAGGGTATTCTTTTACCATATCCCAGCTCTTATGAATATGCTCAGTTCCCTTCAGGTACAGATCTCCAACATTTATGATAGCTTTTTCCATAGGATCAAATGGGTTGGTCTGGCTGGAAAGAATACCAAACTCAATTAATTCGTGAAATTCCGGATTCAAACTGCTTGTTTTTGTAATGGACAAAAAATCTTTCCCGTTAAAAAGACTGGCAACCGTCATTTTATTTTCTGTAAGGGTTCCTGTTTTGTCGGTACATAATACGGTTGCAGTGCCAAGGGTTTCAATAGCCGAAGGTTTCCTGGTTAAAACTTTTTGTTTTGACATTCTCCAGGCCCCAAGGGCCATAAAGACTGTAAGGATAACCGGGAATTCTTCCGGCAATATTGCCATTGCGAGAGTAATGCCCGCAAGTAATCCATTTATAAGACTTCCATGTGTGAGGGTAAAACCAATGATTACCAGAATACATAGTATTATGGCAATAATTGTAAGTTTTTTCACCAGCGAACCCATTTCCTGTTTCAGTCTTGTAGGTTCTTCTTTTACACTCTCGAGTGCTTTGCCAATCTTTCCGATCTCGGTATTGATTCCTGTTCCGGTTACTCTGGCAATACCATTTCCCTGAACGATCATTGACCCCGAAAATACGAAAGGCAAATCATCTCCGCCTGGCTGAAGATTCTTTTCAACACCATCCCAGTCATTCTTTCTGACGGCAACAGGTTCTCCTGTAAGGAGGGATTCATCAGCAGATAAATTTACCGATTGCAGAACAGTAGCATCTGCCGGAACCCGGTCTCCTTCCTGAAGTACAATTATGTCGTCGGTTACAACTTCGATACCGGCAATTCTTGTTTCCGATCCATCCCTTATAACCAGTGCTCTGGGGCTCGCCATATCCTTAAGTGCATCAAGGGCTTTTTCAGTCTTCTTTTCCTGAAAGAGTTCAATGCCCATAATTACAAACACGAAGCCAAGAAGCATAAAACCTTCCCTCATGTCTCCCAGGATCAGATAAAG
>JGI24144J35610_10000379_pt1 | contig 14337 bp, 16 predicted proteins | sample BarGraIncu01121A_FD_35610 | JGI IMG/M metagenome (IMG submission 35610)
GGACGAGCCGATCGGCGTCCTCTGAGATAACGCGCCCGACTTTCGCCTGGGGATGGTTTAAGGGCGCCAGTAACTCCGGCTGAAGAGCACCGCGATCGGGATGATCTCCAGGCGGCCGAGCAGCATCAGCCCCGAGAGCACGAGCTTGGAGACGTCGCTGAAGGGGGCGAAGGAGCCCGCGGGGCCGGCGAAGCCGAGGCCCGGGCCTCCGTTGGAGAGAGCCGCCGTGGCGTCGGCGAGCGCCGGGAAGACGTTCAGCGTGAAATCCATCCGCGCCGCGTCGAGCTCGAGCGCAAGCACGCCCAAGGCGAGCAGCCCGAAGAAAACGAGGACGAAGGCGACGGCGCCCCGCACCGCTTTTTCGTCGATCTGGCGCCGGTTGATACGGATGTGAAGGACGGCCTCGGGATGAACCGTCTGGGTCAGCTCGCGGCGCAGCAGCTTGCCGATGATCTGCACGCGCAAGATCTTCTGCGAGCCCGAGAGCGAAAACGCGCAACCCCCGATCAGCGCCAGGCCAACCAGGATCGCAGTCGCGGCGAGCGGCCAGGTTGAGATGTTGCCGATCGTGAAGCCGCTCGTCGTGAGGAAGGAGACCGATTGGAAAAGCCCCTCGCGGATCGAGTGCCAGCCGCTCGTCATGTGCCCGGCGGCGGTGAGTGCGGCCGCGATGCCCCCAGCCCCGAGCAGAGCGATCACGACGTAGAGGCGGGTCTCGCTGTCGCGTAGAAGCTGGCGTCCCTCGCGCCGCACGAGCCCTCTGAAGAGAAGCACGATGTTCGCGCCGGCCAGCGCCATGAAGCCGAAAACGACCCACTGCGTCGCAACCGAGAAGTCCGCGAGCGAGCCGGCGTGGGGTGAGAAGCCGCCGGTAGAGACGGTGCTCAGAGCGAGGCTGACGGCGCCGAAGACGTTCAGGCGATCGTCGACGTCGAAGAGCGCCAGCCCGATCAGCGTGAGCGCCGCGGCGAGCGTGAGGGCAAGGTAGAGAAGGCCGAAACGGCGAATCACGATCTTCACGCCGCGCGAGAGGCGCTCCACCTCCTGGCCGGGCGGCTCGGCGATGGTGGGCTCGCGCCCGCCGACGCGCAGGCGCGGCAACAGAGCCAGCGTGAGCACTATCACGCCCAGGCCGCCCAGCCACTGGCTGAGCTGGCGCCAGAAAAGGAGTGATCGAGGCAGCTTGCTCGGGTCGCTTAGAACGCTGATGTTGGTGGTGGTGAGGCCGGCCATCGACTCCATGAAGGCATCCGGCCAGTGCCCGAGGCCGTGTGCGGCAAGCAGATACGGGACGCTGCCGAGCAGCGCCGCCGCCAGCCAGGCAAGCACGATCACGAGGAAGACCTCTCGCGTTCCCAGGCGACCCCTACCGCGATTGGTTCGCTCCAAGAGGAAACCGATAGCGAGCCCGATGGCGAGCGGAACCAGGAAGGGGAGAGGCGATTCGAGATAGGCCGCGGCGACCAGCGCGGGCAGGGCGAGCGTCAGGCTGGCGACCTCCAGGACGCGCCCGAGAGCGTGCAGGCTGGCACGGACGCTGACGCCGATCGAGCGGCGCTTGACGGCACGCTGGAACCGTCCGCGGGCGCTAGAAGCTCGTCTCAAAACGAAGCACTCCACCGCCTGGGCACGCTCGGAAGCGCGCTGCGCCTGCCTCGACCTCGCCCGTAGCTTTGGCTACGACCGAGGTACTGCGTCCTAGCGTCGCATCCACCGATCGCACCCAGTCGGCAGGTCGTCATTCTGAGACGAGCTCTGGTCACAGCTCGCGCTCGAGCTCGCCCGCGTGCTTGGACTCGGTGAAGACGATCACGCGATCGCCTCGCTGGATGCGGTCGTGGCCGTGCGGGAAGATCGCCCGGTCGTTGCGAATGATCGCGCCGATGATCGTACCCTTGGCCGGGAGCTCGCTGAGCGGTTTTCCGATCAGCTTGTTGTCCTCGCGCACCGTGACGTCGAGAATCTCGAAGCGGTCGCGCTCGAGCATCGAGACCTGGCGCGTGCGCGGATCGTGGGCGAAGCGGACGATCTCCTCCGAGGTGATCAGGCGCGGGTTCAGGGCGACGTCGATTCCCGACTTCTCGAACACCTCGATCGAGACGGCGTCGTGGACGATGGCGATGGTGAAGGGGACGCCGTGCAGCTTGGCCAGGGTCGCCGCGTAGTGGATCTTCGTGTCTTCGCGCATGGCGAACACGGCCACCTCGGTGCGCCCGATCTGCTCGCGGTCGAGAAAATCGGGGTTCATGCCGGTCGCTACCAGCACACGGGCTTGGGGAAGCAGCTCCGCGATCTGATCCGCCCGCCTGGCGTCGGCCTCGACGATGCGCACGCGGCTGCCCTGCGAGAGCAGCACTCGTGCAATCGCCACACCGGTGCGCCCGCCGCCGAAGACGACCACGTCGCCTGTTCGCTGCTCACCACCGGCGACGATCGCGCTCCATTGGTTGACNGCCTTGGGTGACCCGATCACGACGACGCGGTCACCGGCCTCGACTCGNTCGCTGCCGCGCGGGACGATGCGCTTCCCCTCGCGGATGATGCTGACGACGCGTGAGTCGTAGGGGACGGCGCTCTCGCGCAGGCGCCTGCCGATCACCGCCCCGGAGGCGATCTCGCGCGGCACCTCGAACTCGACCATCTGCACCTGGCCGTCGGCGAAGACATCGCTTTGCCGAGCCGCCGGAATGCCGATGATGCGCGAGACGGCAAGCGCCGCCTCGAGCTCCGANGAGACCACGAAATCGACGTCGAGGAAACGGTCGCGCCAGACCTCGAGATACTCCTCGTTGGAGACGCGGGCAATCGTCTTGGCCTTCGGAGCCAAACGGCGCGTGAGCAGGCAGGCGATCAGGTTGGCCTCGTCGCGCGAGGTGCAGGAGATGAACAGGTCGGCCTCGTCGACGCCTCCCTGCTCGAGCACGCGGCGGCTGGTGCCGTCGCCCTCGACCGTCGTCACACCGTAGTTCTGCACCAGCTCGGCCAGGCGCTCGTGGTCGCGGTCGACCACGCGGAACTCGTGCTCGCCGCGCAGGGCTTCGAGGATCGTCGTCCCCACCTGGCCGGCTCCGACCATGAAAATCTTCATCGTCAGAGAAAGTTATCGCTCTCCGCAGTCGGATGTGGTGCTTGTGCGCAAACCGGCGCGCAGAAAGGTCGCCTTCCTCATCGCGGGGCCTGATCTTCGCCTGTACGGCCGCCTCGTACGCGGAGGGAACGGTCAGCCTGCAGGCCGGTCCGACGGTCGTCGAGGAGGCCACTCGCCGCGGCTCCCAGATCATCGTGATCGGCGCGACCCGAAAGAACGAGCGGATGCGGCGAACCATCTTCGGCAGTGTCGCCTTCGCTCGCGCGCCGGCCGAACGGAGCACTAGAGTGCCCTCGTGCCGAGGCGAAGAGCGCAGCGACTCGAACGTGTGCTGGGCACGCCGGCGCTCTTTGCGACCGCCTACGGAAACGTGGGCTCCTCGATTTACTACGCGCTCGGGCTCACCGCCGCCTACGCACTCGGCCTGACGCCGGTCGTCTTCGTCATCGCGGGCCTGATCTTCGCCTGCACGGCCGCCTCGTACGCCGAGGGAACCGTCAGCCTGCAGGCCGGTCCGACGATCGTCGAGGAGGCCACTCGCCGCGGCTCCCAGATCATCGTGATCGGCGCGACCCGAAAGAACGAGCGGATGCGGCGAACCATCTTCGGCAGTACGGTCGATTACGTGCTNAAGCACGCGCCCTGTAGGGTGATGGTCGTCTCGGCCTCGGCCCCGTCGGCATGAGCTTCTACCGCCTCTCGATAACCATCACCTCGCTGGCGCTCGTCTGTCTCGGCGTCGCGATCGTGGTGCGCACCGCGCTCGTCGGTGGTGGTGTGGTCGGCTTCCTGCTCGGGCCGCTCTTTGCCGCCGCCGGGCTGGGACGCCTGTACCTCGCGCGCCGTCACTGATGCGCCCGTCCGCCTACCGCAATCACGTAAGCCGCGAGCGCGGTCAGTTACGTAACCCGATCTGGCGCATCGCCGTTAAGCTCGGCGCCGATGGCTAGAAAACGTCCACGTCTGACGCGCGTCCTCGGCGGACGAGATCTCTACTCGATCGCCTACGGCGAGGTGGCCTCCTCGATCTACTTCGCGCTGGGCATCGTCGCGGCGCGCGCGCTCGGCCTGACGCCGGCCGTGCTGGTGGTCGTCGGGGCGCTCTTCCTTCTCGTTGCGCTCTCCTATGCCGAGGCCATCACGTCCTCGACCGAGGCGGGAGGCGCCGCGAACTTCGTAAGGCGGGCCTTCGGCGACGTGGCGGGCTTCGTGGTCGGCTGGGTGCTGATGCTCGACTACCTGATCGTCATCGCCCTGACGACGCTCTTCGTACCGCACTATCTGGGCGCCGCCTTCAACCTCTCGACCATCAGGCGGCCGCCTTTCGACACGCTGTTGGGCGTGGGGCTGGTGCTCGCCCTCGCGTTGATGCGCCTCGCTTTTCGCCCGAGCCTATATCGCTTCGGCATCGTTCTTGCCGTTCTCGACCTGGCTACTCAGATCGTCCTGATCGGGCTCGGCCTGGCGATGCTCTTCTCCTGGCACGGGCTGGCATCGGGCGTGCATATCGGCAGCGTGCCGAGCTGGGGCTCGCTCGCCTTCGCCCTGTCGCTGTCGATGCTGGCCTTCACGGGCATCGAGACCGTTGCCAATCTCGCGCAGGAGAGCCGAAATCCGGGCGGGCTGCCGAGAAACCTCTTTACGGCGATAGGCACCGTGGTCGGCGTCTACGTGTTGATCGCCGTCGTCGGCATGTCCGCGTTTCCGGTTGAGCATGGCCATACCGCGCTCGGCGACGAATGGAAGCGAGCTCCTCTGATGGGCATCGTCGCCGCGCTGGCCCCTCACCTGCCGAGCGTTCTCGCCTCGGCGCTGCGCGTGTTCGTCGGCCTCAGCGGCGTGGCGATCCTGCTTCTGGCCGCAACCACGGCTATTTCCGGCTTCGCCCGTCTTGCCCGCTCGCTCGGCGAGCACAGGATGCTACCGGCGCCCTTTGGCCGGCTCTATCACCGCACGCTCGTGTCGCCGCAGGCACTGGTTGCGGTGGTGCTCGTCGCCGGCGGGCTCCTGATCGCGACCGAGCCGCTGCATCGCTCCGGCCTGCAGGGACAGGCGACCTTCCTGGCCAGTCTGTTCTCGTTCGGCGTCCTGATCGCCTTCAGCGCCGTTCAACTTGCCGTGATCAGGCTCCGCTACAGCGCACCGAGCCTCTCCCGCCCCTACCGGGTTCCCTTCTCGATTCGCGTAGCGGGCGGCAAGCTTCCGCTGCCGGCCCTGCTCGGAGCGGTGCTCACGACCTTCGTCTTCGTTCTGACCATGCTCACCCATCCGGCGGCCCGCTACGGCGGCCCGATCTGGCTGGCCGTCGGGCTCGCGGTCTTCGGGCTCGTTCGCCACCAGCGCGGCACCGGCCTGCTCGAGCAGGTCCCCGCAAGCGGCGAGCAGGAGCTGTCCGAAGCCGGGTTCGCGACCATCCTGGTGCCGATGAAGCTCGGCGATATCGGTGAGGAGATGATGGCCACCGCGGTGCGGATCGCCCAGGAGCGAAGCGCCTCGGTGATTGTCGTGAACGTGATCGAAGTGCCGCTCGAGCAGGCGCTCGACGCGCCGCTCGAGCCGGAAGAGCGCCGGGCCGCCGAGACTCTGGCCGAGGCGCGGGCTCTGGCCGAGGAGAACGACGTACCGATGCGCGGCTACTCGCTGCGCACCCGCTCGATCGGGGCCGCCGTCGTCGAGCAGGCGCGTGAGGTGGCAGCCGACCTGATCGTCATCGGCTCGGGCGCGCGCTGGCGCCGCCACTCCCGTTTCTTCTCGCCGACCGTCGAGTACATCCTGCGCAAGGCGCCCTGCGAGGTAATGATCGTCTCCTTTCCTGCGAACGCCTTCGAAGGTCTGCCCGAGCCCGAGCCGGGAGAGACGAGCCCGCGCGACTCGAACTAGAAGTCGATGTAGATGAACTGCGAGATGCCGCTGGAGAAGACCACGGCGGAGGCGAGAAGTATCGCCCAGAGCAGGCCGACGGCGATGTCGACCAGAAGTAGCTTCGCGCGTTTGCTCATCAGCCTCTTCACAGCAACCTCGTGAGCATGTGCCAGAAGCGGTCGTAGGGCATGACGAACAGGCCCCAGCCGAGGGTCACGAGCGAGAACGTCAAGACGCCTCCGGCGGCGCTGCCGGTGTAGTGAAGGAGCTTTCCGGCGGCTCCCTTGCTCAAGGCGGGAACGGCGGCGAGCAGAGGCCGCCGGCCGAGCTCGGTCCAGAGCCGATGCCCCACCAGGAGCAGCCCGTTGAAGGCGCCCCAGGCCGCGAAGTGCCAGGCGGCGCCGTGCCAGATGCCAACGATCGTGAAGGCCGCCATCAGGTTCAGGCAGGTCACGACCAGGCCACGGCGGTTGCCGCCGAGCGGGATGTAGACGTAGTCGGTAACCCAGCGGGTGAGCGACATGTGCCAATGGCGCCAGAAGCTGCGAATACTGGGGCGCAGGTAGGGCCAGGCGAAGTTCTCGGGCACGCTGATCCCGAACAGGCGCGCCGAGCCGATGGCAATGTCGGAGTAGCCGGAGAAGTCGAAGTAGATGTGCAGCGAGTAGGCGACCAGCGCGCTCGCGATCTGGAACCTAGAGGCCTGGTCGAGCGCGCCGGTCGAGCCGAGCGGCCCCAACCACAACGCGAACGTATCTGCGAGCACCATCTTCTTGGCCAGCCCCACGACGATGCGCGTGATGCCGGCGCTGACGTCGCTCGCGTCGGCGCGGGCCGTTTGAACCTGGGGCGAGAACTGCTGGAAGCGCTTGATCGGGCCGGCGACCATGGTCGGCGCAAACATGGCGAAGGCGAGGAAGTCGCCGAGGCCGTGGCGCTCGATCGTGCCGCGGCGGATGTCGACGACGTAGTGGATGAACTCGAAGGTGAAGAACGAGATCGCCAGTGGTACGGCGATGTCCTGGAAGGTCGGTAGCGTGCCGCCATGCGAGCCCAGGGCCTGTCCGAGGATGGGGCCGAGCAGCCGCGAGTACTTGAAGTAGGCCAGCGCTCCGATCGTGCCGGCGAGCCCGAGCGCGAACGCCGGCAAGGCGATTCGTGGCCTGCGCATGGCCCTGCCGAGNACGTAGACGAGGAGCGCCTCGCCCAGGATCAGCGGCCAGAACCGGCCGGCGTAGTAGCCGTAAAAGGCGAGTCCGAAGATGAAGATGAGCCAGGGCCGCAGCTTCCCCGGCGCGAAGCGAAAGACGGCGACGGCCGCCGCCAGCGCGATGAAATAGAAGGCCTCGCCGAAGATCAAGATCGTGCTCCCGCGACGACGAGTGGCGCCAGCGCCGGGTAGAGCCGGCGCGCGAAAACGGCGCTGCCCTGATCGGTGGTGTGCGTGGCGTCGGCGAAGAGCGCGGAGGGTAGTTCCTTGCCCGGCTGGTTCCAGTCGATCAAGGTCAAGCCGTGTTTCTCGACGACCTGTCGGATGATCGCCACGTTGGCGGAGTAGAGACGGTGATCGAACACGCCGAAGCTCTCGAGCGCGCCGACGTTGAGCGGCGACATGAAGAGGACGGCGTGAGCATGACGGCGCTCCAGCCGCGTGCAGAGCAGGTCGAGCATGCGTAGCTCGGAGTCGCCTCGCCGGATGTGGAAGCTCGCGAAGTCGCCGTAGCGCTCGACGATCTCGGTTTGCCGGGCGGGATCGAGCTGGTCGAAGCGGGTGTTCTTGGACAGCCTCGGCGCCAGCGGAAGCCTTTCGGGCCCGCTCCCGGTCAGCTTCTGCCAGCGTGCGTACAGCTCGTCGCGCGCCGGGCGGCCGAAAAGGCGCGTGGCCAGCTCATCGTGCTCGCGGAAGAGCAGCCAGTGACGATCGAGCGTGCGATCGACCGTACCGCTCAGGTTGAGCGGCGCCGTGCGATCGATACCGAGCACGTTTGCCACCTGTGCGTCGACCGGCTCGCCCAGCATCCGCGGCAGCTCCAGGTAGCGCTCTGCTCCGTCGACGCGCGCCGCGGGGTTGAAGGTGTGGTAGGTGAGTTGTATTGCGAGCAAGTCCGCGTGCCCGGCGAGGCGGTCGGCAATGAAATAGTCGTCGGCGAGCAGGGCGCCGTCGGCGCCGAGGTTGTAGACACGCGCATCCACGCCCGCGGCGTGGGCGGTGCGCGCAAAGTCGGCCGCATAGGTGTGGTGACGGTCGCTGTTCATCTCGCCCCAGGTGGGCGAGGCGCCGAGGAACAACACCCGCGGCCGCCGGGCATCTCGGGGCAACCCCTCGATGTGGTCGACGTAGCCGGGCAGCGCCGACATCGACTGCGTCCGGGGCAGGCGCCAATCGGCGTCGTAGCTCTGACCGGGTCTCAGATAGTTAGCGACGACGAGGTCGATCAGCACCAGGGCGGCGACCATCGTGACNAGGCGCACGATCAGGCGAGACCGCGTGAGCCGCTCCGACCCGTGCAGGCTCTCGTCAGCGGCGCTCGAATATTCTCTCGTCACGGGATCTCAGTTCCGAGCGTAGGCTCTCGTGCCGAGTTGACCCTGGAACGGAGCCGAGACTAGCATCTCGCCGGCAAGGGGTCGAGTACTCTCACAATCGGGCAAACGAGCGTGGAGGGCGCAAGCGATGAAGGTGCGACAACGATTCGGATTCCTGGTCTTGGCGGCGACGTTTGCCGTGCTGGTCGTAGCCTCCATGGCCAGCGCGGCCGTAATTCACGAAGGCAAGGGCCCCGGTCGGGCGCGCCTCGGCCAGATCGACACCAGTGCGGCCCGCTTTCTGGGTAAGCACGGCGGCCTGCAACGCGATCCCAACTACGGCAGCCGGGTCGTGTACCTGATGAACTTCGGAAAGAAGAAGGGCGGCCGCTACCCGTGCGAGATGCTCTCCAGCTCGACTCACCGCGTCTTCCAGTTCAGCTTCAACTCGCCCGTCTACGTGACGGCCAAAGGCATCAAGGTCGGCAGCAGCGAGGCGCGACTCGTGGCCGCCTATACCGGGATGAAGCGAAGTCATACGCCGAAGTTCAATCACTACGTTTGGGGCAAGCGGCCATATACGGATTTCTGGGTTTTAAACAAGACCCAGCGTGTGTATCAAGTAATCGTGAGATCGAAATGATTCGTCGCCGTCTGGGTGTCGCAGCACTGGTCTTCGTCGCGGTAGCCGCTTTGCCGTCCGCCGCCTTGGCCGCCGCGCCTCAACTGACTGCACCCGCAGATGGCATCAACTGGGCGGCGGGCACCGTCACCGTCGCCGCCGACTACCCGGCCGGGACGAGTACGGTCGTCTTCTCGCTGAGCGGACAGCCGCTCGCCACGGTTACCGTCGCCGATCCGACCCTAGCCGGCACGATCAGCTCTGGAGTCCCGCTCCACCTCGCGGCGCCTATCCGGCTCGGTGCCGACTTCCTCGACGCCCAGGGCGTGTCGCTTGGCCTGGCGACGCTAAATCTGGCGCCGGCGATGTACAAGCCTTCGACCCCGAGGCTGAAGCTCTCGAACGGCAGCATCGTCGCGCCCTCGTACACGCTCGAGGCCGGTGCCGATCGAACGGTCACCGGCGTCAAGCTCACGGCCGGGCCCGAGCCGCTGACCCGTCGAGTGAAGCTGATGACCGGTGCCGACGGTCAGATAGAGGTGAGCGGCGTGCGCGTGCCCTACGGTGTCGAGCGGCTCCGGCTCGCGGCGTCGAACGGCTTCGGGACGTCGCGGTCGTCTACGGCCCGAACGGTCTTCAGCCTCGGGCCGCCCTCGACGTTGCCCAAGCGCGCGAGCTACGTGCTCGTCGACAAGGGCTCGATGACTCTCTACGACGTGCGGCGGCACTTCGTCGTAAGGCACTACGACATCGCCACCGGCACGCCCTCCACGCCAACTCCCAACGGCTACTTCAAGCTCGGCGCTCCGCGGCGGGCTTCCGGCGCCTGGGGTGTGCTGCGCCGTCCGCTGTACAGGTTCTCCCGCACGAGAAGCTGGCCGAGCGGCTTTTACATCCACGGAACGGATGCACCGTGGGACATAGGCACCTGGGCCAGTCACGGTTGTGTGCGCCTATACAACTGGGCCATCAGGAGATTCTCGAGGACGGTCCCGAACGGCTCGCTCGTGCTGATACGCAAATGACCCGAGCCGGGTCCGGAGCGCCGGTCTTTCGGTTAGGCTGAAACGTAATGAAGGCCATCATCATCGGCTGCGGCCGCACCGGCTCGTCGGTCGCGCGTCACCTGCACGACGCCGGCTGGGAGGTCGTCGTGATCGACGAGGACGAGGAGGCGCTGTCCAATCTCGGGGCGCGCTGGCCGGGCCGTTTCATCGTCGGCCACGGCCTCGACATCGACGTGCTGGTGGAGAGCGGCATGGAGAGCGCCGAGGCGGTTGTCGTCTCCACCGACGGCGACAACACGAACATCGTCATCGGCCTGATCGCGCAAAGGCGGTTCCACGTCGAGCGAGTGGTAGTTCGCGTCCTCGACCCGGCTCGAGCGGCCTTCTTCGCCGAGCGCGGCCTGCACACGGTCTGCCCGACCTCGATCGCAATCGGCGCTCTCACCGAAGCGGCTCTGGTCAGCGAGATGGTCTCGACCGAGGGCGGGAGTATCTGATGTACGTACTGATTGCAGGCGGCGGCAAGGTGGGAGCGAACGTGACCCGCTCGTTGCTGCGACAGAACCACGAGGTGACGATCATCGAGCAACGCCCCGATCGCTTCCGCGTACTCGAGGAGGAGTTCGACTACCGCGTACAGCGCGGCGACGCCACCGAGCTGCACGTGTTGGATCTGGCCGGCATCGGGCGCCCGCCCGATCTGCTGCTCGCCGTTACGGGCGACGACGAGGACAACATCGTCATCTGCGAGATCGCTCGGAAGCGTTACTTCGTGCCAAAGGTGATCGCGCGCGTCAACGATCCGCGCAACCAGACGCACTTCGACATGCTTGGGGTTGCGCCCACGGTTTGCGCCACCTCGAGCATCATGGCCCTGATCGAGCACGAGGTGCCCGAGAGCGACATCATCCGCCTGCTTCAGCTGCGCGACGACGAGCTCGAGATTGTCGAGGTGCCGATTGGAGCGGACTCTCCCTCCTCGGGTAAGCGCATCGAGCAGTTGAAGATGCCCGACGGAACCCGGCTCATCTCGGTGGCCCGCGAAGGACGCTCCGAAATCGCGACCGGCTCGACTAAGCTCGTGCCTGGCGATCGCGTGCTCGCCATTCTCCAGCCCGGCTGCGAAGACGAGCTGCGCCGAGTGCTGCTCAAGCACTAGGAGCTCGTTTCAACTGAAGCACTCCACCGCCTGGCCGCGCTCGGCGGCGCGCTGCTTTGTCCTCAGTCCCGCCCGTATCTCTGTCGATACGAACGCTCCCTGCGTCCTAGCATCGCATCCACCGATCGCACTCAGTTGGCGGGTCGTCAATTGAAACGAGCTCCGGCGAGCTCTACGGCTCCTCGGCCGCCGCGAACAGCCACTCGACCTGATCGATCGATTCGTCGCCCGCGACGACAAGCAGCTCGTCGCCGGGCCGAAGCTTGGTCGTGCCTCGCGCCTGAATCGGCTCGCCCTCGCGCACGATCAGCCCGACCCGGGCGTCGCCCAGCTCCAGATCGCGGATGCGCCTGCCGACCGCCGCCGAGCCACTGGCCAGCACGACCCGCAGCACGCTCTCGGGCGCGCTGCGCAGCCGCAGCGAGATCTTCCAGGGCGTCTGCTCGATCAGGCGCATTGGAATGCCCAGGCGCCCGGCGGCGAACGGAACCGTCGTTCCCTGCACGAGCACCGAGAAGGCGACCGCGACGAAGACGAGCGCGTAGATCAGCTGGGCGTCGTGCACCTTCGCCAGCACCGCGAAGGCCGCCAGCAGGATCGGCACCGCCCCCTTCAAACCTCCCCAAAGCAAGAAGAGGCGCTCGCCCCTGCTCAGGCGCATCGGCGCGAGCAGCAGCGAGCCGACGAGCGGGCGAGCCACGAAGACGAGTATCGCGGCGACCGCGAGGCCCTCGAGCCAGACCCAGTCGTGAGCGACATAGGTGAGATCGATGGTCAACCCGAGGCCGCCGAAGGCGGCGACCTCGGCGAGCGAAGCCAGCGAGGAGTGGAAGGACTCGATCTCGGTCTTGAAGGGGACGCGCTCGTCNCCGACCAGGATCCCGGCCACGAAGACGGCCAGGAAGCCGGAACCGTGCGCGACGCTGGTAAGCCCGTAGACGACGCCGCAGGCGGCAAGGGTGCGAATGGGATAAAGACCCGCGCTCGGCAGCCTCAGGCGCATCAGCGGACCGAGCAGGCGGCCCGCGACGATCCCGAACGCGAGCCCGACGCCCGTAGCCAGGGCGAACTCCTGCACGACCACGAGAAACGAGCCGTGACTGGAGTTGGCGAACTGGATCATCGCCAGCATCAGCGCGATTCCAACCGGGTCGTTGGCGCCCGATTCGCCCTCGAGGATGGTGTCGGTGCGTCCGCCGACCTCGCGCCGGCCGAGTACCGAGAACATCACCGCCGGATCGGTTGGCGCCAGGGCCGCTCCGATCAGGCCCGAGGTCGTCCAGCCGAGATCGAGTAGCAGGTGGCAACCGGCGGCGACGACCGCCGCCGTGCCGAAAGTACCCAGCAGGCCGAGCGAGGTTATCGGGATGATCGAGGCGCGAAAGCGGCGCCAGCCGATGTGCATGCCGCCGTCGAAGAGGATGACGACGACCGCCACGACCACGACCCTCTCGACGGTCTGAACCGAAGCGTGACGCTCGAGTTGCGGAAAGATGTCCGAGAGAGCGGCGCCGGCGATGAGGAAGAAGGCCGCAGACGGTATCGGCACTCGCTCGCTCAACCTGCTCCAGGCGAGCGCGAACGCGAGCCCGCCGGCCACGACGAGCACGATAGCGCCGAAGCTGACGATCTCATGCATGGCAGAGACTCTAGTAGGCGGGCAAGCCCGCGTGGTTTCGTCACTCGCCGCGTCTCCGGCCGGCCCCGCTTACGGGATCACTCGAGCCCCGCAGGCATTAGGCATGGCCGGAAGCGACGGTGCCTTAGCGCGGCGAGCGAGTCACTCGCGGTCAGNCGCCGGCNCCCGGCGGTACCGGGCGAACGAAGAGGCGCCGAGCATACGAAAAGACGGCCAGGCCGATCAGGGCGCCGGCGGCGTCGACAGCGACGTCTCGCGGCGTTCCCGCGCGGCCGCGCACGAAGTGCTGGTGGAGCTCATCGCTTGCCGCGTAAGCAAGAGCGATGAGAAAGGCGAGCCACGTCCTCGCCAGTGCGCGCAGAAGCAGTGCCGCCAGCAGCGCGTACTCCGCGGCATGAGCCAGCTTGCGCAGAACGAGATCCCAGATGCCGAGCCCCGAGTNGAGGCTTGGGACCTGAGAGAGGGCGAAGATCAGCGCCGCCCAGAGGACAACCGGAAGCCAGAGGCTGAGAGATCGAGAAATCCGGGACATAACCGGCGGTCATGATAGGCTCGCCCGCACATAACGGCGAGCGGTTAGGGAACCCGGTGTGAGTCCGGGACGGTCCCGCCGCTGTAAGGGGAGAAGCTCCTTTGCCACGACGTCACTGGCCTAAAGGGCCGGGAAGACGGCGAGGGAGGGCGCCCCAAGTCAGAAGACCTGTCGCTCGTCGCAACCGGACCCCTCGAGGAAGGGAGGATTCGTGCGAAAGCGCATTCTCGTCACAGTTGTCGTCTCAGTCGTTTTGGCCGGCGTCTTCGTGCCGCTGGCGGGTGCCGTCTCGGTTTCCGTGCGGGTGGAGGGTAAGACGCAGACGATCTTCGGCTCGGCCGAGCCCCGTCTGCAGGTCGCCTCGACCGCTCTCGACGCGCTCACCACTGCGTCGAACACAGGTGAGTTCTACTTTCACCTCACCGTCAGCTCGTTCGGTTCCTACGTCGATCAGATCGGCCTCTATCCGGCGACCAGCACGGGCGGCTGGATGTTCAAGGTGAACGGGACGCAACCACCGGTCGGCGCGAACGCGGTCACGCTGAAAGGCGGCGACCGTGTGCTCTGGTACTGGGCCGGCTTCGACCCGCTGACGTTCGCCGGCCCGAAGACGCTGCTACTCACGCGCAGCAAGCTCACCCGCGTCGAGCGAAAAAAAGTGCGGCGCAGCCACAAGAAGCTCACCTGCTACGCCGTCTCGGCCCAGGACGACAAGGGCGTGAGCACCCCGGCGCTCGGCGCGGTTCTTCGTGCCGGTTCCGGTCGAGCCGTCAAAACGAAGAACGCACGAGCGTGCATAAGCGCGCACGGTGGCTCACTCGTGCGGGCGACCCTGAGCGGCGCCGTCCGCTCCAACGCCTTGCCGTGAACCGTTTCTGCATCTCGCTTTGCCTGCTTCTCCT
>JGI24144J35610_10000384_pt1 | contig 14232 bp, 16 predicted proteins | sample BarGraIncu01121A_FD_35610 | JGI IMG/M metagenome (IMG submission 35610)
CCGAGGATAAAATTTGAAACCTGTAGTAGCCAAGTGTACAGCTGATCGAGGAAGGATTGCGCAATCAATGATTGTATTAGGTACAGGTTATGCATGTATCCCCGAGTACTTGTGCTTTTGAATGCTCATCTCAAAAAACCTCTTTGTCTTTGCTTTCTTTTTTAATTATGCAAAAGAACGCTAAATTTCTGCTCAAGAGGGGTTCCCGGTTTGATTTGGCCTGCGTTGGTCTAAGATGACTAATCGTTTTCACGTGCGCAACGCTAGAGGAGTAAAAGAGCTTTTCGATTTCATTTCGTTCTTCTCTGTTACCTGTGGTAGACGATAGNGAGCAAGAAACGCGCAATACAAAAAAGCGAGAGATGCCTTTGAACAGAGTTTGCTCATACGGAGTAAAAATGTCACAAACGGTGCGCCCGCTTGAGGAAGTAAAGCGCAATAGGGATGCCGAGAACTGCCCCTAGACTTTGCGATATCGTCGTCGCAAACGCAGCCCCCAAGGCACCTATAGTTGGGATCAGGATCCAATTCAAACCAATATTTACCCCTGTAAGATAGGTCGCGTTTAGCACGTGCACCTTTTGAAGGTTAGTTGCATCCAACAGCAGAGACGTTGGGATGGTGACCAAATTCACAGCAAATCCTATGATAAGGATGTTGATGAAAACGATAGAATCAGCGAAGTTGGGACCGAAGGCGAAAANCATNACCTGGCCCCCGAACGCATANGTTATTCCAACTGCGACGAGCCCNGCTACGGCAAAGTAGCCAAAGTACTTAGACAACTCTTTTCTGGAAATCTTTCTNTCATGCGCTGCTTTTGAGATTATGGGAAAAAATGCCCCTGTCAGTGCAATGACTGCCATATCGCCTATGCCGACATAGTTTACTGCAGGTGTGTAAAGTCCGACCTGAGTCATGGCGGAATTCGACAAAAGTGAGATCATGATAGTGTCTATTCGTTGCCACATGAACCCAAGCATTCCTGCAAGACCGAACCACACGGCCGGCGTCAGTATTGCACGGTCGAATATTGGTTTAAAGTTCAGCTTATAGTCGTCAATTCGCCGGCTGAGTATGAAATTCAGTATCAGGCTGGCAAAAGCGGCGATAATGATCGCAAGTATGACACCAGGCACGGCAAGTCCTGCAATCAGAAAGACGAACGCCAACGTGGCAAAAGTGATTCGCTCGGCAATCTGAATGATCGAGATATACTTCATGTCCTGGTAAATGCAGAATACCGCGCTGAACATGCTCCCGACGCCGCCCATTACGAGCGTGACCGACATTAAGACGATCAGCACTTTTACCTCGAGTGAATACGGCGTAAGGAGAGCGAATACGATTACGACAAACATCGTCGCAAGGGACATGAGAAGCTTAAGGCCCATCGAGCTGAAAATGAGCTTATGTGTATCTTCGGGCTTTTTAGCCCCTTCACGAATTATGACCGTGTTGATTCCGAAATCAGTAAAAATGCCGAACAAAGAGACGAACGAGATCACCGTGATATAGGATCCAAACTCTNNGATCGGGAGTGTGCGAGCGATGTAGATGGTGATAACAAACGAAATTACGGCCGANATCNCNTTTCCACTAAACAAAAGTCCTGTATTTTTGATACCACGTACTAGTGATTCACGTCTTAGCTTGCCTCTATTCTCGCCATTGGTTTGTGTCATCTTATCGGTGCTCACGTCCTTTAGCGGATTGAAAAAAGTAAGCAAAGATACGCGGGCGCGGCCGGCATAAATCAGCTAACGTCTGCGATGCTTCCATAAATCCCCTCAAGTCGGTCGACAACAGCACTCCACGTGAACTCGTTGATGACTTTAGCCCTCCCTCGGACACTTTTTTCACGTTCTAGTTCTTCATTGTCGAGAATATCAACGATATTTCCAGCAAGAGCTCGGATATCTCCGTACTTAAATATTCTGCCGATATCGCCGACGACGTTAGGAATCCCTCCGACGTCTGAAGCTACGATCGGGGTTCCACAAGCCATAGCTTCGAGAAGAACAATGCCAAAAGCCTCCCACTCACTTGGCAGAACGAAAACGCTGGCAGCAGCATATCCTGACTTAAAGAGCTCAAAACTCTCTATGTGGCCCGTGAACACGAAATAGTCGTCTAAATTATTCGCCCATATCTTCTTTTTAAGCCTTTTCAGGACCCCCCAGTCTTCGCCGACTATAACGAATTTTGTATTCGGGTGCTTTTCAACGACCTCATAAGAAGCATCGATGAGATGTTCCAGGCCTTTGTTGTCTGCTAATCTTCCAGTATAAAGGACGATCTTTTCATCATTACCTATCCTATATCTACTTCGGAAAGGCCTGCCGTCTGGAATTGGGGTCCAGTCTTCTATATCTAGTCCATTTGGAACGGTCACGCACTTTCCTAAAGGCGCGAATCTTTCAATGAATTGCCTTTCACTATCTGTTACAGCTAGTATTGCATCTACCATTTTGTAAACTCGCCGGGAAATAAAAAGATCATCGACTCCCATTAGAAATCGTGAGACTGCTGATTCCCGATTAGAAGGTGGATGAAAGTGAGGTGTAACAACGAGTGGCATTTGGTATCGCCCGCTTCGACGTCCTCGCTTCAGTTTTGCAGCTGCGCAAGCGAAAATTTGGTAGTACCTGTGCGAATGNGCGTGGACTACATCAGCATCGGTCTCGAAAATTCTTTTGATCAAGCCTGGGATTGTAGGGTAAGACGCATACGGGGCGGGGAATCTTTTCACGGGCAGACGCAGTACTCTTACACCGTTAACGTAACTGTCTGGAGCGTAGTCCTGAAAGCATTGCCACGGTACTTGTGTTTTGAGATTTGTCGTATAGACGGTTACGTCGTGACCACGTTGCACTAACCGCTCTGAAATCTTTTGTATATGTGTTTCCACGCCGCCGGGAGCGAGATATCTGATGCACACTTGCGCTATTTTCAATTTTGTCACCAAATTTCACTACTACTAGGATCAAGCGATTTTTGTGCTAACAGTCACAACGCTGCGCTGTATTTATTAGTAATATGACAGACAGATTATCCTTACAACGAGTTTATCATAATTATCTAGGCAAAGTGGCGCAAACCCCCGGCAGTACGACCGTAACAAACACAAATTTCTTGCGAAAGGTACAAGTATCAGCAACTAATTGCAGCACTGCAAACTCCAATATCTAGAAGCGATTATGGTTCGAGATTGTAACGATATTATTGGCTTATGAAACTAACTGTTATAGCACCGTTTCCCGAACTCAAAGATGGGATACCGAGAGTTGCTGAGGAACTGCTTAAAAGAATAACAGGTTCAAATCAAATAGACTCTGTTTCGGTAGTAGCTCGCCGAGGCATGGATTTTATCAGCCCATCTCTTTTAGCGAATCAAAAAATCTCGCTTTTTACTATAGCACGTTTCCTGACGCCTCAGACTATGGTGAAACTTATCAAGCTGTACAAGGAAAGTGATGTGGTCCTATTTTTAGCTCCGCCATGGGATGTGCTCGATCCACTAGAGGCCCTGTATTTTTTTCTTCTTCTCATTAAATACGGTTTTTTGCCGCGGTCAAAATGGATTCAAGTGGTACACGATTTTATCCCATATATTTTTGTAGAGGACGGAACCCAAGGCAGGCGGACGATCAAACTCCTTAACACCTTTCAAAAGCACTTCAGCAATGTCCCAGAACGTTACATCGCGGTCTCGCAATCGACGAAGAAGGACGCGATACGTTTCTGGGGTTTACAAGCGGACCGAGTAGCAGTTATTTACAACGGCCCTTTCGTCGTTCCAAAAACTCCCAGAGAAGATTTTGGAAGCAAGAAGATCTTGATCGTGTCAGATATCTCTCCGCGGAAAAACCATGTCCGACTGATACAAGCGTTTGAACGCGCCCAAGAACTATCTAAAAGCCGTTTGGAGTTGGTCGTAGCTGGCCAAACGAGAACGGCAATTCCTGAACTTGAGTATATGCTCCGAGACGTTTCTAAGCGACGCGAAAATGTTAAAATCACTATGATGGGCTATGTGCCCGACTCTGAGATTTTGTCACTCTACGCCAAAGCAGATGTCTTTGTTTTCCCCTCGCTCTACGAAGGGTTTGGTCTCCCTGTACTCGAAGCTATGGCGTGCGGGTGTCCCGTAATAACCTCGAACGTCTCCTCATTGCCCGAAGTGGTTGGAGATGCGGCCATTCTCGTTGATCCCTATGACGTTGAAGCGCTCGCGCAGGCGATGCTCACCGTACTCGAGGATGACGAGTTAAAAAAAGAGATGAGCAAGAAAGGCATTACACAAGCGCAGAAGTTTTCGTGGGATAAAGCGGGTGCGGAATTGCTAGCGGTTTGTACCGATGTGGCGAATAAAGAAGGCATAACCACGACTTGAAAGGAAGGGCATTTTGCACTTAACACACGCGAGAGTAGAGACGACTAAAGATTCGGAGTTGCAGCAAGTGCAAAAAATGGTGAGTTTTTGTTAGATTTCGACGCCACAAGCTTTGAAAGCGTCAGTTAGAACAGAAACAATGCGTTCGCCTGCGTCGCCATTACCGAATGGATTGCTCCACTTGTGTGGGGTGTTTAGCATAGCTTTTGCCCCACTTAAGATCTGATCAGACTGGGTTCCGACGAGTAAGTTTGAGTGGACGGCTATAGTCTCAGGTCTTTCTGTGTTGTTCCTTACTGTGATGCATGGTACTCCTAGAATGCACGCNTCTTCTTGCACACCGCCTGAATCGGTGATAACGAGCTTGGCATTTGCTTCGAGAAGGAGGAACTCTAGAAATCCAATTGGAGAAATTGGAGTGATGCCTTCTAAAGCAAGATTAAACTCAGCAATACGCTTCTTGGTATGAGGATGCATTGGGAATATTATAGGCACGCCAAACTCATAATGTAGCTCTGTTAGTCCTTTCAAGATGCCGCTCAAGCGCGCTTTGTTGTCAACATTCTCTCTTCGATGAGCCGTTGTCAGAAAATAGTCGCCTTTTTCAATACTGAGCTCATTAAGAACACTCTCTTTTTTTTGTGCAAGTTGCAGGTTTTGGTGAACGGCATCAACGATTGTGTTGCCTGTTATGGAAATCTTGTTTACAGGGATTCCTTCGGCTAAAAGATTTTTCTTTGCTTCTGCAGTTGGAGCAAACAAGAAATCTGAGATGTGGTCAGTGAGGATGCGGTTAATTTCTTCCGGCATGAACCTATCAAAGCTTCTCAAACCAGCTTCTACATGTCCTACTTCGACGTGTAGCTTCGTTGCAGCAAATGCACCTGCAAAAACAGAGTTTGTATCCCCTTCTACGAGCACGACGTCCGGCTGTTCTTTCATCAAGACATTTTCGACGCCAACGAGTATCTTGCCAATTTGTTCAGCGTCTGAACATGATCCCACCCCAAGCGTATAGTCAGGATCATTAAGCTTGAGCTCCTCAAAAAAAACTTTGTCCATTTCGTAGGAATAATGCTGCCCCGTGTGAATTATTAAGTCTGTTATTCCTTGCTTTTTGCATTCCCGGATTATAGGGGCCATCTTGATTATTTCAGGCCTGGTTCCAACTACAAATGCGAACATGTTTTTACCCTCTTTAAATACAGACAATGTCGATCTCTGGGTACCTTTTGCGAATCTCTTCGGCCATATCCATAAAATAGCGCTCTGCGTTAGGGAATGAGTCAANTAGGATAAGCTGGACCCCGGAATCTTGAATGTTGAACTCCTCAAACTCACCATGATAGAGCTCTATAACAGTGTGATCTGTGGTGGCGGTGCAGTACAAATTGGGAGNCCTGCTAGATGCCNTTTTTTTTACTGATGCTCGGCGCAACGTCCTGATCCNAAGTATCTCTCTATTCGCTTGCAGGTTGAGATAGGCGTTCTCAACAGCCGGTAGCCAGGCGTCGTTTAAAATAACTTTTTGGGCGCCCATCAGCACACTCATAAGGCCGAGAGTTCCAGGTCCAGCAAGTGCGTCAAGCACAACTCGCCCAGCTATAGGAAGCGTTCCTAGTTTTTCCATTTTTGTCTTGTTGTCGTGCTCAATATGAATCTTCGACTGGCTTTTGTGCACTAGTATCTGGCCGTACGCAGAGGTAACTAAATCGGCTCTCATATCGCAGCCAGCTAGCACGCGACAGGTGTACGGAGCAGCGCGACTATTTGCTAGACCAATGACTCGCTTCATATCTCCAAAGATAACCCCTTTAACTTCGGATACGTTTTTAAGAATCAGATCGCTCGCATCAGCGATAATTCGCTCCTTGGTTAGTAGAAGTAGATTTTGGTACCCTACGTAGGGTGGGGCGTAGGTAGGAACTCCTGGGGACAATAGCGGCGTGCCTACCTGTCTAAGGGTAAGCGTCGGTCGGCTCTCTTGTTCAGTTGATAGTGAGAGTATATGCGCCATAACCGCATCCAGCGGCCTTCTTCCGCAGTTTTTACACGTCAGATCGTCGAAGCTTATGCTGTCCAAATTAATTTGGGCCTGCTTGTCTAGAACTAAATCACTGCATGACGCGCACTTAGCATATAATGTGGGCGCTGCTTGAATCACATTATCTGCAGAGTTTACGCATGAACCACTGCCGCAACTTGGACAACGCAGTCTCATCGCTCATTAATACGTTTTTTCGCTATATAATGCTGAAGTTCAAAGCTCTCATTGAAACGCTCCGTTTCAGCCTCGATATTCGGGCTCTCTAAAATGAACTTAATGACGGCTGATGACCGTTTGACTCTCTTAGACACAATTAGCATAAAGCTCTAAAAAGTATTTGTGGGGACATACTGTCGCGTTTTTGCTACCCTTTGTACAGGAAAACGCGCGATCTCTAGGTTGTGGTAAAAAAGTGGACCGGTCGGGAATTGAACCCGAGGCCTCTACCATGCCAAGGTAGCGATCTACCCCTGATCTACCGGCCCATTGATGGTCTTTTTCGCCTGCAGTAGGCGAATTAAATAAGGGCAACAGCTCTTTAGACTAAAGACATATAAGTATTGCTTCGAACCTTAGTTGCGTCGTGCTTCTCGCTGGGCTTAGAATCAGCAGACAAGAATTGTTATATATCTCGTTCGCCTATAGGCATTGCGTTATCAAGGGAGGGCCCGTAGCTTAGCCAGGTTTGATTCCGTCTGTGTCAATTCAGGACGGAGAATATGCGCACGGCTGATAACCGTGAGGCCAGGCGTTCAAATCGCCTCGGGCCCATCATTTTCAGTAAACGATGAGTCTAGCTTATAAGCTAAGCCTTCACAAATTGCAACGACGCGTTGATCGTCAGTTCGCACGACAATCTTGTAGAGGGCGGTGGTTTTGCCTGAGCTCTCTTCGCTAGCTTCTGCAATGAGCTGTGTGCCNATTGTGACTGGTCTGCGGTACGTTATGTGAAAAGAAAGAGCGACCGCTGTCTGATTGAACGAATTGCAGGCTGCCGCAAATGCCACNTCTGCAAGGGAAAAAATGAAGCCCCCGTGCGCAACTTCGTTAAAATTTAACATATGCTCGGCAACTGTTACCACAGCTTGTGCATATCCTCTTTCGATCTTTGTAATTTGAGCCCCTAAGAAGCTCGCGTAGCTGTCGCTTTTTAGCTTTGCTAAGACGCGAGCAAGTTCATTGTTCGTAGCTTCTGGTGTGAGCCCCATCAAGAACCACTCATATATGTTTTTTTTCGCCGTGACGCTTTCTGCAGCGCAGTGACTAAGCTCGGCGACGCTTTTTTCGTAACGTATGAATCTCGCAAGACTTTAGGTCATAGTTAGCTTAGCTTTAAGATATTAACTGACTCTAAGACTAAGTCTTAGCTAGGCATGATTTTCGTAAACGCTTCGTCGATCTTAGCTGCCATTATGAAATCGTTTTCAGATAAACCACCAATATTGTGGGTAGTTAGGCAGATCTTTACATAGTTGTACGAGACAAAGATGTCTGGATGGTGCCCCTCCTCCTCTGCCAGTTCTGCCACCTTATTAATAAAGTGCATTGACTCAACGAAGTCCTTGAATCTAAAACTTCGCACGATTTTCTTTGTCGCGTCGTCAGGCTTCCACATAGGCACCATTGGCAATAGACCCTGAATTGTCTCAAGGTCAAAAGGCTGTGTGCCAACCTCACAAGGAACGCAGTGTTTTTCTTTAAGGCTAGAAACGTCGTTTGTGTCAGCATTGCTCATTGTCAAAACCCATTAGTTGTATGCGCCGTAGATTTTAAGTCTATTGGAGCGAGCAACGGAGCTTCTTGAATACCGCAAAGAATCTGACTTAGCAATTTAACGTTTGTACTAACGGTTAAGAAATAACAGATTTACTCAAATCACGCGTAGCACGAGCCTCGATCAACGTCGCACGATTTGATATGCGGGGGGTGCGATTTGAACGCACGAACTCCTACGAGAATAGGCCCTGAACCTATCGCCTTTGACCTGGCTTGGCAACCCCCGCGCTTTTCGCGGCCTAATATATGATTTGTCGCGTGATATTTACGTATTTCTACAGGTCCCCAAAGGCTAGCGGATGAAGTATGAGTCAATATGTAAAAGGCTACCCACATAATCTTGCCATCGTTTTTTTGACCCTTTGAAATGCCCTAATTGAACAATCATGATAAGCCCAGCTATGAGCGCAATCTTTCTNAGTAGTGGCATTGCCGTCCATACCACATCTTTGTATGCATTGAGGTAGAGTAATGCATTTGTTTCTCCTGGAAGCTTGAACTGCCCATTTTCAGCAAAGGCAACCTGCGTCGTCTCGTATTGCTCGGTAAAGTTGGTACGCACTTTGCCGCTGTAATCAACCCAGAAATGCACAGGAGAGACCTTGACTGTGTGTGGAATCTGCTTCGCTTCAAGCAAGCTTGCAAGCAAAACTGCTTTTGACTTACAGTCTCCTTGCTGTGCTTTAAGAACGTCGCTGGGCGTAGGAATGTACCAAACGACGCCATAGGCTTGAAAATCGTAAGTATAACGAATGTGACTGTCAACGTAGTGCTCGATTACTGTCGCGTTTGCAGGGAGCGAATCTGCCACGAGCTGCACGTCATCTGTTGGCCGAGTCGGCATCTCGAAGAAGCGGTAGACATCTAGCGGAAGCAATCCAGGGTTGGGGAAAAGGATAAACAGAATCCAAATTGTAGCAATCGTTTTTTTGTGNTTTAAGATTTGGCTAAAGTGCATGTTTTGGCTGGAAAATAAGGCTTAATGCATGATATTTCGGCTAGACACTACTACTTTATGTAAGAGTACAATTTATTCAAAACGATATTCACTGATCGGCAATCTTAGGCAAAAATACCATGGAAATCATCGTTTTGAGATTAGGTCACAGAATCGACCGCGATCGACGCGTTACAACACACGTCGGTCTATGCTCGAGAGCGTTGGGGGCGCAAGGAATGCTTCTTGCGGCGTCTGACCAGTCTGTTGTCTCTACGATCCGTGATGTCGTGCAACGCTGGGGCGGGAACTTTTGGATTCGCGACAAAGTAAACTGGAAACATGAGATATCGAAGTGGAAAAATGGCCAGGGGTCTGTTGTACACCTTACGATGTACGGACAGAATCTGCCAAATGTCATTGATCAGCTTGATACCGACAAACTTATGGTTGTTGTAGGAGCGGAAAAGGTACCCCCAGATCTGTTCAGACTTGCGGATTATAACGTTGCGATTACAAACCAGCCACACTCGGAAATTGCGGCGTTGAGCATTTTCCTCGATCGCGTGCAGAATGGCCAAGAGCTCGCGGCAGATTTTTCGGGCAGAATGAGGATCGTCGGTAACGTCAACGAGAAGGTAGGTGTTAAGCGTTCTGAGCCGATCGAATAGCACTTCCAGTCCTAGTGACGAACCGCTCAGAGTTTTGGTCGTCGGTTACAACACGAGGCACATCGTCTGCTCAGCAAAACGGGCAGGGTTTCACGTAGAGTCTGTTAGTTATTACGAAGATAGTGACTTGATTAAATGCGGGGACGTCACGCATTGCTTCAGAGATGAGTCTCCTGGAGTAATTACGGACACTGATTTTAAAAGTTTGAAAGCGCTTGTGACGGGCATACCTTACGATCACGCGATATTAGCTACTGGATTTGAGACGCTTGGTATTCCAAAGGTAGCGGGGAACCCTCCGCATCTTTCAAGTTTCGTTAATGACAAAAACTGTTTAAGGGGCAAGCTTGAATCCTTAGATTATCTTGTCCCCCAGCGTTTTGATCTGGAAGACANTCCGTCTTTTCCTTTAATCCTGAAACCTAAAAGGGGAGCAGGCGGATTTAGGAACGTTCTGGTTAGGGATAAACAACACTTGCAGAGGAGTATTGAGCAGTTTCACGAGAACGGTTGGTACGATTTTTTTCTCCAGGAATTTATCCAAGGTATTGATGCAAGCGCGTCGGTTTTATCGACCGGAAAGCAAGCGCTCACAATAGCTATTAACGAACAGCTCATTGGCCTTAAGAACTTGGGACCGATGCGACGATTTAGCTTTTGTGGTAGTGTGACTCCGCTACGAACAAGCTTTGTAAGGGAACTCGAAGAAATCTCAAACTCTATAGCGACAGATCTCGGTCTAATCGGGACGAATGGCATCGATTTCATTATTGGCAATAAAGGTCCAGTCATAATCGAGGTTAACCCGCGGTTTCAAGCAACGCTCGATACGATAGAAGGCGCACTGGGTATCAATCTCGTAGAGGCGCATATTAAGAGTTGTCAGGGTGAACTGGTTCCCCGCGCGAGATATAGCAGGTTTGCATGCCGCACGATCTGTTTCGCAGAGCACGATTTTTACGTGAAGAAGACCTGCGAAGACCAGAATTATATGGACATCCCTCAAAAAGGGACCTTAATCGAATGTGCTAAACCAGTCATGTCAGCGATCGGGTATGGCAAGTCGAGAGATAGTGCGCTCAATAATGCGTTGCACTACATAGAAACCGCAAAAAAATATGTTGGGGCTGAGCGCAGCAACTCGGAGCTTCCCGGTGACGAACGTGTCAGTAGTTTTAAGACACTTTGAAACCAAAAAATAGTACGATGGTTACTCATGTCGCAGTTCGAGGCTATTTGAAGAATCTCGTCGGGGAAGACGGCTTAGAAATGATAGAGCGTGCTTCCATAAATGAGCTGACCGACGAAAAAATCGCAGAAGAGACAGATGCGAACCTCAACACGGTGAGGCGTACCCTGTATATACTATACGAAAATCGCTTAGCTAATACCGACGTGAAAGAGACAAGGACAGCGGATGGCTCACCTATCTCTGGAAAGTGGACCTAAGCGATGTTGAGCGTAACGTGGAAGAAGAAGCGCAAAAGCTATTAGAAAGCTTAAAACCCGGTTCGATTTTGAAGGGCAAAACGTTTGTTATGCGTGCGAAAACGGCTGTGCTCGTTTTCTATTTGAGAATGCAAGCGATTATGGCTTCGTCTGTCCTGTGTGCCAGGGTGGGCTTGACTATCAGGATAGTACAATTCTGGTTGAAGCTATGAGACAAAAACTGGAAGAACTTAGCATTGCCTTCGAATAACCTTCCATCGGACCAAGAAGCGTTACAGCTTCTAACGAATAGCGGCTGCAGCGACAAACTCATCAAACACGTGAAAGCTGTCTCTCAATACGCGGTGGAAGTAGCGAAACTGAGAGGGGACGCTGACATAGCGCTCGTCCGAATAGGTGGACTTTTGCACGATATTGGGAGGTGCAAGACGAACAGCATCAAACACGGTGTCGCTGGTGGACAGCTTCTTCGAAGTTACGGAGTAGATGAACGTGTCGCACAAATAGCAGAGAAACACGTTGGAGCGGGCATAACCGTGGAAGAAGCCACAAGTTTGTGTTTCCCGCCAGGAGATTACATGCCGCAAACTGTCGAACAGAAGATTGTAGCGGCTGTCGATAATCTAATTGAAGGTACACGAAGAATCAGCGTAGAGAAAGCAGAAGCAGATTTCTGTGCTAAGGTCGAGCTACAAGCGGCACTTCGAGTACGAAGCCTTCACGACGAAGTTTTTAGCAGTAACGATCGGTTTTCGAACCGACGCGTGGACAGTAACAGTCAATGAGAACGCTTCACCTTATGCAACTCGTCTGCGGACAAGCAAACAAGGTGGGCCCGTCCTTTGGGGCGATGTTGTGTAATGACCTTGGTGGACTAAATGTTGCTTATTCTCTTGAGCTCGCGAAATGGATATCTGTAACGGTATCGGGCCCCGATGAAGAGCTTGCTGCTGACCTGCTCACGAGGAAATATGGTAAGTTGCACGACGTTCGACGGGGTGAAATTGTCCGCGCTTGGCTTGCGAAGATCAATGATACAGGCCTTGTCCTCGATGCTGGCGGGAAACGTGTCTTGGTGCACCAAAGCACGCTCAATCAGTTGGGGAGGGGCACTGCTTTGCAAGTTGCATCGAGATTCGGTTTAATTCGATGTTTGCCACTTGAGGTGAGACTCGTCGAAGAAAATGATGCAGAGCTAACGAAAAACCAGATCGACACACTTTGGCGGTGGAAAAAAGGGACTGACCGGATCAACGTTAACAATGCCACTCGCGCACAGATTCACGCAGTGCTTAAGCGTAGCGGTCACGCTCGAGATGTCTACGCGATCGAGAGGCTTGGGATCTTAGAGCATTCTATAGTGTGTAAACACGGAACAGACGCCCCAGGTCTTGTCCCCATAATAGGTCCTTTCTTAGAGTCGGAGCTTGGCTGTATTAGGGGAGGCATCACTTCGCAATAGCTCATCCTTTTTGTGAGGGTCGCCCTGTCAGCTTTCGTTTAAAAAATTGTAACGCCCCTTACGCTGGCAAGACGTAACACCTTATCAACAAGCTCGCCAGGAATGCGCGTATCGCAGATTATCGTTAGTTTTGGGTCTTCAATGAAGTAAGAGTCGTCAGTCACCGCTTGCCTAACACTCATGCCGTGTTCTGCTATGGTTTGTGTGACTTCCTCTATGATGCCGATTTGTGAAGCGTCTCGAGGCGTAATGATTATGACGCCAAGTCCTAAAACTGGTGCGACGTCGCGGAGAAAAACGAACGTTTTTATGTTTGAAAAAAAGCTCTTGAGCATTTCGTCACGCAAAATTGTAGCAGTCGTCTCGTCGACTGCACGTCGATCTACTTTAGCCTCTCGTGCAATCTCTGTGTCAGGGATTCGAATGGAGCCTGAGAGAACCTTTCCAGCGCTATTAACTTGAAATCCGTGCTCAAGCAAAACCTCTGCGACACGCTCTTGAGCTGGAAATTTGGAAAACCTGGCGAGAACTTCACTCCACATGCTTAGCGGTTTTGTAAAGGTTTTTAGTGTGTGTATTCATGAATGTCACATACAATAAGTTTGTGCACACCATGCGGCTGGATTTGTATCTCGTTCGGGAAAAGCTTGTCACATCTCGCTCTCGAGCACAAAGGGCGATCAAGAGCGGGATTTGTAGCAGTTGACGGTAGCACGATCCTAAAACCTTCGTTTGATGTAACGGGCGCTAATATCGTAATTGTCGCCGCCTCTGTAGATAAGCCAGCTGGCTATTGGAAGTTGAAAGGAATCCAAGAGGCCTTTGAATTGATCAAAATCGGAGACGTCGTGCTAGACATCGGCTCAAGTGCAGGGGGATTTTTATGGTACGCGGCGGAGTTTGCTGAACGGGTTTATGCAATCGAGTTCAGTTCTTCATTCAAGCAGCTTCTTGACGTCGTTGTAGAGCACTATTACGACAAGGTGCGTTTAATTTACGCTGACGCATTTTCTTTTGATTTTATGAGTCTCGGGGTCGACTTCGACGTCATTTTAAATGATGTTACTGCGGCACCAAAAGACTCATTAGAACTCCTTTTAAAGTCTTCTGCGGCGCTTAAGGCCGGCGGGCGCGTTTTGCAGGTTCTTAAGGGCAAACCTAAGGACAGACCTGTTGATGATTTTTTGCAGCGATTTGAGGAGTTTGGCTTTAAAACGTTAAAAGTAATTACTGGCCAAAAAGAAGAGATTTACGTTATTGCTGAGAAGTGGGCGAACGAAACAAACGCCGAGGAAGGGATTTGAACCCCTGCGAGGCAAAAGCCTCACCAGCTCTCTGATTGCGAGACCTCCAGGCTGGCGCCGTAGTCCACTTGGCTACCTCGGCCACGTTAGATGCGCTAGCCGGGATTCGAACCCGGGTTTGAGGCTTGGCAAGCCTCAGTGATAACCAACTACACTACCAGCGCAAAAATCGAGCATGCGATCATGCAAG
>JGI24144J35610_10000389_pt1 | contig 14099 bp, 16 predicted proteins | sample BarGraIncu01121A_FD_35610 | JGI IMG/M metagenome (IMG submission 35610)
CCCGGAGGGATATCCTTGGCTTCGCATCGAAAGGTCCGGAGGGACCGCCAACGCGACTAACCCGGTAATCGCAGACGCAGGTTTTCACGCCTGGATAAAGGCCGGGTAAAGCCTTCTGCGCTCGCGACTGCCCGGCAAAGCCGGCCGGCAGGCGAGTGAACAGGCGGTCACACTGAGCCGTGCGGGAACAGCGCGGGAGCTTCTTCGTTTGAGTCTGTGGAGATCAGAACAAGACGAAGGTCGCAGCCTTCGCCGCCGCTGATCGAACGCGAGCCAGAGACGAGGTGGAATGGTGTTTCGCAAGAGGGAAACGCAAACGAAATCGACGAGTGAGACCGACGCGCGGAAGGGGGGGCTGACGCCGCTGCAGTACGCGGTCGCCTGCGAGGGCGGTACAGAGCCGGCGTTCCGAAACGAGTACTGGAACAACCACGAGCCGGGAATCTACGTCGACATCGTCTCGGGGAAGCCGCTTTTCAGCTCCACCGACAAGTTCGACTCGGGCACCGGCTGGCCGAGCTTCACGCGGTCGATCGACGAGAGCGAGATCGTCGAGCACGACGACCGTTCATATGGGATGAGACGTACCGAGGTCCGCAGTTCGGAGGCCGACTCGCACCTGGGGCACGTGTTCCCGGACGGCCCGGAGCCGACCGGGCTGCGCTACTGCATCAACTCCGCGGCGCTTCGCTTCATCCCGCTCGAGCAACTCGAAGAAGAGGGCTACGGCGAGTTCCGCACCCTCTTCGAGGAGGAGGAAAGTGGAAGTGAGCACTGAGCGAGCGACCTTCGCCGCCGGCTGTTTCTGGGGTGTCGAGGCCTATCTCAGGCGCGTCAAGGGTGTCGTTCGAGCGACAGCCGGCTACAGCGGAGGTACGACCCAAAACCCGAGCTACGAGCAGGTCTGCGGCGGACGAACGGGCCACGCAGAGTCGGTCCTCGTCGAGTACGACCCGGCGCTCGTCTCCTACGAACGGCTGCTCTACCACTTCTGGAAGATCCACGACCCGACTCAGGTCGATCGCCAGGGAAACGACCTCGGCAACCAGTACCGCTCGACGATCTTCACGCACTCAGACGAGCAGCGCGAAGCAGCCGAGCGCTCAAAGGCCGAGCTGGAGCGCTCGGGCCGGTACCGCAAGCCGATCGCGACCGCGATCGAGCCAGCGACGGAGTTCTGGCCCGCAGAGGACTACCACCAGGACTACCTGACGAAGCACCCCGGCGGCTACTGCCACGTCGATCTCTCGAGCGTCGACTAGCGCCGGCGCGCCTAGCCGCCCTGGAACTCGTGCAGAAGCGCCCCGACCCGGCGCGCAATCTCGTCNCGGATGCGACGAGTCGTCTCCGGATCGGTCTCGTTCGGGTCCTGCACGTTCCAATCCAGGTAGCGCCTGCCCGGAATGATCGGGCAGCTCTCGCCACAGCCCACTCTCACTACGAGATCGGCCCATTCGAGGTCGGCGCGCTCGAGCTGGCGGGGCTCGTGCCCGGAGAGGTCGATGCCCAGCTCGTGCATCACGGCAACCACGTTCGGGCCGGTCCGGATTGCAGGCCTCGTGCCGGCCGAGCGCACCTCATACCTGCCTTCGCCGCCGCGCCGGAAGAAGGCCGCGGCCATCGGCGAGCGACCGGCGTTACCGACACACACGAAGAGGACGTTCACAGTCGGCTCTTTCCTTTCTCGCCGCCTCGGCGAACGAGTTCAGCCGTGGCGCCTCGATGACGGGCATCGGCCTGATCACGGCGCACATCATATGGTCGCGGGCGAGTCGAACGGTTCCGCGGCCACGTTTTCGTGCCCGGCACCAGGTTGGCCGAAGCGGACAGGCCGCTTCAACTCAGAGATTGTCTCGAGCGATTCCCACATCGGCGGGATCGTACGCACTACTTTCCGGCGCCGTCCACCTATGCTGACGGGGTGAACTCTGGCCGGAGTACCGAGAAGAGCGTTCTCGCGCTGACCTTCGACGACGGGCCGTCCGAATGGACGCCGGCGATCCTCGATCTGCTAGCCGAGCACGGCGCGCGCGCGACCTTCTTCATTCTCGGGGCCGGTATCGCCGGTCGCGAGCGCACTCTCCAGCGCGCGCTCGGCGAGGGGCACGAGCTTGGGCTCCACAGCTGGTCGCATCCGCACCTCACGCAGATCTCCGACGACGAGATCAGAAGCGAGATGAGCGAGACGCAGACGGCGATCGAGCGTGCAACGGGCGTCGTCGCCAGCATTTGGCGGCCGCCCTACTTCGAAGCCGACGAGCGGGTGCGCCAGGCGCTCGCCGGCCGCGGCCTGACCGAAGCCGGTTGCTCGATAGCGCCCGAGGACTACCACTGGCCGGCGGAACGCACGGCGGCATTCGTGATTGAGCGCCTGCGCTCTGGAGCCATCGTCGATCTGCACGACGGGCGACCTTCCCGCTCGAGCAGCGGCCGCGAACGGGCGCCAACGGTCGAGGCGCTCGACATGATCCTGCGAGAGATGAAGCGGCGGAGCCTCCGTGGCGTTCTGCTCTCACAGCTTCCAACCCTTGAAATCGGCGCAGCAACCTGAGAGAGTGTCACTCATGTCGCGGCGCCTTCTCCTAGCAATCGCAGTCGCGGCCATCGCTTTGCTCGCACTCGGTTCTCTGGCTACGGCGAGTTCGAGCAAGGCGAAGGACACCTATCTCGACTTCCGGATGCCCTCGAACAACGTCTTCTGCGCCTACGTCGTCTCGAGCTCGCCTTACGCCAAGTACCTTCGCTGCGACATCATGAGCGGCATCAAGCCAAAGCCGTCAAGCAGAGGCTGCGTCGAGGGCAGCCGCGGTTTCAGCGCCGATATCGACGTGACCGGCAAGGCCACCTTCCCCTGCTCCAGCGACACCGTCTACAACAAGCGTGCGCGCAAGCTCGCCTACGGGAAGACCTGGCGTAAGGGCGGTTTCACCTGCAAATCCAAGCTGGCCGGGCTAAGGTGCTCGAACCTCAGCCGCCACGGTTTCTTCCTCAGCCGTCAGCACAGCTATCGCTTCTGACGGCTCGCCCGAGCCGCGCCCCCGTTACCGTTTGAGCGCAGCCATTTTGGGGTGGATGGTTCGGCACGAAATCGACTCATTTATCGAGCGCTTTCTCGGTACCGTTTTACGACCCCGCGGGTGGGTGGAAGCGGGCGGGGGGCTGCGTACGCGCAGTGTCCGATCGCCGCTCGAGCGGAGCGCCGTTCGACCCGCTTAATCGCTCGCGGGCAGAGACCGAGCCCGCGTCGAAGCCGCGCTCGAGGCAAGGAGCCCGATCGCCGCCATGAAGAGCGCGACCAGGCCGAGCGCTTTCGGAAGCCCGACGAAGTGATTCGTCGAGCCGATCAGCGGTGGCCCCACCAGAAAGCCGAAGTAGCCGATCAACGACACCGAAGCAAGCCCGTTTCCCGGAGCAACGTCAGGTCGTGAGCCGGCGGCGCGAAAGACGGTCGGAACCACCGCGGAAAGACCGATGCCCATTCCCGCGAAGCCGATAATCGCCGCAACGGGGTTTCCGGCCACAAGCGCCAGAGTGAGACTCCCGGCCGCGAGCAATCCGCCGTAGCGCACCAGAGCGACGGACCCAAAGCGCGTCGTCAGGCGATCGCCGCTCAAGCGCCCACCTACCATCATCAGCGAGAAGGCGAAGTAACCAAGCGCGCCGACGGCTTGGCTCGAATGAAGTGGCTTGTTGATGTAGACGGCGCTCCAGTCGCCCGCCGCGCCCTCTGAAAGCAGACTGATGAAGGCGACAGCGCCAAGCGCGACGAGCTGCTTGGGTGGTTTCACGAAGAAGCGCTGCTGCGCCTGCGCAACCCCATCGCCGCCGCGATGCAGGAAGGGACTCAGCAGGAGACCACCTGCCAGCGCTATGCCGACCACGAGAGAGATGTGTATGCGGAGATCGAGTGCGGCCCAGGCCGCGAGAGCTCCGGTGCCCGCGCCGACGAGACCGCCGATCGAGTACCAGGCATGGAGGGAGGACAGGATCGGGCGCCCGTAGTGGCGCTCGAGCACGAGCCCGTGCGCATTCATCGCCACGTCCATCGCGGCGCTGATTGCGCCGATCACGAACATGACCACCCCGAGCACGATCAGATTGGGTGCAAAAGCGATGGGCGGGATCGAGAGACACCACAAGAAGAAAGCGATTCTGGTCGTACGCCGGCTCCCGAATCTGGTGACGAGCGGCCCGACGATCGGCATCGCCAGAATCGCGGCGAGCGGCGCGGCAAAAAACGCGAAGGCCAACGCCGTGACGGATAACCCGAGATTGTCCATCAGCGCCGGGATGCGGGTCACCCAGTTTCCGCCGATCGCCCCGTTGGCGAAGAAGACGTAGGCAACGGCGATCCGGGCCGCACGCAACCGGCGCTGAGCGGCCTCGTTATCGATCGACTGGCTCAAGAAGGACTCCTAAGGGAAATAAGTGCGCCGCACCAGGCTAGCGGCAGGCCCGGGCAGAGCGGCCCGGTCAGGTCGTGAGGACGCGCCGCAGCCGCCAGGTGGCAAGCGTCAGCAACACGGACGCATAAGCGCAGAGCACGCCAACGTCGAGCCACACGCTCGAGAGACCGCCGCCGTTTACGAGCAGGTGGTTGAAGGCGTCGTTCGCCCAGGCGTGCGGTGTGATGTGCGCGATCTTCTGCATCGTCGCGGGGAATGTGTCGAGCGGCGCCATCGAGCCGCCGATGGCAGCGAAGACGAGCCCGATGACCATCCCGGTCGGGGCGGCTTGTTGCTCGCTTCCGAACAACGTCCCGATCAGCACTCCCGCCCCAACGGCAACCAGGCTGAAGGCGAGGATGACCGCACTCGTTCCTAGCGGGTTACCCCAGTTGACCGAGAAGATCAGCCAGGAGAAGAGCACGATCACGAGCGACTGCAGGAGCGTGATAATCCAGCGGCCGAGCACGATCCCGAACAGGATCTCGCGCGCGGAGCTCGGAGTGGAGAGCATCCTTCGCGCAACTCCGAGCCGGCGCGTCTCGATCAGCCAGACCGAGCCCGTCAGGGCCGACAGAAACGCGAAAAGCAGCAGCTGCGTACTCGCGCTCTGCTGGAACTGACCGTGCGAGCCCGGGTACTTACCCCCGCCGGCAGCGAGCAAGCGGACGTCGACGGGAGACGCTCCCTTGAGCGCGCTCACCCGCCCGAGCGCGCTCTCCAGCGTCGAACCACTATTCGCGCGGACAATTCGGGCGGCGAGGAGCGTACTTCCCTGCGCCGAGACGGCTGATTCGACCGCGACTCGGATTTGAGGCGCGAGCGAGTCGGGACGCGCAAAGAAGCTCAGCCTGGCCGTCTGCCCGCTTCGCAAGCGCTGGTCGTAGTTGGGCGCGATAACCAGCCCACCCGAGACGTAGCCTCGCTCGACCGCCTTCGCTAGGGCGCCCTCGCTGCTGTAGCTCCTTGTGTCTAGGCCGGGCTGATCGCCGAGAGCTTTTACGAGCTGCCCGGCGAGCGGCCCCTTCTCCTGCTTGACGACGCCGACCAGCGCGCCCGAGTTCCCGAAGGCGGCGCCCAGAAGCAGGATCAGGCCCATCGGCATGATCAGCAGGAAGAAGATGTTCGCCCGCCAGCGGAAGGTCCGCGTCAGCTCGGTTCGAACTATCGCCAGCACCTTCACGGCTCGATCAACTTCCTCACGCGTACGAGCGCCACCGCGCCGCAGACGACGGCAATCCCAAGCAGAACGAGCGAAGGCTCGACGATCACGCTCAGCGCTCCGCCGCTGGAGAGATCCTGGAGCCCGCTCAGGAACCAAGCGTGGGGCGTGCCCTTGCTGAGAATCGCCAGCACTCCGCCCGCTTGAGCCACCGGGAAGAAGGAACCGCCCAGCATGCCGAGCACGACGCTGACGATCGAAAGCCAGGCGTTGGCCTGCTCGTGGGTTTTGGCAAGCGTGGTCACGAGCGCGGTCACGGCGATCGCGGCCAGCACGGCGCAGACGATGAGCACGGCGACCCCAATCGGGTTGCCCCAGTGGGCTCCCAGCGCGAGACGAGTCGTGAGCGCGAGCACCGTCATGCTCGTCAGCCCGAGCGCGAGGCTGGTCAGAACCTTGCCGCCGAGAATCGAGCGGCGCGAGATCGGCGCGGCCAGCAGACGGGCGAGAGTGCCATCCCTGCGCTCATCGAGCAGGCTCGAGATCCCGAACTGAACCGCGAAGAAGAGAAAGAAGACCGCCATGGCCGCGGCGTAGTAGGTCTTCGGGTCGAGATTGTTGTGAGTGGTTGAGGTATCGCCGATCGCGATTGGCGGTTTCGCTGCGGCAACCTCACCGGCGATCCGGAGCGTCGCCGCGCTATTGGCCTGGAGGGCGCGAGAAGCAACCACGATCGTGCGCAGATAGCTCGCATAGGAATCGGCGAGCGAGCGGGCCACGAGCGCACCGATCGAGTTCTTGGTATCGCCAATAACGTCCATGCGAACGGTCGATCCGCCCATGGATGCAGCCGACAACCCAGGTGGGAGCACTATCGCCGCATCGAGCTTGCCGCTTTTCACCTGCCCACGCGCCGCCGCTACTTCGGTTCCCACATCGAGCAAGGTCACCGGTGCGCCCGCGGTAGCGCTCTGAAAACCGCTCGCGGCGGGGCCGTGGTCGTGGTCAACGAGCCCGATCGTGTAGGTCGTGCTCCCGGCCGAGAAGCCCGAGATCGTGGCGCTGAGCGCAAACGCGAGCGCAAGCGGAGCAATGACCGCCACCAAAAAGGCCGAGCGGTCTCGCAGCCGCTGGCGCAAGTCCTTGGCGGTTATGAGAAAGGCTGTGCGCACGGGTCCGTTTCGCGCATCAGTCTCGTAGTGCCCGGCCGGTCAGGTGCAGGAAGACGGCCTCGAGGTTGGGCTCCTCGACCTCGACGCCGTGCACGGACACGCCTGCTTCGCTCGCCGTGGTGAGGATCTCGGGCAGAACGGCGCTCGCGCCCTCGACCAGAAGCTCGATCGAGCCCTCCCCGACCGAGGCGGCGTGAACCGCACCGATGGTTAGGCAAGCTTTCGCCGCCGCCTCGAGCGCACCGCTGCCTGCGAGGTGCACTTTGTCGTGCTCCCCCAGCAGCGCGATCAGCTCGACGCGCGTGCCCTCGGCCTTGAGCTCGCCGCGATCGATGATCCCTACCCGGTCGCAGAGGCGCTCGGCCTCTTCCATGTAGTGCGTCGTGTAGAGCACAGCCATGCCCTGCTCGCCGAGCTGCTCGACCGATTCGAGAATGGCGTTCCTGCTCTGCGGATCGACGCCCACGGTGGGCTCGTCGAGAATCAGCAGGCTGGGCGAGTGCAAGAGTCCGATGCCGATGTTCAGGCGGCGCTTCATCCCGCCGGAATAGGTCTTCGCCTGGTCGCCGGCGCGTTCTTCGAGCCCGATGATCTCCAGCACCTCGCCGACGCGACGGCGGTTCTGCTTGCCCTTTATCCCGTAGAGCCGCGCGAAAAAGGAGAGGTTCTCGCGCGCTGTCAGGTCGGGATAGATGGCCAGATCCTGCGGGACGAAGCCGATCGCGCTCTTCGCGGCCACGCTCTTCGTTGTCAGGAGCTTCCCCTCTACGAGCGCCTCGCCCGCGTCTGCCTCGAGCAGGCCCGCGACGATCGAGATGGTGGTCGTCTTCCCGGCGCCGTTCGGGCCCAGCAGTCCGTAGCTCTCACCGGGCGCGATCTCGAAGCTGACCCCGCGAACGGCCTCGATCTCGCCGAAGCGCTTGCGCAGGCCCTTACAGGCAAGTACTGGGGATTTCTGCTTTTCGTTCAATAGTCTGTTTCGCACCGTTGATAATATATGATGCGGAAGATACGGTAAGATGTGGACGATGTCAAGAACGACCCTCACCCCCGTCTCGTATCTGGTGCTCGGCTGGATCTCTTTCGGCCCGGCGACACCGTACGACCTGAAGCGTCTGAGCGCTCGATCGGTCGGTTACTTCTGGGAGTTCCCTCACTCGCAGCTCTACGCCGAGCCCGCGCGGCTCACCGAGCTAGGTCTGCTGGAAGAGGAACACGAGCAGCAAGGTCGCCGCCGCCGCGTCTACTCGATAACCGAGGCAGGCCGGCAAGCTCTCGAGGACTGGCTGCGTGAGCCTACCTCCGACGCACCGCAGATACGAGACATCGGTCTCTTGAAGCTGTTCTTCGGCGGCACGCTCGAGCCCGAGGACATCGTCGCACTCGCCCGGGCCCAGGAGCAGTCGCACCGCGACAAGCTATCGACCTACGAGGAGATCGCGCGCACAGTTCCAGAAGAGGCCGCTTTTGGCCACGCGACACTGCGCGCGGGCCTTGCCTTCGAGCGCGCCTTCATCGAGTTCTGGAACGAGATCGCTTCCGACCCGCCCTCGGAGCAAGGCGTCGAGCGCGCGGGTTGAGCCCGAGGCGGCAGTCGTCTACGCCGCTCACTCGATCGAACCCGCGTGTGCCGGGTACGATCCGAACACGCGTAGCTCGCGAGTGAGGGTGCACATCTCATCGAGCGTCTCGCTCACCAGCGGGTCGAGCGGGAACCCGGCCAGCACGGCATCGAAGCGGTAGCGCCAGGGCTTGTGCGGGATCGGGCGCGAGACGAGCTCGACCAGATCGATCGAGTGGCGATAGAAAGGCTCGAGCGCGCGGAAGAGGGCGCCCGGCCGGTGGTCGGTGACGAACGAGAAGGCAAGGCGCCAGTCTTCGCCGTTGCAGTCCAGACGCGTGTAGGTGGCCAGCGAGACGAAGCGGGTGAACGCCTCGGGGTGATCGCCGACGTCGTGAGCGAGAATCTCGAGCCCGAGCAGGTGAGCGGCTCGTTCGCTGGCGATTGCGACCTCGCTCGGGTCTCCCTTCTCGGCGATCTCCTGGGCGGCGCCGACCGTGGTCGCGTTGGCAACCGCGGTGGCCCAGGGAATCGAGGCCAAAAACAGTCGGCACTGATCGAGGGCGATCGGACGCGAGTGGACGACCCGGATCTTCTCGAGCGGGACGTTTTCGATTCCAACCAGGCAGTGGTGGATGGGAATCACCGTCTGAGCCACGATCGAGAGCGGCGAGTCGTAAAGCAGATCGTGCGTCTCGGCCACCGGCCCGGCAAGCGAGCTCTCGATCGGCAGGACTCCGAAGTCGACCTCGCCGCAGGCCACGGCTTCGGCTACCGCCGAGAAGTTGGGCAGCGGCACCAGCTCGGCGCCGTCCGGGAAAAGACGATCGCAAGCTGCGGCACTGTGCGCGCCTTGGCGCCCGGGATATGCGACTCGAGAAACCATTTGTCTGTCAGAAAGCCTAGACGCACCGCTGATATACGTGTGCCGGCTGGTTTGTTAAGCGGATCTTTATAACGGTGAGCGATCGTTCGAGCCAAGCTACTGCGGCATCGCAGTATTGGCTCACGGGAGGTCATCGCAGATGAGTGCACCACTGAAGAGAAAGCTCAGCCCTCGCGGCCGAGCGCCTCGACGACCTTGTCGGCGAACTCGTGCGTGCCGGCTTCGCCGCCCAGGTCGGGCGTGGGGGCCTCGTGGATCGCGATCTCGACCGCCTGCTCGAGCTCGCGCGCCGCGGTCTCCTCGCCGAAGGCATGCTCGAGCATCATCGCCACCGAACGCAGCATGGCGGTGGGATTGGCGATTCCCTTTCCGGCAATGTCCGGCGCCGAGCCGTGCACCGGCTCGAACAGGCCCGGACCTCCGTCCGCGAGCGAGGCCGAGGCGGCGAGCCCGAGCCCGCCCGTGACCGCGGCGGCCAGGTCGGAGAGGATGTCACCGAACATGTTCTCGGTCACGATCACGTCGAACTGCTCGGCGGCGCGGGCGATCTGCATGGCCGCGTTGTCCACCAGCATGTACTGCACCTCGACGTCCGAGTAGTCGCGCTTGAGGCGTTCGACGACCTGGCGCCACAGTCGCGAGGTGGCGAGCACGTTCGCCTTGTCGACGCAGGTCAGTCGCTTGCTTCGCTTCCGCGCCAGCTCGAAGCCGCGCCGGACGATGCGCTCGATCTGGGGCTCCGTGTACTCGCACGTGTCGAAGACCATCCCGTCCTCGGTGCGGCCGCGACGCCCGTAATAGATGCCGCCGACGAGCTCGCGCACGATCAGGAGGTCGACCTTCTCGCCGTCGCTGGAGGGGCGCAGGTTCGCGTAGACATCCAGCGCACCGCGCAGCTCGATCAGGCCCTGCTCGGGCCGCAGCGCGGCGCCGTCGTACTTCGGCAGCCCTATCGCGCCCAGCAAGACCGCGTCGGCCTGCTTGCAGGCCTCGAGCGTCGCGACCGGAAGCGGGGTGCCGAACTTAGCGATCGCCTCGCCACCGAACGGGTGCGTCTCCAGCTCGAGCGGTAGCGGCTCGAGTACGCGCATCGCGGCCTCCATCACCTCGGGGCCGATTCCGTCTCCCGGCAGGCAAACGACCTTCACGATTGCGCCAGCTTGTGTTGGGCCCAGGGAATGAGACCGCCGCGCTCGAGCATCTCGAGCATGAACGGCGGTACCGGCGCAGCGATGAACTCTCTGCCGTCCACGGTCACCGTGCCGGCGGCCGCGTCAACCGAGATCTGCGAGCCCGGCCTGGCCGCCTCCGCCGCGGCCGGGCAACTGATCGCCGGCAGCGCCAGGTTGATGCAGTTGCGGTAGAAAATTCGCGCAAAGCTCGAGCCGATGACGCAGCGCACGCCCCAGGCCTTCATCGCCAGCGGCACGTGCTCGCGCGAGGAGCCCATGCCGAAGTTCGCGCCCACGACGAGCACCGTGTCGCCCACGAGCTGGTCGCGCAGCGCCGGATCGAGCCCCTCGAACAGGTAGGGCTTCATCAGCTCCGGATCGTCGATGTTGAGATAGATCCCGGGGTAGAGGACATCGGTGTCGATGTTCGTGCCCGGGACGACGACTGCNTTGCCGTTGACGGTCATGACGCAATCTCCGCCGGGTTGACGATCTCGCCCGCGACAGCCGTCGCGGCGGCGACGAAGGCGTTTCCGAGGTAAACGTTCGCCTCGGGCGAGCCGGCGCGCCCCTTGAAGTTGCGGTTGGTGGTCGCGAAGGAGTTCTCACCGGGCGCCAGAGCGCCTGTATGCCCGCCGAAGCAAGGTCCGCAGGTGGGTGTCGAGATCGCGGCGCCGGCCTCGACGAGGATGTCGATCAGTCCTTCTGCCAGCGCTTCGCGATAGATCTTCTGCGTCGCCGGAACGACGATCATGCGCGTACGCTCGTGCACCCGCTTGCCTTTGACCATCTGAACCGCCTGGCGCAGGTCGGTCATCGTCCCGTTGGCGCAATTCCCGATCACGACCTGATGGATCGGAGTACCGACGATCTCGCTCACGGGAACGACGTTCTCGGGGTTGTGCGGCTTGGCGACCAGCGGCTCGAGCCGGTCGAAGTCGACCTCGAGCTTGCGCGAGTAGCCCGCGTCGGGGTCAGAGTGAACGGCTTTCCATTTCTTGTCGGTGCGGCCGTCCAGATAGGCCGCCGTGGTCTCGTCGGCGGGGAAGATCCCCGTCTCGGAGCCGGACTCGACCGCCAGGTTGGAGACGGCCAGGCGCTCGTCGATCGAGAGCGAGCGCACACCGGAGCCCACGAACTCGAGCACGTTGTCGGTACCGCCGCCGGCGCCGATCTGGCTGATCACGGCCAGGATCACGTCCTTGCCGGTGACGAAGTGACCCTTCTCGCCGCTGACATTGACCTGAATCGTCCCCGGTACCGCTTCCCAGAACTCGCCGAAGACGAGGCAGTGCGCGATGTCGGTAGATCCCAGCCCGGACGAGAAGGCGCCGAGCGCACCATGCGTGCAGGTGTGCGAGTCGCCGCCGACGATCACCGAGCCGGGCACGACCCAGCCCTCCTGGGCGATCAGGTTGTGCTCGATGCCGCCGCGACCCTGGTCGTAGAAGGCGACCTGGTGCGCCAGCGACCACTCCTTGAGCCGCTTGATCAGAATCGCCGAGCGTTCGTCCTTGGCCGGCGCGAAGTGATCGGCGACCATGACGACCTTCAGGCGGTCGAAGACCTCGCCCGAGCCCATCTTCTCCATCTGCCGGAAGGCGACCGGCCCGGTTACGTCGTTGGCCAGCACCACGTCGCAGCGGACCATGACGACCTGCCCCGGCTCGACGTGATCGGCGTCGGAGTGGGCGAGCAGAATCTTCTCGGCGACCGTGTAGCCCATGGAGCCCTAAGCCTAGCGGCGCCGAGGAGAGCATCGCTCAGATCCTTCGCCCCTCGAGCACACGATGCTGATCGCGACCTGACTAAAGGAATCGGCCGCATCGCGTGTCATATAGGTATGAGTAATCGTGCGAGAACGCGTCTCGGCCAGCGAAGTCCCGAGCAAGCCGATCTCGCCCAGATCGAAGCCGTCTATCGCAGGAGCGTCGCCAGGCTGCGCCGCGTTGCCGCCGCGATCATCGGCGACCGCGAGGCGGCGCTCGATGCCGTCCAAGCGGGATTCTCGACCGCCGTCCGGCGGCGGGCCGGCTTTCGCGGCGACGGGCCGCTCGATGCCTGGGTCTGGCGCATCGTCGTCAACGAGGCGCGCGACGTGCGCGCACGCCTGTTCGCTTGCGGAAGNGCCGCGNACGAAGCTCCGGGCANCGGTCCCGCAGCGCACGGAGATGGAGCTCGAGACGAGATCATGAGCGCGCTGGCGGAGCTTTCCGAACGGCGGCGGCTCGTCGTCTTTCTGCGCTATTACGCCGATTTCGACCACCCGACGATCGCGCGCGTGCTGGCTATCAACGAGGGAACGGTCGCCGTCACTCTCTATCAGGCGCAGACGCGCCTGCGCGAGCTGCTCGAGGAGGTCTCGCCATAATCTGGTCGCCGTCCATCGCCAAGAAGCTGGAAGAGGCGGTTCCGCCTTTTGTGGACACGCCTCGCGACTGGAACGACGTGCTCGCGCGCAGCAAGGAGCGTGTTCCGAGGATCCGGCGCCTGCTCGGTAGTCGTTCGCGCAGATCCGTCTAGGGTGAGATACGAGGCTGCTCGCCGGCGGCCTCGTGCGGCAGGGGCGGTTGCTCGACGTTCGTGGGCGCCTGCGCAGGCTGGAGCGGCTGCGGTTGCCCGACGGTGGTGAGGACCTGCGCGAGCTGAGCCTCGGTGTTACTAACAGAGTCACCGCGCTCGATCGTGACCAGGAGCTGGCGCAGGTTCTCGGCCGTCTCTTGGGCCTTGTGCCTGAACTCGGCCATGCGCCGGTTGAGGTGTACGTACTCGCCGGAGCGCTTTTCCTCGCTGACGTCGCGCATGCTCACCAGCAGCAGGCGAATACCCTCGGCGGTGGTAACGGCGGTCGCCATCGTCTCCATCAGCGCCCAGCTGCCATCGGCCCGTCTCATGCGCACGGCGAAGGGATAGGAGTCGCCGCGGTAGACGTCACCGATCGCGTCCTGGGCAATGGCCAGATCCTCCGGCTCGATCAGCGAGAGGAAGTTGACTCCGGCCAGCGACTGAAAGTCGTATCCCAGCTCTTCGGCGCAGGACGGCGACGCATAGAGGAAGCGTCCCTCACCGTCCACGAGCACGACCGCGTCGGGCATGTTCTCGGCGATCTTGCGCAGGAACTCACCCTCGCTCAGCATCATCTCCTCCTCGCGGCGGACATCGCTGATGTCGAAGACCACGGAGACGGTGCCGGAGATCCGGCCCGCGCTGTCTTTGTTCGGTCCGACCCGCACCCGGTACACGTGGGTGCCCCAGTCGAGCTCGTAATTGACGGTCTCGCCGCGGAGCGCGCTCAACGTCGCGGCGATCGGCGTGAAGGCCGTGTCCTCGGTCTGGAAGAACTCGAACAGGGTCAGTCCGACGAGGCTATCGGGGGCGAGCCCCAGATCGGCCAGCGCGCCGCCGCGGCAGCTTGTGAAGCGCAGGTTTTCGTCGATCGCCCAGAGCATCGCCGGCATCTGATCGATCAGCGCCGGTGAAAGGGAACCGTTTGGACTTGGGCTGTTCATGGGCGGTGCTACTTCGGCTGGGGCCGTGGACGGTGCCGGAGAGTCCTCCTCCTGTTCCTGCTCGTCTTCTCTTTCTTCCTGCGCCGTATCGGATGCCGCTTTGACGGCATCGTGCAGATCGCCGGAAAGGTCTTGTCCCTTCTCCGACCGCCAGGAAAAGCGTGCAGAGCCGATTGACTGCATAGGCCGTCA
>JGI24144J35610_10000391_pt1 | contig 14065 bp, 11 predicted proteins | sample BarGraIncu01121A_FD_35610 | JGI IMG/M metagenome (IMG submission 35610)
GAGAAGGGTGACTTCCGCGTCCACAACCCGCGCTTTCAGGAGGGGAACATCGAGAGCAACCTGGAGCTGGTCGACCGCATCGCCGAGATCGCTCGCGAGAAGAACGCGACCCCGGCGCAGCTCGCGCTCGCCTGGGTGCTGGCGCAGGGTGACGACGTCGTTCCGATTCCGGGTACGACGAGCATCTCGCACCTCGAGCAGAACTTCGCTGCGCTGGAGATCAAGCTGACCGGCGAAGACCTGTCCCGGATCGAGCAGGCTTTCCCACGCGGCGCCACAGCGGGCACTCGTTATCCGGACATGTCTCCGGTGAATCGCTAGAAGCGCTCGACCGCCGCTGCGGTTAGTCTGGCTCCTACGATGCCCGAGCCCGCCGGGAAGGTTGCCGACTCCTTCGAAACCCGTGTCAGGGAGCTGGAAGAGCGCTCACTCTCGGCGCTTGCCGTGCGCTCGTACGAGACGCGCGGGCGCGTCCGAGCCGAGGAACCGTGCCGGCTCAGGACGCCCTTCCAGCGAGACCGCGATCGCATCGTTCACTCCAAGGCCTTCCGCCGTCTCGCCCACAAGACGCAGGTTTTCATCGATCCCGAAGGCGACCACTACCGAACCAGGCTCACGCACACGCTCGAGACGACCGGAATCTCTCGCGGCGTGGCGCGAACGCTGCGCCTGAACGAGGACCTGACCGAGGCGATCGGGCTGGGGCACGATCTCGGTCACACGCCCTTCGGCCACGCCGGCGAGAAGGCGCTCGACGCAATCCTCAGCGAGAAGTTCGGTCGCTCGTTCCGTCACAACGAGCATTCGCTCAGAGTCGTGGACGTGCTCGAGCGCGACGGGCGTGGGCTGAACCTGACCGCCGAGGTGCGCGACGGCATCCTCAACCACACTGGCGAGAACGAGCCCGCGACGCTGGAGGGGAAGATTGTCCGCCTGGTCGATCGCGTCGCCTACATCAACCACGACATCGACGACGCAATCCGGGCCGGCGCCGTGAAGGCTAACGACCTTCCACGCAAGGCGATCGCCGTCCTCGGCGAGTCGGGCTCGCGCCGGATCGACCGGCTCGTGCACGACATCGTCGAGAGCTCGAGCGAAGCGGAAGACATCATCCAGTCGGACGAGATCGCGGAGGCCATGCTCTCGCTGCGCCGCTTCATGTTCGATCGGGTCTACCTCTCCTCGCACACCGAGGCTCAAAACGAGAACGCCACACTGGTCGTGCGAACTCTCTTCTGCCACCTGCTCGAGCATCCCGAGGCGATTCCCGAGAAAGAGGGCGAGCCGGTCGAACGCGCCACCGACTACCTTGCCGGTATGACCGATCGCTTCGCGCTGGCACTGTCCGAGAGCATCTGATGGCCAGGATCGCGGACACGACCGTCAACGAGGTCAAGGCCGCCGCCGACATGGTCGAGCTGGTCTCGGCCCGCACAGCCCTGCGTAAGGTGGGTGGCCGCTACACCGGGCGCTGTCCCTTCCACGAGGAGCGCACGCCCAGCTTCTCGGTCAACGCCGCCGACAAGCTCTACTACTGCTTCGGCTGCGGGGCCCGCGGCGACGTGATCACCTTCGTGCGCGAGACCGAGCAGCTCGACTTCAACGAGGCGGTGGAGTGGCTGGCCGAGCGCTTCGGCGTCAAGATCGAGCACGAGGAGTCCTCACCCGCCGCCGAGCGGGAGCGCGCACGGCGCGGCCGTCTGCTCGAGCTGCTCGAGCTGGCGACGACTTACTACGAGCGCTACCTCTGGGAGGCAAAGGCGGGCGCCGAGGTGCGCGAGTACCTGGCTTCGCGCAACCTGGGCGAGGAGGTCTGCAAGGAGTTCCGCCTAGGGCTCTCGCCGGGCGGCTCGCGGCTCGTTCCCAAGGCCAGGCAGAAGGGCTTCTCGACCGAGGAGATCGCAGCGGCCGGCCTGGCCAACCGGCGCGGCAAGGACTACTTCACCTTTCGCCTGATGTTCCCGCTTGCCGACGCGCGCGGGCGAGTGCTCGGCTACAGCGCCCGCAAGCTGTTGGGCGACGACCCGCTCCGCGGCAAGTACATCAACTCGCCCGAGGGTGCGCTCTTTCACAAGTCGAGCATCCTCTACGGCCTGCACCTGGCCCGGCGCGCGATCGCCAAAGAAGAGCGGGCGGTGATCGTGGAGGGAAATACCGACGTGATAGCCGTGCGCCAGAGCGGGCTCGAGCCGGTTGTCGCCTCGATGGGCACCGCGCTCACCGATCGCCAGCTAAAGGAGCTCGGACGGCTCTGCCGCCGCCTATTTCTCTGCTTCGACGCCGACGCCGCGGGGCAGGAAGCGACGCTGCGCGGAATGGAGCTGGCCGCCGCGCAGGGGTTCGAGGTGCGCGTGGTCACGCTTCCGCCCGGGCTCGACCCCGCCGATGCCGCCGATGGATTCGAGCAGAGGCTGGCCGAGGCTGAGAGCTATCTCGCCTACCGCGTTCGCATCGAGATCGAACGGGCTCCCGACCGCCAAGAAGCCTTCGTGCGCGTGCGCGAGCTGCTCGCTCGTTTCGAGGACTCGCCCGAGCGGCAGCGGGCTCTGCGCTTCCTATCCGACAAGCTCGACCTGCCCAAGGAGGTGCAATCGGGCCTTGCACCGCGCGCGGTTCGTAGGGGGAGTGGAAAGACGGTTGCCACCGGCATCTCACCGCACCTGCTCGAGGCCGGTGCCCGGCGCGAGCGCGATGCCCTGGCCGGAGTAGTAGCGCACCCCGATCTCAAGCAGCTGCTGACCGAGCTGACGCCCGAGCACTTCGACGACGAGCTGCACCGACGGGTGCGCGAGTTCCTGGTCGAGGCGCCCGAGACGGCCGACGACGACGTGATCGGGCTCGTAGCCGAGCTAGACGCCCGCGCGAGCGCGGCCGCGATCGACAAGCAGACGGCCGAGCAGTTGCTGCTTCGCCTGCGCGAGCGCCGGCTTCAGCGCGAGCTTGCCGACGCGGACGGAGCTCACCTGCCCGAGCTCCAGCGGCAACTCGCGCGAGTGCGAGCGGCGATTCGCGAATTCGCTTAGTGGTACCGAGGTACCGCTCTACGTCTGGCTAGAATCCCGGAGGTTGACTTCCTTCCCCGGTAGCTCAATTGGTAGAGCATCCGGCTGTTAACCGGAGGGTTGTAGGTTCGAGTCCTACCCGGGGAGTATTCAGGCGGGAAATCTAGCGATTTCCCGCCTATTCCTTTCGAAACCGAGCGCGCCTTCGGCGTTTGCTCGGCTTGCTCCTCGTGAGCGAGGCGGGCTTACGTCAGCGTAAGCGGTGTCCTAGCGTGAAGAGAACAACCACGCTTGCAGGCGAAAACGGTAGCGCGTTTCGGGGTCAGCGCCTGGAGCAGGTACAGACCCGCTGACCGCTATAGCGCTGCTCGAAGGGACGGCCGCAGCGCGCGCACGAAGGCGGGACCACTCTCGCCCAGACCAGAATCGCCTGCATGGAGACTGCCCAGAAGACGAGGTAAGGAAGGAATGGAAGCCAGTTGGTCATGGTTTAACTATCGGATGCTCCTTCCACCACATTAGACCTCCAACGTTAAGGCGGAGTAAGAAAAACCGCCGCATATCGAGGTGTTTGCGGAGTACCTCATGGCGGTACAATCGTACTTGTGACCTGGCTCGTATTCGGCCTTTTCGCCGCGGCCGCGGCCGTGCTGGTGGCGGCGGAGTGGCCGCGCCTTTTCGGCCGCCTCTCGAGAGCTCCGCTCGCAGGACGATATTCGGCTCGAAAGCGGCGCCGTAGGCGTGAGCGTGCACACCTGGTACTGGTGGAGGATGACGAGTCGGGTGAACTCGACGATGATCGAGAGGCCTTCGCCGAGAGTGTGGCCAGGGATCTCGAGCGGCTGCCGACTATCGACCATCGCGACTGAGCCCGCACTGGCCTCAGCTCTATTTGGCGATCGAGATCGAGACTTTCAGCTCGGCAGTGTTGGGTAGGTACCGGCTGGCGTTCTCGTTGTTTTTCGACTCCTGGTAGTCGGACGCGCTTACCACCAGCTCGTGCGTTCCTGCGCTGAGCGACTTGACGTTGATAACCGCTTTACCGGTGCAGGTGTTGTACGCGACGGGAAGTTGGCGCCTTCCGGCGGTCACCGAGATCGAGCTGGGGTCGACACCCGAGCCCTTGTCGCTGATCTCGACGGTCAAGACTCCGGACCGTCGCGAGAGCAGCCGTAAACGCGGCGGCTTGACGTCATCGACCCAGAAACGGAAGCGATATCGTCCGGCGCTCGCCGCGGACCTCGTATCGAAAACCACGTAGTAGACACCCGCTGTCGGGCGGAGAACTCCTGCAACCGCCTCGGGCGTATCGAAGCTTTCGAGGTAGGGGTTGACGTTGATCGGTAGGGCCGTGAGCCCCGCGAGCGTGTTCTCGTGGCCACCGCGAACAATCCGGGGAGATACCGAAACGCCGCGGGCGTGTGAGAGGACGACTACTCCTAAGTTCTGGCGTGAGCGGGAAAGCGAGAGACGGAATACCTGCTCGGGCCCGTTGAGCAGGCGGCGCACACCGGGCGCGCGCTCGGGATACAGGTAACTACCGACGAGCGCCGTCTCGCCCTTCGTATTGCCGCGATAGACGCCGGCGCGAGCGAGCTTGCTCTTCTTCTTCTGGNCGAGATGCGANACGAAGACGTGCGCCCAGAAGGGAATGCTTCGCTTCTGACCGGCGCAGGTCAGCTCTATCCAACCGTCGAGGTCGCCCTCTTTGGCCTTGCTTGTCGCTCGCACCGCCAGCGACAGGATGCCCGGAACGGCCACGGAGGCAGGGGCCCGAAGAGAGGCGCCCGAAACCGAATCCGAGCGACGAGCGCGAACCGCGCACGAGCGGACATCCGCGCCGGCATCGACCAGCTTGATAGCCCGCGTCACGCCGCGCCCGCGTTTGACCAGGCCGAAGCTGAACGACGAGGGAGCAGCGAAGACGAGCGGCTGGTTCGCGGCCGCGAGGGCGATTCGGCCGCCGCCCTCTCGCAAGGGCGAAAACTCGCGCCCGTTCGACCGTCTCACGGGAGTGGCGGTAAGGACGAGCGCCGACTTGATTTGCGAGACCGTCCAGCTCGGATGAAGCTGGCGCAGGAGCGCCGCGGCGCCCGCCACGTGCGGCGCGGCCGCGCTCGTGCCGTCGGCTACTTCCCAGGAGCCCTCGCTCTTGGCGCCCGAGGAGAGTATCCCCAAGCCCGGTGCGGTCACATCCGGCTTGAGCAGAAGACCGTACGGCGTCGGGCCGGACGATGAGAAGGGAGCGAGCCGGACCTTCGCCGAGGCTGCGCTCCCGCTCGAGGAGGCGCCGACCGTGATCGCACTCGCCGCGCTACCGGGCGAGCTGATCGAGCCCCGGCCGTTCTCGTCGTATTCGTTCCCTGCTGCGGCGACCACGACTACGCCCGCGGCGCTTGCCGCATCGACCGCCCTGGCAACGATGTCGTCGCGAGGGGAGATCTCCGGCTCGCCGATGGAGAGGTTGATCACGTTCATCCCGTCGGAGACGGCGGCCTCGATGGCNGCAACGATCTCGGGTGAGTTCCCGTTCAGTCCGAACTCCGCGGTTGGGATCGTCAACGCTTTGTAGTTTCCGAGATAGGCTCGCGGCGCCACGCCCGAGATGGTCTGCGTCGCGTTGGAGATCTTCGCGACTGTATCGGCGTTTCCGGCCGCGATGCCCGCGACGTAGGTGCCGTGGGAGGTGTACTTGGGATCGACCGGGAGAGAAGCGTTCGGGTAGTCGAGACCGCGCGCGGCGAAAGCGCGGGCGGCGATTATCTTCGGCGTTGTGTAAGCGTTATCTCCCTTCGGGTAGCCGCTCGGGTAGGTGTATCCCGTTGGTTTGAAGTAGGGATTGGTCTGGTCGACGCCATCGTCGATGATGCCGATCTTGATTCCCTGGCCCGCGTTCGACAGGTCGGAGCCCCAGAGATCGGGGGCACCTATAGCCGAAACGTTGCTCGGTACGCCGGTCTCCAGCGCCCGGTAGCGGTAAGAGGGATAGACGTGCGCGACCCCTGGCAGCTCACTCAGCAGCGAGACCTCGTCGCTCGGGAGCGTTACGGCAAGTCCGTTGGCGACGATTCGGTACTGGCGGCGTACGTCCGCGCCCGCGATCGTCGTCTCGATTCGGCGCGAGAGGGAAGCTTGGCTCAAGGCGAGGCCTGAGAGATACCGCCGGCTGAAACCGGCGTGGAGATTTAGCCGCTTCCCCGGCAGCGAGGTGATCAGGCCGCTGCGATACGCAGTAGCCAGCGAGGGCGCCGAGAGCGTTACTACAACTTCGGTCTGAGGCGCGCGGGCTGGAGTCGTCGCCGAGCTGCCCGCGGTCGCGAGCGCGAGCAAACAGAACAAAGCTATGAGCGAGGCCTTCAAGCCTCCGAATCCTAGTTGCCAGATCGAGTCGGCCTCCGGCCTAAACTCGATCTGGCGAGAAGCTCCGAGGTCGAAAGAGCCGGGAAGCGATCCGCCGGCAAGGACGGATCAGTCGCGAAAGGGCGGCTAGAATGTCGAACCGCGCGGATGTGGCGGAATTGGTAGACGCGCACGGTTCAGGTCCGTGTGTCCGCAAACCAGATCGAGTCGGCCTGCGGCCTCAACTCGATCTGGTGATGAGGCTTCCGAGCTCTCACCGGTCATCGGCGACGGCATCCCTTTCACGACGTGGCGGCTAGAATGTCGATCCGCGCGGATGTGGCGGAATTGGTAGACGCGCACGGTTCAGGTCCGTGTGGGCGAAAGCTCGTGGAGGTTCAAGTCCTCTCATCCGCATAGCCGAATAAGGCGCGTTCCGTGCCAACTCCGTGCGAGGGCCGCTTTCGACGCCTACGATCGGAGGGGGGTTCCTGGGAGCCCCGGTTTAGTGACAACTTGCGCGGAGACAACGTCGGCTCCGTTGGTTGACAGCCAGGGGAGGTCGACGTGCTCGCCGTCCTTTTGAGCGTTCGAGATCAACTCGAGGTCTTTCTTCGCCGTCGCCTCGTCCGGGTAGTTCGGGCTCGTAAGGCCTTTGCCACCGTTTCTCAACCGTACGCTTATTTCCCAGCTGATAACCACCGTTACTACCCCCTCCCGCCGATCATACTCCGGTCGGGCGCTCAGCTTCTCGCTAGGACAGATCCGGGGCAAGACGCGAAGAGCGCCGTCATCAGGAACTACTGGCCGCGATCAAGGGTTTCGCCAGGTAGAGGTGCTGTGGTCGGTTAAAGCTCGGCCAGCACCCAGTCGGCGTGCTTGGCCGGATCGACCTTGGGCCAGACTTTGGCCACCTTGCCCTCGGCGTCGATCAAGAAGGTTGAGCGGACGATGCCGAAAAAGCTCTTGCCGGCCAGCCGCTTGGGCTTCCACGCGCCGTAGCGCTCGATGACCTCGTGCTCGGGGTCGGAGAGAAGCGTGAAGGGGAGGCGGTACTTCGTCTTGAAGCGCTCGTGCGAGCTGACGCTGTCGGCGCTGACGCCGAGCACGACCGCGCCGCGGCGCTCGAACTCGCTCCAGGCGTCGCGGATAGCGCAGGCTTCTTTCGTGCAGCCGGGCGTGTTGTCCTTGGGATAGAAGTAGAGGACGACCGGCTTGCCCCTGTAGTCGGAGAGTCGCACGCTTTCGCCACTATCGGTCTCGAGCTCGAAGTCCGGCGCCATCTCACCTTCAGCGATCATCTCGCGTAGCCTCCATCCGCCAGGTAGCGTTTTCGTTGTGAGTCTTCTACCCGTCACGCGCGAGATGAGAAACCGAACCGGTTCGTCGCCGCCGCTCGCGGGAAAGAGGCGCTCGTGAGATCACGCGGCAAAGAGCACCGCACCCTTCGCGCCTTCGCGATCATTCTCGCGATCGTCTGCGTGGTCGTGATCTTTCAGCTCTACGCGACCCTCATGGTCGCCGCCATCCTGCTTCAGATCGCGTTCTTCTTTGCCGTCGCCTTCTTTCTCTTTCTGCTCTGGCGCGAGCGAAGAGGAGACATCTCGCTCTGGTCTGCCCGCGCGCAGTGGGCTTTCTACGGCAGCGTGCTGGTTGCGCTGGCGAACCTGGGCCTCTACTTTGGAGCGCGCCTGTTCGCGGCTCACAGTCTCGAGATCAACGGTTTGACGGGCGTTGCCTGGCTGCTCGTCTTCCCGCTCTGCGGGCTGGCGATCTGGCGCACCTGGCGCGATCAGCACACCTACTACTAAACGAGCTCCAAGCCCACGACTACGCTGACGAGAGCAGCATGACCAGACCGCTCAGCGAGCAGCTGCGGTCAGTTCCGACCGCACCCGGTGTCTATCTCTTCCACGACGAGAAGGGCGACATCCTCTACGTGGGCAAGGCGAAGTCGCTGCGCTCGCGCGTGAGCAGCTACTTCCGCCGCGGCGGCGACGGACGTGCGGGGATTCCCCAGCTGGTCGAGCGCGTGGCCGAGATCGAGACGATCGTGACTCGAAACGAGGTCGAGGCGCTGCACCTCGAACAGAACCTGGTCAAGCGCCACCGACCGCCCTTCAACATCCGCCTGCGCGACGACAAGTCGTTTCCGTACGTCGCCGTGACGGTCGAGGACGAGTATCCACGCGTCATGTTCACCCGCGAGCGTCACCGCCGCGGCGTCCTCTACTTCGGCCCCTATGCGAATGCCAAGAAGGTGCGAAGTACGCTCGACGTGCTCAATCGCGTCTTTCGCTTCCGTCCCTGCGAGGGGCCGAAACCGGGGCGGCGCTCGGGCATCCCGTGTCTCGATTACCACATCGACCGCTGCTACGCGCCCTGCGTTGGATTGATCTCGCCCGCCGACTACCGGGCTCTGACCGACGCCGTGATCGAGTTCCTCTCGGGTCATACCGAGCCGATTCAGGCGAGCCTGGAGCGCTCGATGCAGGAGGCGGCCGACGAGCAGCGCTTCGAAGAGGCGGCCCGGTACCGAAACAGATTGGTGGCCGTGCGGCACCTGCTCGAGCGCCAGGCGGCCGATCTTCCGGGGGAAGGGAGCGTGGACGTGTTGGGGCTCGCGCTCGAGGGCGAGCGCGCCGCGGTTCAGGTCTTCCCGCTGCGCGGCGGACGCATGGTCGATCGCCACGGCTTTCACCTGGAAGGCGTTTCGGGGCAGGACGAGGCCGCGCTGGTGGAGGCCTTCTGCCTCGAGTACTACGGATCGACGCCGGTGATTCCGCCGCTCATCGTCGTTCCGCCGCAGGCCGGCAGCCTGCAGGCCCTGGCCGACTTCCTGAGTGAGCTGCGCGGCGCACGAGTCGAGTTGCGAGCGCCGGCGAGGGGCGATAAGCGGCGCCTGCAGGAGCTGGCGAGTGAGAACGCCAGGCTGGCCCTCGCCAACGAGGCCCGCGCCCGCGAAACGGGGCGCCTGCGCAGAATCGAGGCGCTCGAGGAACTGCGCGAGGCTCTGAACCTGGAGAGCCTGCCGATCAGAATCGAGTGCTTCGACGTCTCCAACTTGCAGGAAGCCTCGCCGGTCGCCTCGATGGTCGTCTTCCGCGACGGGATGCCACTAAAGGCTCACTACCGCAAGTTCTCGCTGCGAACGCTCTCCGGTCAGAGCGACGTCGCCGGCATGAAGGAGGCGCTCGGCCGCCGCTTCGCGCGCCTCGCCTCGCCCGAGCAGGGCGACTTCGACGAGAGCTTCGCCGCGCTGCCGAACCTGGTGGTCGTTGACGGTGGCAAGCCGCAGTTGGGCGCGGCCCTCGAAGCGCTGGGCAAGGCGCCCGAGACGGAGCGCATCGCCGTCGTCTCGCTGGCCAAGCGCGAGGAGGAGGTGTTCGTTCCGGGCGTCTCGAAGCCGGTGCGCCTCGATCGTCATTCGCCCGGGCTCCAGCTTCTGCAGCGCCTGCGCGACGAGGCTCACCGTTTCGCCGTCGGCTACCACCGCCAGCGCCGCTCGAACGAGTCTTTCTCCTCGCTCTTCGACGAGCTGCGCGGAGTGGGTCCCGCGCGGCGCCGCGCGATCCTGAACCACTTCGGCTCGCCCGAGCGCTTCCTCGCCGCGAGCGCGGAGGAGCTGGCCGCGGCGCCCGGGCTGCCCGAGAAGACGGCACGCCAGATCTACGCGCAGTTGCACAAGGCGGGGGGAGCCTGACCTGCCGAGGCGCTTCAGGAGGAGCGCGGCTTACGACTCTTCGGGCGGGACTCGGAGCGGCCCTGCTCCCGGGTCACGTAGCGCTGGAAGCGGAAGGTGTGGAAGAAAAAGAGGATCGCGCCGAAGCCGAGCACGATGTTGATGAGACTGGTGACGAGTCTCGTGCCGACGCTGTAGGCCACGATCATCGGGCCTGAGGCGACCCCGTGCAGAACGCTCAACAGCAGCGCCTGCTCGGTGCCGATCCCCGAAGGGCTGATCGGCAGTAGCGTGGCCAGATTCGATGTCCCCTGGGCCAGCAGCGAATTGTGCAAGGTCGCCGGCATGTGGAAGGCGAGCAGGGCAAAGAAGACGATCACGAGGCGTAGAACCCAGTCGGCCAACTGCCAGGGGAAGATGCGGCGCAGGTAGTAACGCCAGTCGAGCAGGCCGGCCAGGCCCTGGCGTACGCGCTCCTTGAACTCCCGGATCGTCACCCAGGCCCAAAACGCGAGAGCCGTTATGACCAGGATGATGGTGCCGAGGATGATGACCGCCTGTTTCGGGTGCCCAAAGAACCAGCTGAAATCGAAAGCCGGCTGGTGGGGGAGAAGTGTGTGGCCGGGCAGCACCCCCTGCCAGAAGAGGAAGAGGAAGAACAGCAGCGCCATGAGCGTGTCGAAAGGAGTGCGAACGAGCAGGGTCGAGGCGATGGTCGTGTAGGTGCTGCCGGGGAGTCGACGTTTGACGATCACCACCCGGACCGCGTCGCCGCCGTGCGCCGGCACGACCGAGCCGACGGCTACCCCGGCGCAGAGGGCGCCGAAAACCGGCGGGAAAGAAGAGTGCTTCTTGGGGTAGGACGCAACGATCGAGTTTTGCCAGGCGCGGGCGGCACAACCGATCTTGACCACCTGCAAGACGGCGACGATGCCCAGATAGCGCCAGTCGACGTCCGTCAGGTGGTCGAGGAAGACCCGGACACCGCGAAGGATCGCGTGAATCGAGAATGCGAGCGGTATGAGCACGACGGCTCCCTAGCGCCCCGCTGTGTGTTTTGCCCCGGTCATCCGCCGCAAGGTCTAGTCGCCGGCGTCCATGAACGGATAGCGGTAGTCCGTCGGCGAGACGAGTGTCTCCTTAACGGCGCGCGGGCTCAGCCAGCGGATGAGGTTCCACATCGATCCGGCCTTGTCGTTCGTGCCCGAGGCACGAGCTCCGCCGAAGGGCTGTTGCCCCACTATCGCTCCGGTCGGCTTGTCGTTGATGTAGAAGTTGCCCGCCGCGTGGCGCAGGGCGTGCTCGGCCTCGGCGGCGGCGGCGCGATCGGTGGCAAAGACCGCGCCGGTGAGGGCGTAGGGCGAGGTGGCGTCTACCAGCTCTAGCGTCTCGGCCCAGCGCCGCTCGTCGTAGGGATAGACCGTCAGAATCGGCCCGAACAGCTCCTCGCGTATGTGCCTGCAACGTGGATCGCTCGTCTCGATCACTGTCGGCTCGATGAACCAGCCGACGCTCGCGTCGCAGCCCCCGCCGGCCACGATCTCCATCTCGGGAGCCGCTTTCGCCTCGTCGATCGCCTGCGAGAGCGAGTCGAAGGAGGCCTTGTCGATGACGGCCCCCATGAAGTTCTCGAAATCGCTGACGTCGCCCAGTTTGATCTTCGGAACCTCGCCGGCGAAGCGCTCGCGCAGGGCGGGCCAGAGATTCGAGGGAACGTAGAGGCGCGACGAGGCCGAGCACTTCTGGCCCTGGTACTCGAACGACCCGCGCAGCGCCTGAGCGAAGAGCGCGTCCGGATCGGCCGAGGGGTGGGCGATGACGAAGTCCTTGCCGCCCGTTTCGCCGACGATTCGCGGATAGTTCTTGTAGCTCTCGATCTGAGTGCCGATCGTTCGCCAGATGGACTGGAAGACCGCGGTCGAGCCCGTGAAGTGCACGCCGGCGAGGTCGGGACTGGTGAGCGCCGTCTGCGAGACCGAGGCGCCGTCGGCGAAGACCAGGTTGATCACGCCGTCGGGAAGGCCTGCCTCTTTCAGAAGCTCCATGATCCGGTAGGCGGAGAGTGCGGCGCTCGAGGCCGGCTTCCAAACGACAGTGTTTCCGGCCAGCGCCGGACTGGTGGGGAGGTTGCCCGCGATCGAGGTGAAGTTGAAGGGCGTGATGGCGAGCACGAAGCCCTCCAGCGGCGGTACTCCATCCGGTTCCAGACTCCCGCTGCCGATCGGGGCTGGTCGTCGTAGATGCGCTCCAGGAAATGGACGTTGAAGCGCCAGAAATCCGCCAGCTCGCAGGTCGAGTCGATCTCGGCCTGGTGAGCGGTCTTCGACTGGTTCAGCATCGTGGCCGCATTCAGGCGCTGGCGCCAGGGGCCCGCCAAAAGGTCGGCAGCGCGCAGGAAGATTGCAGCTCGTTCCGTGAACGAAGTGCGCGACCAGGCAGGCCAGGTCGCCGCGGCCGCGGCAATTGCCTTCTCCACCTCACCGCTCGAGCCGCGCTGAACGTTCGCCAGCACGTGGGCGTGCCTGTGTGGCATCACGGCTTCGTAAGGATTGGAGCCGCGAACTGCGCTGCCGCCGATGATGCAGGGAACGTCTACTACCTGGGATGAGATCTCGTCGAGACGGGTGCGAAGCTCGCGGCGCTCGGGTGTCCCGGGCGCGTAGGTGAGATTGGGCTCGTTGACCGGCGGGGGAACGTGAAAGCTGGCGTGATTGGACATGGCTAGTGATTCTAGGGCTCGCGGGTTGAAGAAGGGAATGCGGACTTCAGTTTCGCGTGAATGCCAAACGGCGCAAGTCAATTCCGCCGGCTTCTGAGTAATAATCCCTCTCGTGAAGACCGCCCAACGCAAGCTCATTGCGATTCTCGTTTCCGCGGTCGCACTCGCCGCCGTCGCTCTCGCCGCCTATGCGAGCGCCGGCACCGCTCAGGCTCGGCTTGCAAGCTCGAGCGCCGCTCGGGCTGCCCTCGTTCCGAAGGGCGACATCCTCGCCGCCGATATGAACCGGCGTCTGATCGTTCTCGATCGAAGCGGTACCGTGCTTCGCCGCCTTCCCTGGTGGCATGCGCCGAGGAGCTTCCACCTCGAGGGTCTCGAGCTAGCGCCCGATCGCCGACACGCCTATGCCTCGGTGGACAACGGCGATCTGCCGACTCGCCTCTACGAGGTCAATCTCGCGGATGGGCGCAAAAGGCTGCTCGCCTATGCCACCAGTCCCGCGCTGAGCCCAGGCGGCAGCCGGCTTCTCTTCCTCGCAAACCGGCGATCGAAGAAACTCGGCTTCCCGCTCTTGACCGCGCTTGTCGTTCGCAACCTGTCCAGCGGGCGACAGCGGGTCATTCCCTTCCGCTCGCGGTTGACGATCGGCAATCCGCCCGACCTGGTGACCAACTGGTCGCCCGACGGTCGGCACGCCGTCCTTCTCGGCGGCGATCGCCTACGGCTGGTCGATACCGCGACGGCGCGCACTGTCGACTCGCAGCCATCGGTGGGAAATCACCTGCTGGCCCCGGCCTTTCTTGACGCGCATCGGCTTGTCGGGCTCGCCAACTGCTGCATCGGCCGCCAGCGGCTCGTGACGGTTGACCTGCGCAGCGGCCGGCGGACGCCGTTCGCCGAGATCTCCTCACCGGTCGTCAGCATCCGTCGGTTCGGACCAGGCCGGTTCCTCGTCGCCGACCAGCTCGGGCAGCTGCTTCTCGTCTCTCGCGGTCAGAGCAAGATCATCGCCACGGGTATCGGCGCGGCGACGGCCTAACGAACAAGACCGCTCTACCGCTCGCTACCTCCTGGCCGTACGCTTCACTTGTTGCCGCTTTCCGATGAACTGCACGAGGAGCTCGCTCACGTCGCCATCAGGCGCGACTGCGATCGCCTGGCCGAGCTCTCGGCTCTCTTCCACAGCGCCGGTAGAGCGCACCTGGAGGGTAAGGGGAAGATATCCGTCCATCTCGATCTGGCCAGCGGGGCGGTGGCGCGGAGAGCCTTTTCCTCGTTACGCGCCTTCGGCATCTCCTCGGAGATACGCACCTACCGCCAGCG
>JGI24144J35610_10000405_pt1 | contig 13801 bp, 7 predicted proteins | sample BarGraIncu01121A_FD_35610 | JGI IMG/M metagenome (IMG submission 35610)
CGCATAAGGATAAAGAATATTGTCCGTTAATTGTTAGCTGTAGCCAAATCATTTTTATCAAAGGAAGGGCTTTTTTATCTATCCCTGCAGTAACATTTTATTTGAGAAAATTATTATTATTCTTGACAAAAAATAAATATCTTCATAATGTGAATTATCATTCATATTATGAATAACTGTTCAAAAAGAGAATTAGTCAATGGTAAGATCTGAACGAAAAGAGCGCGAGTTCAACACGAGACGGGCGGAGATTCTGGAGCAGGCAGAAAAAATATTTGCCGCTAAAGGATTTCATAATGTCACGATGGCAGAAATTGCCGGCGCTTCAGGTTTTTCCATTGGTGCGCTTTATCAGTTTTTTAAAGGTAAAGAACATCTTTACTTCACAATGATCAGCGAGAAAATCGATTTGATGTACGACAAGATTCATCAGGAAGTGAAATCGACAAAAGATCTTACCGGTAAAATTGCTACGCTGATTGACGCTCAATTGCACTTTGTAGAGAATAACTCTGATTTTTTACGCATATTTTTACGCGGAGAAAACGAAGCTTTATCAGAAATGATGACTTCAATACGCCCAAAGCTTATCAATGATTATGACCAACATCTTTCTTTCATTGAAAAAATATTAAAAAGCGGTATAAAGAACGGTTTATTGCGTTCTTTGCCACCGCGGGAAATGGCAGGAGCGCTGTCTCATTTGATCAGAGCGGCAGCAGTTGATTGGTTGTTAGTGGCATCAAAAGAACCACTCAGTTCGAAAAGGGCATTTATTTTAGATATCTTTTTACATGGAGCAGAAAAACATGATTAATAAAGCTGTGTGCATATTTCTTTTAGCAGTAGCTTTATTTCCGCAGCAGATTTTTGCGGAGGGGCCTTTGACGTTGGAGTCGAGTATTGAAATTGCATTAAAAAACAGTATCGTTTTAGACATAGCCAGGGAAGGGGTCAAAGGCGCCACTGCCCAGAAAAGAGAAGCCATTACGGGATTTTTGCCAAAATTCAACACTTCCTATAGTTACACGCGCTTGAATGAAGCGCCGTTTTCCCGGTTTCAGGGCCTTCCTCCAGCTTTTTCTCAATTGAATGGAACGGAAATTCCCGTAGGAACACAAGATAATTACAACTGGACAATAGAAGCCAGGCAGCCGCTTTTTACCGGCGGCGGATTGATCGCTAATTATCAGGCCACTAAAATCGGTGAGGATGCCGCTCAGATTGAGGAGACGGCCAAGAAGCAGGATATCGTGCAGGAAGTAAAGATTGCTTATTATGATATTTTACGGGCGCAGAAAATTTTGGAAACGGCGCGTCAATCTGTGGAGATGCTCACCGCTCATCGCGATGTCGCTCAGAATTATTTCCAGGTCGGAATGATTCCCAAAAACGATTTACTGCACGCCGAGGTGGAACTGGCTAACGGCAAACAGGCGCTGATTAAAGCTTCGAACGCGGTCGAGTTAACCAAAGCCCGTTTCAATACTATTTTGAAACGCAAGATATTTGCTCCGGTGGAGATAGTCGATGTGCTCAAATATCAGCCATTTGAAAAATCAGTGGAAGAATGTTTTGATATCGCTCTGAAAAACCGCCCGGAATTAAAGATTGCATCGTTAAGAGCGAGACAGGCAGGGAAGTTGGTTAATGCGGCCAGTAGCGAGTATTTTCCGACACTGGGCCTTGTTGCCAACTATGGACGCTACGGCGATAATCCTTCTGTCGCGGGCAGTGATTTTAAAGACGCGGAAAGCTGGTATGTGATGGGTGTGGCCAGTTGGAATTTCTGGGAATGGGGCAAGACAAAATTCCGGGTGGATGCCAGCCGGGCTAAAGAGAATCAGGCAATAGGTACAGCAAGAGAATTAAATGACCAAATTACTTTAGAAATCAAAAATGCCTACCTGATTTTGCAGGAAGCGGAAAAACAAATTGCCGTTTCCCAGCAAGTAATTGAACAAGCCGAAGAAAATTTCCGCATTTCTGAAGAGAGATACAAAGAAAGTGTTGCCACGTCCACGGAAGTACTTGATGCCCAAACGCTGTTGACGAAGGCGAAATCCGAATATGCCAATGCCTTGGGCGATTACAATATAAATTATGCCAAACTGCAAAGGGCTATGGGAACAATTTGGCCATAGTTTTGTTGTATGTTGTTTGTGTTTGAAAGTATTTTAAAGATAAAAAAATATTGTTATATGGGATGCTCGTTGCGAGCAACAATTGATTAAAATAAATGGGGTGTCAAATGAAAAATAATAACAAAGCCGGGCTGATGGCCGCCGCGGGAGTTCTCGTTGTGGGTTTGATCCTGGGCGGTTGCGGACAGAAGACCACAAAAGCTCCGCAAACTCCCGAAGTTGCCGTTGTTACTATACAGACGAAGCCGGTAGCTATTACGACCGACTTGACCGGTCGAACGTCCGCCAATTTAGTAGCTGAAGTACGTCCTCAGGTGAGTGGTGTCATCCAGAAGCGCCTGTTCACGGAAGGCTCCGATGTCAGGGCCGGCCAGGTGCTATTCCAGATAGATCCTGCTTTGTATCAGGCGGCGCTTGCCAGATCCGAGGCCAATCTAACGGCCATCCAGTTAAGGACCGACCGCTTGCGGGAATTGCTGGTCGAGAAAGCGGTCAGCCGGCAGGACTATGATGATGCGACGGCCGCGCTGAAACAGACTCAGGCGGATATACAGACAGCACGCATCAATCTGAAGTATACGACGATTACCGCGCCCATCTCGGGCCGTATTGGAAAATCCAGCGTCACTGAGGGCGCTCTGGTGACGGCTCAGCAGCCCACAGCCCTGGCAACCATTCAAAAACTTAATCCCATGTATGTGGATATTACCCAATCCACGGGCGACCTGCTGCGATTGCGACGTGGCCTGAAAGAAGGTCGTCTGAGTCAAAATGAAGCAAATCAGAAAAAGGTTCAACTCATTCTGGAAGATGGTACAGCGTATCCATTAGCGGGAACCCTTCAATTCCGGGACGTCACGGTCGATCCCACGACGGGGTCGGTTATTCTGCGAGCTATCTTTCCCAATCCGAATGGGGTCCTGTTGCCAGGCATGTTTGTCCGCGCTGTCCTGCAGGAGGGCGTTTATAAAGAGGCCATCCTTATTCCCCAGCAGGCCGTGTCACGTGATCCCAAGGGAAATCCTCTCACATTAATTGTGGACGCCAAAGGAACCGTTCAGCAGCGGCCTCTCGTGCTTGACCGTGCTATCGGNGATGCCTGGCTTGTTTCATCAGGTCTTGCACAAGGCGAGCGGGTCATTGTCGAAGGGATGCTGAAGGTGAAACCAGGCATTCCTGTAAAAGCGGTCCCTTTTGAAAGCGGTGAGAAAAACAGCGGGAAAATTAAGATGGCGGTCCCGCCTGCCAAAACAAATTAACGGGGGCGTCGAATGCTATCTAAATTTTTTCTGAATCGTCCGGTTTTCGCCTGGGTCATTGCCATTATCATTATGGCGGTCGGCATCATTGCAATCTATAACCTGCCCATTTCCCAGTATCCGCAGATGGCTCCGCCGACCATTTCTATTTCTGCCTCCTATCCGGGATCTTCAGCGGAAACCGTGGAAAACAGCGTCACCCAGGTCATCGAGCAGAAGATGACCGGTCTGGATAATCTTATCTATATGTCCGCCTCCAGTGATTCTGCCGGTGGCTCCCGCCTGGAGTTGACCTTCAAGCCGGGGACCGATCCTGATATCGCCTGGTCTAAAGTACAGAACAAGGTTCAAACCGCTTTGACAAGCCTTCCCGATGTGGTGAAAAGTCAGGGAGTCACAGTCACCAAATCCACCCGGAACTATCTGATGATCGTGGGCCTGATTTCGGAAGACGGCTCGATGGACGGCACCGACCTGAGAGACTACGCCAAATCCAACCTGGAAAAAATTCTGGCGCGTGTCCCCGGTGTGGGCGAAGTGGAAATCTTTGGCGGCGGTTATGCCATGCGCGTGTGGCTCAATCCTCAAAAGCTGACGGATTATCGTATGACCGTGGAAGATGTGCTGGCCGCGCTCAGAGCGTATAATGTGGAGGTTTCCGCAGGCCAGTTCGGCGGAGCGCCTGCCGTGAAGGGTCAGCGTTTGAACGCCACCATTATCGTCCAGAATATGCTTTCAACACCTGAGGAATTTGCCAATATTCCTCTCAGGACCAATCCGGACGGTTCCATTGTGCGCATCGGCGATGTGGGACGAACCGAGCTGGGCACCGAGATTTACGACATCCAGGTTTATAACAACGGCAAGCCTTCCGCGGGCATCGCCATCCGCCAGGCTCCGGACGCCAACGCGCTGGATACGGCTGATGCAGTAAGAGCGAAAATGGCGGAGATGAGCCGATTTTTCCCCGCCGGATTGAAAGTCATCTATCCCAACGATTCGACCGCCTTCATCAAAGTGTCCATCAATGAGGTGATCAAGACCCTGGTCATCGCTATCGTGCTGGTCTTTCTGGTCATGTGGCTTTTCCTGGGCAACATGCGGGCCACCCTGATTCCCACCATTGCGGTGCCGGTGGTTATTCTGGGAACATTCGCCATTTTGGGTCTCTTCGGATTCTCCATCAACATGCTGACGATGTTTGCCATGGTACTCGCCATCGGCCTTCTGGTCGATGATGCCATCGTCGTGGTGGAGAATGTGGAACGAATCATGAGCGANGAGGGACTTCATCCCAAAGAAGCCACGGCCAAATCCATGGAACAGATTACGAGCGCACTCATCGGCATCGGACTGGTGCTCTCCGCCGTCTTCGGCCCCATGGCATTCTTTCCCGGCTCCACCGGCGTCATCTATCGCCAGTTCTCCATTACGATTATTTCAGCGATGCTTCTTTCGGTCGTTGTGGCTTTGATCCTGACGCCGGTTCTGTGCGCCGCGCTGCTCAAACCAGTGAAAGCCGGGCATGAGCCGGCGGAAAATGCCATTTTTTTTCTAAAACCTTTTTTCCTGAGGTTTGACCGCGTGTTTTTTAGCCTTAGAAATCGGTATACAAGCTTGGTCAGTCATTCCCTATCCCGGAAAAAGCGTTATATGGTGGTTTTCCTGGTGATCATCGTAGTCATGGGGGTTCTGTTTCTGCGCATGCCCACCGCTTATCTGCCGGATGAAGACCAGGGAATCCTGCTTGCCCAGGTGATTATGCCCACCGGTGCCACCCTGGAACAAACCGGAGAGATCACGGAACAAATTGAAAAATATTTTCAGGAAAATGAAAAAGAAGCGGTGGAGATGGTGATGACCATTACCGGTGTCGGATTCTCCGGACGAGCGCAAAACAACGGCATGGTCTTTATTCGACTCAAGGACTGGAACTTGCGCAACCGGCCTGATTTGAAAGCCAAGGCCATTACGAAAAGAGCCATGGGAGCCCTTTCCAGTATCCGCAACGCCATGGTATTTACCTTCCAGCCCCCGGCTGTTCCCGAGCTGGGCATGTCCATGGGCATCGACTTTCAGTTGCTCGACCGGGGCGGACTGGGGCATCAAGCTTTGATGGATGGCCAGTATCAGCTTCTCGGTCTTGTGGCCAAGGACCCGAGAGCTACCAAAGTCCGGCCCAACAGCATGGCGGACGTGCCTGAATACCGCGTCGATGTGGATTGGAAAAAAGCTGGCGCTCTGGGTGTTCCCATCACCTCCATCCACACAACCCTCTCGGCGGCTTTCGGCAGCGCCTATGCCAACGATTTTGTTCAGGGCGGCCGTGTAAAACGGGTTTACATCCAGGCGGATGCTCCTTACCGCATGCTGCCCAAGGANCTGGATAAGCTCTATGTCCGGAACACGCAGGGTAAAATGGTTCCTTTTTCTTCTTTTGCCTCGGGTCACTGGACGTCCGGACCTCCCACACTGACGCGATTCAACGGTTTTCCCTCCATTAACATCTGGGGAGAACCCGCGCCGGGCAAGAGTTCGGGTGAGGCCATGAAGGCCATGGAAGACGCAATGGAAAAGCTTCCCAGCGGTTTCGGTTTTGACTGGAGCGGACTTTCCTACCAGGAACGGATGGCCAGCTCTCAGGCGCCGCTTTTGTATGCCTTTTCCATTTTCGTGATCTTTTTGTGTCTGGCCGCGCTCTATGAGAGTTGGACAATTCCCATCGCAATCCTGCTGGTGCTGCCCTTGGGCGTCATCGGCGGGATCATCGCATCGAGTATACGCGGACTGGCCAATGACGTTTATTTCCAGATCGGACTTCTGACTACGCTGGGGCTTGCCACGAAAAACGCTATCCTGATTGTCCAGTTCGCTAAAGCCGGTTTGGACAAAGGCATGGGGATCATGGAAGCCACCATCGAGGGAGCGAAACTCCGCTTCCGCCCGATTCTTATGACCTCGCTGGCCTTCGGTTTCGGGGTTCTACCCCTGGCGCTCACCACCGGCGCGGGCGCGGGTGCACAGAATGCCATCGGCACCAGCGTTTTGGGAGGAATGATCACGGCGACCATCCTGGTGGTTATCTTTGTGCCATTATTTTACATGCTGATCGAAAAACTCTTCGGTAAAAAACAGGCAACAGCCGGCACAGATAACAAAAAATCGTTTTTCAATGGGTTGATCGAAAAGATCTTCGCTAAACGGCAAAAACAAAAATCGACCGCAACAGATGGTGCGAATCCATCAGAGGTTAAATGATATGAATAGAAAATGGGTTCTTATACTGGTTATCCTGGTTTTCCTTCCGGCTGGATGCACGATGGCCCCGAAATACACGCGCCCGGAGTCTCCTGTGCCGTCCGCTTGGCCGACCGGCGCGGCCTACAGCGAAACGAAGTCCGCTGCATCTGCTCCGGCAGCATCGGAGTTGTCATGGCGGGAATTCATCATTGATGAACGCTTACAAAAGATTATCGAAATCGCCCTCCACAACAACCGTGATCTGCGGCTGGCGGCGCTGAATGTTGAAAGAGCTAAGGCGCTGTATGGTATTGGGAGGGTCTCGCTTCTGCCTTCGTTCAACGCGGTCGGAAGTTGGTATAAAGGGCTTGTTCCGGCTGATCTTTCGTCCACTGGAAGCGCGATGATCACCGAACAATACAGTGTCAATCTCGGCATCAGTTCCTGGGAAATAGACTTCTTCGGCCGCATCCGCAGTCTTAAAGACCGGGCACTGGAAGAATACCTGGCCACCGATCAGGCCAGCCGCAGTGTGCAGATCCTGCTGGTGTCCTCGATAGCACAGGCGTATCTGACCCTGGCTGCGGACCGGGAAGCTTTCCAACTGGTGTCGAAAACACTGGAGGCTCAGGAAGCCACCTACAAAATGATTCGGAAACGTTATGACGTCGGCATGATATCCGAGTTGGACCTCCGTCTAGCGCAAAGCCAGGTGGATATAGCCAGGAGAGACGTCGCCCGCTACACGCAACTGGCGGCGCAAGACGAAAACGTCTTGAATCTTCTGGTCGGTTCTCCGATACCGCCGGCGCTCCTGTCGGCGGATCTTGGCGGCGTCATTCCTCCCCAAGAGATTTTTCCCGGCCTGTCCTCCGAACTGCTCTTGCGCCGGCCGGATGTACTGGCGGCAGAACATCAGCTCAAGGCGTCCAACGCCAATATCGGTGCCGCTCGTGCCGCGTTCTTTCCCCGCATCTCCCTGACGACCGCCATCGGAACCGCCAGCGCTGATTTGTCCGGACTCTTCAAATCCGGTTCGGGTGTATGGAGTTTTGCACCGCAGATCGTTATGCCGATTTTTGACGCCCGGACATGGTTTGCGTACGATGTCACCAAAATAGATAAGGAAATATCCGTGGCTCAGTATGAGAAGGCCATCCAGACAGCTTTTCGGGAAGTAGCTGATGCCCTTGCCGTGAGGGGCACGGTGAACCAGCAGATCGAGGCGCAGCAATCTCTGGTCGAAGCCGTTGCGGAAACCTATCGCCTCTCCAATGCGCGATATACAAAAGGAATTGACAGCTACCTCGCCGTTCTGGACGCGCAACGCTCGCTCTACGGCGCCGAACAGGGACTGATTATGTTGCGTCTTGCCCGGATCAACAATCTAATCACTCTGTATAAGACACTGGGCGGTGGCGATAAGTAGTGGATCAATCTGATAATCACGGTAATGACTAAACAGTCACCCATCCGGATTTTCTGACGATCCAAAAGAACCACACGGGAAATTATAAAATGTAAAAGGCTTTTGAGAAGATGCCCGTCTCTTAAGGAAGCCCTGTAATTACTTAAAGTAGCATTTTGAAGAAAGATTATGAACAAGAATAATAAAACAGGTAATTACCAAAATACTTGCTTGTGAGCGAAAGGTTTTAAGAATGAAGAAACTATTTTTATACGGAATAATTCTATTGGTTTGGACAGCTGTTTTGGTTACAACGGCACTTGCGCAGGAATATACATTGAGTGACTTGTATCAACAGGCGTTGAAAAATTCCGAAAAAATGAAAATGGCGCAGGAAAATATTAACATTGCCCAATACGGTAAAGATAAAGCCTGGGCGGTTTTAATGCCCAGAGTGACGGCGTTCGGTACCTACAATCGTTTTTCCGAAGATAAGTACGTTGTTTCTACAACAAGTCTGCCAGATTTGTCGTACACCATTAGCAGCAACGTGTTGATCCAGCCGGAACAATCAGGGGTATGGGGGGTCCGCGCGGATCAATCTTTTTCTTTGAGTGTACGTGAACTGACCGCCCTCAAAGTAGCCGGCCAGACCATCACTAAAAACGAATTTGATTTGGATGCGACAAAATCTGATTTTGTTCTGATCGTTGCTTCTGCCTATTACGATGTAATGAAAGCAAAAAAAGGGCTCGAAATTGCGGCAGCCAATATGGAACGTCTGACTCAATATCGGAATTCCGTGGAAAAAAGACTAAGGGTAGGTGATGTTACAAAGACGGCATTATTACGGTCGGAAGGCGAGCTCTCCGGAGCGAGTGCGGACTATATCAAGGCGACCAACGCATTTCAACTTGCGCGCTTTGCGCTGGTGCGTATAACCGGTATTGAAGATGAATTCCGTTTGAAGGAAACACCACCTCCCGCGCAGGATAATATTTCTTTGACTAATCTGCGCAATATCGCTTTTGATAGGCGGGCTGATTTAAAAAGTTATGATATGCAGGCTCAAATAGCGCAGGGGTATGTATCTTATGCCCGTGGTGCTTTTTGGCCCAGCTTAAGTCTATTTGCTATCTATAGCAAAGCCGATCAGGATCCCCCTGGACAGACTCTCAACAGAGAAACTCTTGTGTCCGGAGTATCTTTATTATTCCCTTTCTTTGAAGGCGGTTTGCGGGTGGCAGAGTATAGAGAAGCAAAGGCAAAAGAGCGGCAGGCAAAATTAGCTTATGCAGACTTTAAAAAGAGTGTGGGTATAGAATTGCAGGGAGCTTATCTTGATTTGCAAACACAGAAAGGCGTTCTTCAGTTTTCAGAAGACCAGTTGGCTTTTGCCCAGGATAATTACGGCGGAGTAGTTCGGCAGTTTGATAATGGGCTCGCTACGAATCTTGATGTCATGGACGCAAATTCGCTGCTTCTTACCGCGGAAAAAAACGTGGCGGAAGCATATTATAACTATCAACTTGTTTACTTAAGAGTTAAAAGATCAAATGGTACATTGTTGCAGTTTGTCATTAGCAGTAATCAATAAAATAAGCCATGATTGGCTGACCCCGTGGAGGATATTTTCATGAATTTAAGAAAGTTTGCTAATCCAGAAAAAAATAGGATTTCAGGATATCGTGTTGCGCAATCGATTAGTTTGATTCTAATTTCAGTAATGGTAAGTCTTATGTTCGTTGCTTGCACGAAAGAAAAAAAAGAACAGCCGGAAATAGCTGTAAATGTGCGAATCGCCACGGCGGAAAAGAAAAAAATTCAACCTTATCTGGAAACAACAGGAACGCTGAAAGCAAATGAGGAGGTAGCGGTAAGTTCTGAGGTGGATGGCATCGTCAGACAGATCAGGGTAGACGAAGGCTCACCTGTTAATAAAGGAACTCTTCTGGTCGAAATCAATGAGATCGATTATATTTTGGACTGGAAAAGATCAGAAGCAGCATTAAAGCAGGCAGAAGCTAATTTGGCGAATGCTAAAGCCGAATATAAGAGAAAAAATACTCTGTATCAGGAAGAACTGATTACTCGACANCAATTTGACGATATAACTACAAAAATTGCTCTGGCGGAAGCTGAGATGGACAGGGCAAAAGCCACTTTATCAATTTCCAAAGAAAAGCTTACGCGGACAAAAGTATATTCACCTTTGAACGGGGCGGTGAAAGAGAAGAGAGTTTCTGTTGGCGATTATGTGCGCAACGGAACACCGCTATTACAATTAATTACAATCAACCCCCTAAAACTTAATTTTACAATTAGTGAAAAAGATGCGGCAAGCATCAAAATAGGGCAGGAAGTTGCTTTCAGCGTTGATTCTTATGCCGATAAACAATTCAAAGGCAGAGTAAGCTTACTTTACCCGAATGTAGAAGAAAAAACGCGAACCCTGCAAGCAGAAGCCCTGGTACCCAATGCCGATCACTTATTAAAACCGGGATATTTTGCCAGGACACTTATCTATACAGCGGCGCCGCGCGAAGTCGTCCTTGCTCCGATTACAGCACTGCTTTATGACAACNCTGTTATTCGTATATTTGTGGTCGATGGAGATAAAGCCCGGGAAAGGGTTATTAAGATAGGCGGAAAATATGGAGAGTTTGTAGAAGTTCTGGAAGGACTGAAAGAAATGGAACAGATTGTCGTTATTGGTCAGAACAATTTATCGGAAGGGGTAAAAGTAAATGTGGCTCGCTGATACATCGGTTAAACGTCCCGTTTTCGCTACCATGATTATTATGGCCCTGGTGGTGCTGGGCATTGTCAGCTATCCCAGTATTGGCGTTGATCTCTTGCCCAAAGTTGATTTTCCTATTGTCACCATTACGACTACGCTCAAAGGCGCCAGCCCCGATGTAATGGACGTAGATGTAACTGATATGATCGAGGGATCGGTGAACACGATCAACGGCGTGAAGAGTATCAACTCGACCAGCGCCGAGAGTGTTTCCCGCGTTACCATAGAATTTGTTTTGGAGAGAAACATCGATCAGGCTGTTCAAGATGTACGCGAAAAAGTATCCATAATCCGTTCTAAGTTGCCCGCTGACATTGATGAACCCAGAATAGCCAAGGTAGATCCCGATGCCTCACCTATTTTATATCTTAATCTTTCCGGGAATAAAACTGTTCGAGAACTATCCACTTACGCTGATGAAATTTTAAAAGAACAATTCCAAAGAATTAATGGCGTGGGTGATGTAAGTTTTAGCGGTTTGAGGTTGCGGCAGGTGCGCATCTGGCTGGATGCCGCAAAAATGCAGGCCTATCAGGTTGCTCCGACCGACATCATTCGTGCCCTCCAACGGGAAAACATTGAATTACCGGGTGGCCGGATTGAAACTGCAACTAAAGAATACACTGTAAGAATAAAGGGAGAATTTGCCAACATACCTGATTTCAATGATCTGATCATCAGTTATTACAAAGGCGCGCCGGTAAAGATAAAAGATATCGGCAGGGCGGAAGACGGTACGGAAGAAAAAAGAACAGTTGCCCGTTATAATGGAGTTCCCGCTGTCGGAATGAGTATTCAGAAACAATCAGGCACAAACACGGTGGAAGTAGCCAACCGGGTGAAAGCTGAAATTGTAAAAATCAATAAGACTATACCTCCGGGGATGAAAATCAATATTGCCATGGATCAGTCCTTATTTATTATTCGTTCCATTAAAGAAGTGCAGTTTCACCTGATCATCGGCAGTATTTTTGCGATTCTGGCAGTGTTTATTTTCCTCAAAAATATGCGGACTACTTTGATCAGCGCCGTTGCCCTGCCGGTATCCGTTATTTCCACGTTCGCGCTCATCAACGCTTTTGGATTTACTTTTAACAACATGACGATGTTAGCTCTTTCGCTTTCTGTCGGTTTATTGATTGACGACGCCATTATTGTCATTGAAAACATTTACCGACATGTGGAAGAAGGGATGGAACCGCGTGAAGCAGCAACTTTTGCCACATCGGAAATTGGTCTGGCTGTTATGGCGACAACCTTTGCTATTGTAGGCATATTTTTACCTGTCGCTTTCATGAAAGGAATCATCGGCAGATTTTTCCTCCAATTCGCCTTGACTGTTGTTTTTGCGGTGTTAGTGTCTCTGCTTGTTTCTTTTACATTGACGCCAATGATGGCCTCTATTTTCCTAAAATCAAAAAAAGATTCATCTAAAAATCCTTTGATTCCTGCTGCCAAAGGGAATTTTATTGTCCGGTGGGCATTTTGGAAGCAAGCCGGAGATTTTATGGAAAAATATTATAAAAAACTGGAAAGCGGTTATCGGAATGTTCTGGAGTTTTCTTTGAAGTACGGAAAATTCATGCTCATTGGAGCTCTGGTTGTCTTTTTCCTAAGTATTCTTTTGGTGAAATATGGTTTAAAACAAGAATTTGTTCCCTCGGAAGATCAGGGCAATTTTCTTGTCCGGTTGGAAGCTCCCATTGATTATTCTGTGGATTCAGTGGAGGCTTACTTAAAGAAACCGGAAGAGCTGATCAGAGAAATAAAAGAAATTAATTCTCTTTATTATTTTCAGGGATATGGCGGCTATGCCAACCGTGCTATGATGATTGTAGGATTGACGACAAAAGCCAAGCGCAATAAAAGTCAGGAAGATATAAAAAAAGAAGTGCGTAATAAATTAAAGCAAATACCCGGCCTTAAAGTTTCTGCCGAAGATCTCTCGGTTGTCGGCGGCGGGCAAAGGCAGGTTCCTATCCAATATAGTATTCGCGGTTTGAATTTATCGGCATCACAAAATTATGCCAAGCAAATAGCTGCTGAATTTTCCAAGTTGCCGGGAATAGTTGATGTGGATACATCGCAGGAAACAGGAAAACCGGAATATAAGGTTTATATTGATCGCGATCGTGCNGCTGATCTGGGTGTGGANGTGGCCTCTGTTGCCGAAGCGATTAACTTGTTGGTTAGTGGGGAGTTGGATATCGCTAGATATAAAGACGAAGCACGCGGTAAACGCTATGATATTCGTGTAAGACTAAATCCGCAAGATCGGGAAAGCAGCAGCGGTTTGCAGCGAATTTATGTTCGAGCCCGTGACGGGAAATTAGTCGAACTTTCCAATATTGTAAAGATACAGGAAGGTAGTGGACCAAGTGTAATCAATCGTATCGATCGGCAGCGCGCTGTCACTATATTCGCGAGTCTGGAGGGAAAACCGTTAGGTGATGCCATGCAGGAACTAAACGATATAGCCAGCCGCATTCTTCCACCCGATTATTCGCCCAAATACCAGGGAATGGCCGATACCATGAAAGAATCGTTTGGCTATCTGTTGTTTGCCCTTTTTCTAGGTATCGTTATGGCTTATATGATTTTGGCTGCGCAATTTGAGAGTTTTGTCCATCCTATAATAGTTTTGCTTTCCCTGCCACTTTCCTTTATCGGCGCCTTTGGCGCATTGTTTATCACCGGTAAGACGATGAACATATACAGCATGATTGGTTTAATTCTATTAATGGGTTTGGTAAAGAAAAATGCGATTTTGCTGGTTGATTATACCAATGTTTTGCGGGGAAGAGGCATGTCCAAACGTGAAGCGATATTACATGCCGGACCTGTCCGGATGCGGCCGATTTTAATGACTACAGTTGCCATGATATTTGGTATGTTACCTGTGGCCATTGGTGTTGGCGAAGGTTCGGAAACACGCGCCCCAATGGGGATA
>JGI24144J35610_10000409_pt1 | contig 13660 bp, 14 predicted proteins | sample BarGraIncu01121A_FD_35610 | JGI IMG/M metagenome (IMG submission 35610)
CAGGCGCCCGACGATGTCGTCGGTGCCGATGCGGCGAAAGTCGAACCGCTGGCAGCGGGACAGGATCGTCTCCGGCACCTTGTGCGGATGCGTGGTGCACAGCACGAAGACCGTCTTGGGCGGTGGCTCCTCGAGCGTCTTGAGCAGCGCGTTGAACGCCGAGGTCGAGAGCATGTGGACCTCGTCGATGATGTATACGGGCGCGGGTGTGGGATAGGCGGCGGGTGCGACAGGCTTCTCGGACTTCGGGATCGATGCGGGCTTCTCGACTGGAGCCGCCGGCTTCGGCGCGGCGGCGCGGACCGGCGCTCCCGCCTCGAGGGCGGCCACGCGCTCCGCGAGTGACTCGAGCGTCAGGTCGGACTCCGGGCGAGCGATCCGCGCGAGCGCGACCTCGAGTGCGAGCCGGTTGTCGGGCGCCCAGCGCAGCTCGCCCGCGACGCGCCCGAGTTCATCGAGCACGCGGGCGAGCCGGTCGATGTCGAACTGCGCCGCCTGGGTGCGCAGGCGCGCCGCGTCGGACTCGGTGACGTCGACGATGCCGGCGGTCTCCGTTGTGGCGGCCAGCACGAACAGGTCGCGGACATGCCCGGTGAGCGCGCGGACGAACTCCGCCACGTCATGGCCGGACTCGACGAGATCGGCGACGAAGGCGAACAGGCCCGCGACATCGCGGTCCGCGATCAGTTCGGTGACCTCGAAGAGCCGTGCGGTGTCGACCTCACCGAGCAGCCCTTCGACATCGGCCACCGTGATGGAGCCGCCGGTGAACGACGCGAGCTGGTCCAGCGTGCCGATCGCGTCGCGCATCCCGCCGGCGGCGTGCCGCGCGATGAGGGGAAGCGTCCCCTCCTCCACCGAGATCTTCTCGGAAGCGGCGATCGCGGCCAGGCGTCCGACGATGTCGTCGGTGCCGATGCGACGGAAGTCGAACCGCTGGCAGCGGGAAAGGATCGTCTCCGGCACCTTGTGCGGATGCGTGGTGCACAGCACGAAGACCGTCTTGGGCGGCGGCTCCTCAAGCGTCTTGAGCAACGCGTTGAACGCGGAGGTCGAGAGCATGTGGACCTCGTCGATGATGTAGACCTTGTAGCCGCCGTGCGTGGCCGCGTAGTTGACCTTGCTGATGACCTCTTCGCGCAGGGCGTCGACGCCGGTGCGCGACGCCGCGTCGAGCTCGTAGACGTCCGCGTAGCGGCCATCGGTGATCTCGCGACACGCATCGCAGGTGTTGTCCGGGTCCGGGGTGGGGCCTTTCTCGCAGTCGAGCGCCTTCGCGAGGATGCGCGCGGTGGTCGTCTTGCCGGTGCCGCGCGGGCCGGAGAACAGGTAGGCATGCGCTACGGAGTTCTCAGCGACCGCATTGCGCAGGGTGCGCGTGACGTGCGCCTGACCGACGACGTCGCCGAAGGTCTGTGGCCGGTACACGCGATAGAGGGACTGGTGCGCCATGGGCGGTGGAAACGGCCTTTCCGGAGTGGCACGAGCACGAGCGGATGTCCGCGGATGAAGTATACAAGTGCGCACCGACACCGTGGCGGGGCGGATGGCCGCAACTGCGCAGCACCTCGCGGGATGGTGAGGAAGATGCGAGGCGCCCCGTGCCGGACCCCGGACACCCGTCAGTGACCGCTTATGGCTGCTGCCTTCCGGCCCTGACCAGGTTCACGGTGTGACGCCATCCGAGGCCCGGCGCGAGGCGCCGGACGAGTGCGTAGTCTAGCACGGGTGGGTCGCGACTCGCCGCGCCGGGAGGCGACGAAAGGTGCGCATCGGGGTATGCACATGGGTAGTAGTGACGCCCAGGAGGGACTGTCCGATGAAGCTCACGAGCCCGGCCTACAGCGATGGCGAGACGATGCCCGCGCGCTTCGCCACCATGAGCGTGATGGGAGGCACAGGCGTGTCGGTGCCGCTGGCGTGGGACGACCCGCCTCCGGCGACCCGCTCCTTCGTGCTCGCGATCATCGACACGCATCCCGTCGCGCACGGATGGGTGCACTGGCTCGTGGCCGACATCCCGCCGGAGACTCGCCACCTGCCTGAGGGCGCATCACGCCCGTTCGGAATCCCGTTCCCTGCCCTCGAACTCCAGAACACGAGCGGCCACCGCGGATACGGCGGACCGCAACCGCCGGTCGGCAGCGGCGTCCACGACTACGTCGCGAACCTTTACGCGCTGGACGTCGCGAACCTGGACGTCGGGACCGACACGTCGTGGGAGGACGTGCGGGCCGCGATGTCGGGGCATGTGCTCGAGAACGTCGCTCTGGTGGGGCGGTTCGGCCGCTAGCGGGAGCGCTGCGCGGACACGCAGCGCAACAGATCTCACCCGATCCGCACACCCCTCATCGACATGCTGCCCATCTCGATGCCCTCGTGGAAGAACGACAGCGGCTCGCCTTCGCGCCGCGGCGCAGCCGCGTACAGCAGCGGGAGGTAGTGCTCGTTCGTGGGGTGAGCGTGTCGCGCCACGTCGCCGAGCGACAGGTAGTCGATCAGAGCGGCGTCATCGGCGGCAAGCAAGCGGTCACGCACCCATCCGTCGAACTCGACGGCCCACGGGTACGGAGGAGCGCCGTCCTCCCATCGGATCGCCATGAGGTTGTGGACGATGTTGCCACTGCCGACTATCAGGACACCGTCGTCGCGCAGCGGACCGAGAAGCCGTCCAATCTCGAAGTGCTCGGCCGTGGACGCTCCCGCGTCCAATGAGAGCTCGATCATCGGGATGTCCGCGTCCGGGTAGATGCGACGGATGACCGCCCATGAGCCGCGGTCGAACCCCTAGGAACCGTCGACCGCACCGCCCACGAGGTCCGCGACCTGTCCGGCGAGCACCGGATCGCCCGGCGCGGGGTAGCGGACGTCGTAGAGTTCCTGCGGGAACCCGCCGAAGTCGTGGATCGTCCGCGGGCGCACCTCGCCGGTCACGTGCGTGCCCCGCGTCTGCCAGTGCGCCGACACGCACAGGATCGCCCGCGGTCTCGGAAGATCCTGCGCCAGCCGCTCGAGCGAGCGACTGAACGGGTTGTTCTCGATGGCGTTCATGGGCGAGCCGTGCCCGATGAACAGGGCTGGCATCGTCCGGGGTATGTCGCGCGTCGTGTCCATGTCCGCCCTCCAAGCGACTGGCGTGCCGAGGGCACTCACCTGCCGACCCTCCGCTTCGTTCCCCAGTATGCCCGGTCCGCGTGCGCGCGCGGCGCTCTCGCGCTACGCTGACGATCATGAACGCACACGCCACTNCCCTGCTTCAGCTGCTCGACTGCATCGTGGTCCGCGACGGGCGCGCGATCCTGTCGGTCGACTCGCTGACGCTCAACGCCGGTGAGCACGTCGCCATCCTCGGGCCGAACGGCGCGGGCAAGTCGACGCTCATCCGGCTGCTGACCCGCGACGTCCGCCCCCTCGCACACGAGGACGGCTCCGCCGCGGTGCTCCTGCTCGGACAGGAGCGCTGGGCGATCGCGGACGCGCGCCGGGTGATGGGCGTCGTCTCGGACTCGCTGCAGGAGGACTACGACGTCGCTGTGACAGTGCGCGACACCGTGACCAGCGGCTTCTTCGGCTCGATCGGTCTGTACCGGCACCAGACGGTGACCCCGGCGATGCTGGAGAAGACCGAACGCCTCCTCGACCTGCTCGGCATCGAGCGCCTCGCGGACCGCACGATGGACACGCTCTCCACCGGCGAAGCACGCCGTGCGCTCATCGCCCGCGCGCTCGTGCACGATCCCGCCGTTCTCGTCCTCGACGAGCCCACCGACGGCCTCGATCCCGCCGCCCAGTACCACGTCCTTCGCGCGATCAGCGACGTCGCCCGCGCGGGACACGCCATCGTGCTGGTGACCCACCACGTCTCGGACATCGTCCCGGAGGTCTCGCGCATCGTGACGCTGAAGGACGGCCGGATACTGCACGACGGGCCGAAGAGGGAGATGCTCGCCGACGAGCCGATCGCCGAGCTGTTCGGCTTCCCCGCGCACCTCGAGGAGCGCGAGGGCTGGTACCGCTTGTGGTGAGCGGGTCGGGTATGAACCGCACGTGGGCCGTCGAGGGTTCTTCGAGCCGATAGGAGCCGGGACATGGCGCGTGCGATCTGGCGAGGGACCATCTCGTTCGGGCTCGTGACGATCCCTGTGTCGCTGCTCCCCGCGGAAGAGCCGCGGGAGCTGACCTTCCACATGCTCGACGACCGCGACCTCGCGCCGATCCACAACCGCCGGATCAACGAGACCTCCGGCGCGGAGGTGCCCTGGGAGCACGTCGCGAAGGGGTTCGAGGTCAGTCCCGGCAGCTACGTGCTGGTGAGCGACGACGATCTCCGGCAAGCCAATGTCGAGGCCACGCAGACGATCGACGTGATCGCAGCGGTGTGCGCCGACGAGATCCATCCCCAATTGTTCGCGACGCCGTACTACCTCCAGCCGGACAAGGCAGGCCGCAAGCCGTACGCGCTGCTGCGTGAGGCGCTCAAGGCCGCGAAGCGCGTGGCGCTCGCCAAGATCGTCATCCGCACGCGCCAGCACCTGGCAGCGCTCGTCCCCGAAGGTGACCAGCTCGTGTTGGAACTGCTGCGATACCCGTACGAGCTGCGCGAGGCCCCGGAGCTCGACCTGCCCGCAGCCGATGCGACGGACACGAAGACGGCCGGGATCACGGCAGCGGAGCTGGACCTCGCAAGGCAGCTGGTCCTGACGATCTCGAAGCCCTTCGACCCCGCCGCTCCCGAGTACCGCGACACCTACCGCGACGACCTGACAGCGCTGATCGAGCGCAAGGCGGCTGGCGCTGTGACGTCCGCTGCGCCCGCTCCCGCCGAGGAGCCCGGCGCGGGCGAGGTCGTCGACATCGTAGAACTGCTCAAGCGCTCGCTCGACCGAGCGAAGCGCGCGAAGGCATGACTCCCATGACGCCCGAGCCACTGGATGAGTACCACGACAAGCGCGACTTCGCGGCCACGCCGGAACCAGCCGGCGCACCCGAGCCAGCCGCGCAGGTCGGCTCCCCCCTCACCTTCGTGGTCCACAAGCACGCCGCACGGGCGCTGCACTACGACCTGCGACTCGAGGTCGGCGGCGTGTACGCGTCGTGGGCGGTGCCGAAGGGCCCGTCGCTCGACCCCGCGGACAAGCGCTTGGCGGTCCATGTCGAGGACCATCCGCTCGAGTACGGATCGTTCGAAGGGAGCATCCCTGCGGGCGAGTACGGCGGCGGAACGGTGATGATCTGGGACAGGGGCACGTTCACGCCCGCCGGCGACCCCGCCGCCGGCATCGCGAAGGGCGACTTGAAGTTCGTGCTCTCCGGCACGAAGCTGCACGGCCGGTGGGTGCTCGTGCGGATGAAGCCCCGCCCCGGGGAGAAGCGCGAGAACTGGCTGCTCATCAAGGAGCGCGACGAGTTCGCGCGGGGCCAGGCGGAGTACGACGTCCTCGCGGAGCAACCGGATTCTGCGGCGACCGGACGCACGATGGAGCAGATCGCCGCGGAAGGCGGAACGGCGCAGCCGGCCGTGTCAGGCGCTTCACCCCTGGCCGCGCCGCCCGCATCGGACTCTCCGGCGGCCGAGGCCCCCTTTCCGGCCGACCTCCCCTTCCAGCTAGCGACGCTCGTCGAAGAGCCGCCCGCGGGCGACGAGTGGATCCACGAGGTCAAGTACGACGGCTACCGGCTGCATCTCGCCCTCCAGGATGGTGTCGCCCGAGCGTTCACGCGCAACGGCGCGGACTGGTCGGAGCGGTTCCCCGGACTCATGCGGGCGGTCGAAGCGCTACCCGCCACCTCCGCGCTGCTGGACGGCGAGGCGGTCGCGATCGACGCCGAGGGCCGCTCGGACTTCGGTCTGCTCCAGGAGGCGCTTGCCGCCAAGGACAGCCAAGCGATCGGGTTCGAAGCGTTCGACCTGCTGTACCTGAACGGCCATGACCTCCGCGCCGAGACGCTGACCCGACGGAAGGATCTGCTCGACGCACTGCTGGCGGGCGCGCTCGAACGCGGCCCGCTGCACGCTGTCGAGCACTTCGTCGGCCACGGACCCGAGTACCACACCGCATCGTGCGCACTGCTGCTCGAGGGTTCCGTCTCCAAGCGAGCCGACCGCCCGTTCGTGCCGGGCCGCACGCGCGACTGGCTGAAGGTCAAGTGCCTTGCTCGCCAGGAGTTCGTGATCGGCGGCTGGACCGACCCGGCGGGTTCGCGCGAGGGCCTCGGCGCGTTGCTGCTGGGCGTCCACAGCGACAGCGGCATGCTCCGCTACGCGGGCCGCGCCGGGACCGGGTTCACAGAGCGCGCTCTCGCGGACCTGCGCGCGCGTCTCGACAGGCTCGTCGCGGACGCACCGCCCTTCGCCGACCCGCCTCGGCTCGCGCACGCGCACTGGGTGCACCCGGAACTGGTGGCCGAGGTCGCCTTCCGGGAATGGACGCGCGACGGCCTGCTGCGCCAAGCGTCCTTCAAGGGGCTGCGCGAGGACAAGACGCCCGGCGACGTCGCGCGCGATCAGGTAGACAGCCCGACAGACCCGCCACCCGCCGGCGGTCCCGTGACCGTCCGCGGCATCCCGATCACCCACCCCGGCCGCGTCCTCGAGCCGGCCGGGATCACCAAGCTCGAGCTGGCCCGCTACTACGAGACTGTGGCGTACGCGATGCTGCCGCACGTCGCGGACCGGCCGCTCACCATCGTCCGGTGCCCGCACGGCGACGCCGGCTGCTTCTACGAGAAGCACCCCGAGGCCCGCGGCTGGCCGGACGTGTTCGGAACGGTCGAGATCCAGGACAGCGGCGGGCCGGCGACCTACTTCTTTGTCAAGGACGCCGCGGGCCTGATCGCGCTCGCGCAGCTGGGGACGCTCGAGGTCCACACCTGGGGATCCCTCGCCTCCGATCCCGAGCGCCCCGACCGTGTCATCTTCGATCTCGATCCGGGTCCGGGCGTCGAGTTCGCGCAGGTAGCCGCGGCCGCGCGCACGGTGCGCGACGCGCTCGGCGCGCTGGGCCTGACCGCCTTTGTGAAGACCACCGGCGGGCGCGGGCTCCACGTCGTCACACCGATCGTGCCTCAGCGCGTCCACGACGAGGTCCGCGCGTTCGCGCATGGCCTGGTGAGCGCGTTGGCCGCCAGCGACCCGGACCGGTTCACGTCGCTCATGGCGAAGGACCGGCGCCCGGGACTCGTGTTCGTCGACTACCTGCGCAACTCCCACGGAGCCACGGCTGTGGCCGCCTACTCCACACGTGCGCGCCCGGGCGCGCACGTGAGCGTGCCCGTGACCTGGCACGAACTTGCCGCCGGCGTCGACCCGGCGGCCTTCGACGTCCGCTCCGTGCCGGAGCGCCTGGCAACGCGCACTGCGGACCCGTGGTCGGGCTACGACGCAGCGCGGCAGCCGCTCAGCGACGCGATGCTGACCGCGGTCGAAACGTACCCGCATCTCCCCTAAGCGCCGCGACACCCCCTGCCGATAACTGACTCGGGCGACCGTACGCGGCCGTCCGTGCGTGCATGCGCACCTCGACCGGAAGCGTGCGGGAATGATGGAGGAGCACCACCACAAAGTGTTCTGCGAGCGGTGCGGAGTAGAACTGCTCCCCGCCGACCCGGAGCCGCTGTGCGCGATGTGCTACGTCAGCGACACGAGCGTCTACGCTCCGTCGCTGCTCCTCGTCACCGACGCCAGTTGGAGCGGCGGCACCCCGTCGCGGCCCGCGGTGCCGCACCGCAAGCCCGGTTCTTTCGTGCCGTGGCGCCCGGATCCAGACGGCAAGATGGCCGCGCGGCGCCGCAGGATCTCGCGTCGCGTGACGCTGGTGATGGCAGCCGTTCTGCTGGGTGCCTTGATGTTCGCTGTGGTGCCGGCGGCGATCTCCAGCACGAAGCCGGGGCCGGTGCACATCGGTGTCCAGCAGGTCGACGCGGGCACGAACGCCTGCCTTGCCAACCTCTACATCCTGGTCGCGGACAAGCAGGCGGGCCGGGCCTCACCGGCCGACATCGTGTGCCCGGTTTGCGGGAAGCCCTACATCTACACGCAGTACCAGGGCGTGACGACGATCGAGTGCCCGGACGCCGCCGCACACCAGCAGACGCGTATCTACGTGAAGACCGATACGGGCGTGCCGGTGGTCAACTAGGGAGGCGCCCTACCGCGCCCCCAACCATTCCGCGAGCGACTCGAGGTACTTGTCGAGCGACTCGACGTACCTCTTCTCGATGAGCGTCCCGTTCTCGTCGAACGCCTTGGCGGCGAACGCCAGCGTGAGTTCGCTGTCCGAGAACACCGGGCACTTGAAGAAGTACCACATCTGCCGCCAGGCGAGCTGGGCGCGGATCGTGCCGTAGTAGCCGGTGGACGCGCCCATCAGCGCCATCGGGCGCCCGATGAGCGGACTGTCGCCGAAGGGACGCGATAGCCAGTCCACCGCGTTCTTGAGCACACCGGGAACACCGTGGTTGTACTCCGGGGTCACGAGCAGCACGCATGCGGATGACCTCAGGATCTCCTTCGCGACGGGGACCGCGGCGGGAACGCCCGCCGCTTCCACGTCCTGCGAGAACACCGGGAACGCCGAAATGTCGGCCTGCACGATCTCGAGGCCGTGCACAGGGGCCTTCTCGATGGCAGCGTTCAGCAGCATCTGGTTGAACGAGCCGGTGCGGAACGAGCCGCAGAGCGCGGATACGATCACGGGACTTCCCTTCGACGGGGTCGTTGGTGTTTGTACCACTCCGTCGCGCCGAGTCGCTCGCGCTACCATGACAGCGCCGCGTCACCGAGACCTGGTAGGAGACCCATGCCGCTGGTACGCATCGACGTCATCGGAACCAAGAGCGACGAGTACAAACGGGCGCTGATGGCAGCCGCGCACCGGTCGATCGTCGAGGGGCTCGCGGCTGAGGACCGTCGCGTGACCGTGCGTGTGGTGGAAGCCTCGCCCGGCAACGTGGACCTTCCCTCCTGCCGTACCGAGCGCATGACCGTCGTCGACATCCTCCTGTACGAAGGCCGCACGCCCGAGATGAAGGCCGCGACGACTGCATCCCTGCGCGCAGCGCTCGCTATCGACCCCGGGATCGAGCCCTCGGAGGTGGCGCTGTTCTTCCACGATGCCGCCGCCTGCGATCTCGACGTCCTGCCCGGTCAGGCCGGCCTCTAGCCGCAGGTTCCGCCGTCGGGCGCGCTTCTTCGACCGTTCGGCGGACGCGTCACCCTATGCCGCGATTTAGGGTGCCGCCGCGGGACATGCGCTCCACCGCTGGGGAACCCTTCTGACAAGGGCCGACGAGACGGCACTCGCTGTTTCTCGGGCCCCCTGACTCAAACGCAGGCACGTGTGGCAGAGGCATATCCTCGGAAGAAGGCTGGAGGGATTCGATGAGAGACATCCTGTACGTCGACATGTCGACCCTGTCGATGGAGCGCAAGCCGCTCCCCGAGAAGTGGTCGCGCTACGGCGGTCGCGCGCTGACCGACGCGATCGTGTACGACATGGTGCCGCCGATGGCGAACGCACTGGGCGCCGAGAACGTGCTCGTCTTCTCGCCGGGCCTGTTCGGCGGCACGACCGCCCCGAACGGCGGTCGCCTTTCCGTGGGCGCCAAGAGCCCGCTCACAAGCGGCATCAAGGAGTCGAACTCCGGCGGCCAGGCCGCCCACGCCCTCGCCAAGATCGGCCTGTCGGCCGTCGTCGTGACCGGTAAGCCCGCCGATCCGCTCGCACGCTTCATGCTCACGATAGAGGCCGACGGCAGTACGAAGCTGTCCCGGGTCGACGAGTGGACCGGCATGGGCAACTACGAGGTGGCCGACGCCATCAAGGCGATCAGGCCCGCGGACGACCACTTCGCGACGATCACGAACGGTCCGGCCGGCGAGGCCGGGCTCAAGGCTGCCGGCATCGCCGTCTCCGACATGAAGGGCCTCCCCAACCGGTTCGCGGGGCGCGGCGGCCTCGGCGCCGTCATGGGCTCCAAGGGCCTGAAGGCGATCGTCGTCTCCGACAAGGGGCTCAAGGGCGTGGAGCACGCCGACAAGGAAGCGTTCAACGCCGCCATGAAGCGGTTCTCGACCGCGCTCACCACTCACCCTGTCTCCGGCGTAGGCCTGCCCACGTACGGCACCAACGTCCTGATGAACATCCTCAACGAGGCCGGCGGCCTTCCCACGCGTAACTTCTCCTCGGGGCAATTCGAGGACGTGGAGGGCGTGTCCGGTGAGAAGCAGCGCGAGGTCACCCTCGAGCGTGGCGGCAACGTCAAGCATGGCTGCCACACCGGCTGCGTCATCGAGTGCTCCCGCTACTGGGTCGACAAGGACGGCGCCTACGTCACGAAGGGCCCGGAGTATGAGACCGCCTGGGCGTTCGGGACCGACTGCGGCATCTCCGATATGGACACGGTGGCCACCCTCGACCGGCTCTGCGGCGACTACGGCCTCGACACGATCGAGATGGGCGGCACGATGGCCGTCTACATGGACTCCGGTGCCATCGCCTTCGGTGACGGGCCCGCAGCCATCAAGGCGCTCCGGTCCATCTTCAACGGCGGCCAGCCGGGGATGGTGCTCGGCCACGGCGCCGAGGCGACCGGCAAGGCGTTCGGCGTCGAGCACATCCCGGTCGTGAAGCACCAGTCGATGCCGGCCTACGAGCCGCGCGCCGTCCAGGGTATCGGCGTCACCTACGCCACCACTCCGATGGGCGCCGACCACACCGCCGGATACACGATCACGGCCAACATCCTGGGCGTCGGCGGCACCGTCGACCCGCTCAAGACCACCGGCCAGGCCGAGCTGTCGAAGAACCTCCAGATAGCGACCGCGATGCTCGATGCGATGGGCCTGTGCATCTTCGTAGCGTTCCCGGTTCTCGACATCCCGGACGCGTTCGTGGCGATCTTCGACATGGCCACCGCGCACACCGGGCAGAAGTGGGACACCGACGAGCTCATGAAGCTCGGCCGCGAGACGCTCACATTCGAGCGGCTCTTCAACGAGGGCGCCGGCTTCACCGCGGCCGACGACCGGCTGCCGGTCTGGATGAAGACGGTACCGCTGCCTCCGCACAACACCGTGTTCGAGGTCTCCGACGCGGATCTCGATTCCGTCTTCGACTTCGTCGACGACACCGCCAAGGAGATGGGCCTGAGGTAGGGGCCCTGTTCTACGTTCGTCGCGGAAGGGGCGTCGCCGGGACCGGCGGCGCCCCTTCCGCATCCGCGCTGAAGCGGCACGCTTCTCGCATCACGCGGGTAGAATCGATGGCGGCACTCCCGTGATCGGAGAAGGCCCATGGACGTCGACGTGGCGCTGTTCGCATACCTGTCCGACTACCAGCCCGATGGGCTCGGCGGCCGGAGCGCGCGCGCCTTCCACCTGTCGCAGGGCACCACGGTCGCCGGCGTGATCGCGGACCTGAAGCTGCCGGACCAGCCGCGCATCGTCTTCGTGAACAACCGCCACGCCGATGAGGACGCCATGCTGCACGAGGGCGACCGCCTCGCGATCTTCCCGCCCGTGGCCGGCGGCTGAGACATGGCCGGCCCGGTGCAGACGGACGCCGAGATGCGGGCCACGCTCGCTGCTTCGTCGGTCGCGGTCATCGGATGCGGAGGGCTGGGCAGCAACGTCGCCGCGATGCTGCTCCGCAGCGGCGTACGCACGCTGACCCTCATCGACTTCGACCACGTCGAGGAGTCCAACCTCAACCGCCAGCTGTACTTCCGCGACCAGCTCGGCCGGCCGAAGGTCGAGGCGCTTGCGGAGACCCTTCTCCGGATCGACCCGGAAGCGCGCCTGACACTGGTGCGGGAACGCGTGACCGAAGCGAACCTGGTCGACCTCGTATGCGAGGTCGACCTCATCGTTGAGGCGGTGGACGGCGCCGACACGAAGGCGATGGTCGTCAACGCGTGCATGCGCGAGTTGCCGACGACGCCGCTGGTGACCGCGTCGGGACTGGCGGGCCTGGAGTCCGCGAACTCGATCGTGACCGAGCGCCCGTGCGAGGACCTCTACCTCGTCGGAGATCTCACCAGCGACGTGCGCGCGGGTCTGCCGCTCTTCGCGTCGCGCGTCATGGTCGCCGCGGCGCACCAGGCTCACGCCGCTATCCGTCGACTCCTGGGGTACGTGGAGCCGTAGGGACGCGGCCGCCGCGCCGGCGGCGCTGGCAGGCACGCGCGAGTTCCCCCGGGATCTTCCCCTTGACCCTGACGTTACGTCAGGGTTTACGCTGCATGCCGGAGGTGATCGGACATGGGTCTCACGGTCGGTGAAGTCGCACAGCTCGCGTCGATCAGCGTCCGGACGCTGCACCACTACGACGAGCTCGGACTGCTCACGCCTTCGGTGCGCACCGAGGCGGGCTACAGGCTGTACAGCGACGCCGACCTCGCGTGTCTCCAGCAGGTCCTGTTCTTCAAGGAGCTGGGGTTCGGTCTGGGTGACATCGCACGGATCATGCACGACCCGCAGTTCGACCGTCTCGAAGCGCTGCGTATGCAGCGAAGGATGCTCATGGACAAGTCGTCGCAACTGGCGCTGATGGCGGAAGCCGTCGATGCCGCGATCGACGCCGAGGAAGGAGGTGTCCGCATGGACGCAAAGGACATGTTCGACGCTTTCGGGGACTTCGACCCGAAGGAGTACGAGAAGGAAGCCGAAGAGCGCTGGGGCAACACCGCCGCCTACAAGGAGTCCGCACGGCGCACGAAGCGCTACACCAAGGAGGACTGGATAGAGGTCCGCAAGGAGACCGAGGCGGTCAACGCCGGCCTCGCGAAGCTCATGGACGAGGGCGTCCCTGCGGACGACCCGCGCGCGATGGACCAGGCCGAGCAGCACCGGCTCAACATCGACAGGCGGTTCTATCCCGTGTCCTACGAGATGCACGTTGGCCTGGCCGAGATGTACATCGCCGACCCGCGGTTCGCCGCGAACTACGAGAAGGTACACGCCGGGCTCGCGCACTACATGCACGACGCGATCCTCGCGAACGCGGCGAGGATGAAGTAGGGCCTCAGCGGCGCCGAACGAACACCCGGTGGGCGGGAGGACTCGCTCACCGGGTGTTCGTCGTTCAGCGGGTCGAGATCTCCGCTCTAGTACTCGCCCTTGATCACGAAGAACGAGCCCCGGATCGTTCCGGCGAGCTTGGACTTCTGTCTGGCGAACTTGAACTTGCTTTCGAGCTCCTTGGGCACTTCCATCCCTTCCGAGAGCTTGAAGCCGACAGCTCGCTTCTTGGGATCATCGATCGAGTACATGACGTTGATCCCAAGGCCGTCCTCGTAGAACACGTAGGCGAAACGGATGCCTTCCACTTGGAAGCGTGATGTCTCCACAGGCTTGGCGGCGAACTCGATGCCGCGCTCCTCTTTGAGGATCCGGCTCACGTAGCCCAGCGTGTCCCGGCTGTCGCTGGCGGGCACGACCGTGAACGCATAGCCGTACTTGTTCATGAAGTACCGAGCCTCGTTGGCGCGCAAACCGGCAAGCGCATGCGCCACGGGCGAAGACTCCAGGCCTTCTGTGGACACGTTCTCGAAATCGACCACCTTGGACAACCTTGTCCCTCCTTCGGTCTCAGGAGTTGATGCGTCTTCAGGGTCCACTTGCCCATTCGGGGATGTCGGGCCATGGGCGCGGCACGCGCCC
>JGI24144J35610_10000411_pt1 | contig 13609 bp, 15 predicted proteins | sample BarGraIncu01121A_FD_35610 | JGI IMG/M metagenome (IMG submission 35610)
GCTCGAGTTCAGCTACCGGTCGCACAACGCGATGCACAACCACGTCGTCCTGCTGTTCTCGACGATCGACCGCCGGCTCGTGCGGGCCGTCCAGTACGCGCGCACGATCAAGGCGGACGTGATCGAAGGCCTGTTCGTCGACGTCACCGGCGACAAGGCGGAGGCGATCCGTGCGGAGTGGGAGCGCCTCGAGCTGGGCTACAAGCTCACGATCATCGAGTCACCGTATCGGGAGATCATCGACCCGATCCGTGACTACATCTGCGCCATCCCGCGACCGACCCACGACCATGTCGTGACGGTGATCCTCCCCGAGTTCGTGCCGGAGACGCGCGCCGAGTTCTTCCTGCACGACCAGACCTCGTTCTGGATCAAGAGCGCGCTGTTCGATCTGCCGGGCGTGATCCTCGCGGACGTGCCGTACCACACCGAGGAGTACCTCTCGGAGCATCCCGCACCGTGCCCGCCACGTGATGGGGCTCCGGGCGAGTAGCGGATCCCGGCACGCGGCCGGCCCCGAGACGGGCGAGCGCATGCGCGGGGCCGTGGCGCGACCGCTATGCGGTGCAGCGTGAGTAGACACGCGTGGTGGCGTGGCCTGTGATACGCTAGGTCGGAGGAACGATACGGAAGGACCGGGACCGGCCCGGGAACGACTGCCGGGTCGGGGGGTCTGGGGATCTCGGATGAAGAACAAGAACCTTCTGCGCGTCGCTGCGGCGCGCTTCATATCAAGAGCGGGCGGCGAGGCGGCGTTCTTCATCGGCATCTGGGGCAAGGCGGCCTACGACTTCCACGCCACGCCCGCTCAGATCGCCGTGCTCATGGGCACCTTGTCGATCGCATCGATCGTCGGCACCGTGCTCTCCGGGGTGCTCGTGGACCGCTACGACGCGCGCCGCGTTCTCATGGTCGCAGAGGCGTTCTTCGTGCCCATCACCCTCGCGTTCCTCTTCGCGACAGGGATGGGACAGCTCACCGTGCTCGCGGGCCTGCTCGGCTTCTTCGGCGCGCCTGTCATGACGGCGGCCGCGTCGTTCGCGCCCTTCATCGCGGACGAGGACACCCCCATCGAGACGGTGAACGCCTGGATCGAGGGTGCGAGTTCGAGCTCGTTCGTCATCGGTCCCGCGATCGGCGCCGTGCTCGTCACGCTCGTCGGCCTCAACGGGATCTGGATCTTCGACGGACTCACCTCGCTCGTCGCGGTGGTCCTGGTGTGGCGCGTCACCCTGCGCCCGGTCGAGCGGACCCCGCAGGAGCGCTCGCACCCGTTCTCCGAGCTGCGCGAGGGGCTGCGCTACACCTACGCGCACCGCGCGCTGCGCTACCCGATCCTGCTCGGCACCGCGACGTGGCTGTCGTTCGGAGCCTTCAGCGCGCTGGAGCCGCTCTTCTATCGCGACGTGCTGCACACCGGTGTGGCCACGATCGGATGGATGAACACGCTGTTCGGGGCGGGCATGGTCGCGGGGGCCTGGCTGTTCACCCGGCTCCCGTCGCGCTTCAGTTCGGCACGCGGGCTGGCGTACGTCTGCTCGGCGGTGGGCCTCGGCGCGCTCGCGTATGTCGGCACACGGCTCGTGCCCGTGGTGGCCATCGGCTCCATCGTGTGGGGCGTCATCATCGGCGTCGCGGACGTGCTGTTGCGCACACGGATCCAAGCGTCCTCTCCCGACGAGCTCGTCGGACGCATCGCAGGCGCATCGCAGATGCACCGTCAGGCCGGCGAGCTGCTGCCGCTCGCGCTTGCCCCCGCGCTGGCAGCGCAGTTCGGTGTGCAGGCGGTCCTCATCAGCGGCGGGCTCGTTCTGTTCGTCGTCGCGCTGNTGACGCTCGGAGAGGCGACCGCGGTGGACAAGCTGCCCGTGCTCCGGGCGACCCGCGCGGTCGGACTGCTCTCCGCCAACGACGAGCCGGTGTCTCCCAACCCGTGAGGGTTGGATACACTGCGGTGAAGACCGGAGGACCGGGCCTCGGGCACCCGGCATGAGGGAGGAACCGCGATGCGGATCGCGTGCGTGATGCATGTTCCGTTCGAAGGTCCCGGCACGATCGCCGAGTGGGCGGCTGCGCGCGGACACGAGCTTGCGCGCGTCGACGCGTGCCGGGGGGCGTTCCCGGACCCGGCCGAGATCGACTTGCTGGTCGTGCTCGGCGGACCGATGTCGGCAGGCGAGACACTGCGTCATCCGTGGCTGGTCGAGGAGAAGGCGTTCCTCGACCGGTGCGTCGGCGGGGGCGTNCTTTCGCTCGGGATCTGTCTCGGGGCGCAGCTGCTCGCCGAGGCGGTCGGAGGGAGCGTCCATCCGGGCGCCGAGCCGGAGATCGGCTGGTTTCCGGTGACCATGCGCCCGGCGGCCTCTCGCGTCCCGTACTTCGCGGGCTGGCCCGAGACGTTCGTCGCCGGCCACTGGCANGGGGACACGTTCGACCTCCCCGCGGGGCTCGAAGCCGCCGCTTCGAGCGAGCTCACGCCGAACCAGGCGTTCGTCACGCCGGACAGGCGCGTCGTGGGGCTGCAGTTCCACCTCGAGTGGACCGTCGCCGCGCTGCGCTCGCTCATCCTGTCGGATCCCGAAGACCTCGCGATCACCGGCCGCTGGGTCATGAGCGCCGACGCCCTGCTCGACGACCCCGAGCGGTTCGCCACGAGCCGCGCGCTTCTGTTCCGGATGCTCGACCGGATGGAGGAGCTGGGGTGAGCGACGTCACGAAGGCCATCGTCACCGTCACCGACCTCGTCAAGCGCTTCGGGGACAACGCCGCCGTCGACGGCGTGTCGTTCGACATCCTCGAGGGCGAGGTCTTCGGCCTGCTCGGGCCCAACGGCGCCGGCAAGACGACAGCCATCTCGATGATCAGTTGCCTGCTTGCCCCGACNTCGGGGGAGGTGATCGTCGACGGNGCGTCCGTGACGAAGGACCCGCGCAAGGTGAAGTGCGCGCTCGGGGTCGTGCCGCAGGAGATCGCGCTCTATCCGACGCTGACGGCGCTCGAGAACCTCANGTTCTGGGGGCGCATGTACGGGCTCGGNGGGCGCCTGCTCGAGGAGCGCGTGGCCGAAGCGCTCGAGACCGCGGGGCTCGCCGACCGGGCCAGGGAGCGCATCGAGACCTACTCGGGCGGCATGAAGCGCCGCATCAACATCGCGGCCGGGATCATGCACCACCCGCGCGTGCTGCTCATGGACGAGCCGACCGTCGGCATCGACCCCCAGAGCCGCAACCACATCCTCGAGACCGTGAAGGAGCTCAACCGGCGCGGCATGACCGTCCTCTACACCTCCCACTACATGGAGGAGGTGGAGTTCCTGTGCGATCGCGTCGGCATCATCGACCACGGCAAGGTCATCGCGCTGGGTGCGATCGACGAGCTACGGCGTCTCGTCGGCGACGAGAACGTCATCTCGGTCCACCTCTCCGAGTTGTCCGCGGGGGTGCTCGACGCGCTGCGCGCCCTGCCCGAGGTCGACAGCGTGACGGCGACGGCCCCGGCCGATGCGGAAGANCACGACGAGNACGGCGCGAAGCCCGAAGCCGACGAGAGCGTGATGGTCCAGGTGCTCTCGAAGGACTCCGGGACGGTGATCGCGGACGTCGTCTCCGTGCTCGGGCGCGCCGGCGCGAAGATCCTGTCCGTGGACGTGCGCGAGCCCAACCTCGAGAGTGTGTTCCTGCACCTCACCGGCAAGTCGCTGCGGGACTGACGGGGGCCGGAGACGACGTGCGCTGGCTCCACGTAGGCATCAAGGACCTCACGGTCACGGTGCGCGACAGGGGATCGCTCGCGATCCTCATCGCGATGCCGATGATCCTGATCGTCATCCTCTCCTCGGCCCTCGGCAATCTCGCGTCGAACCTGGGCAAGACCCCCGTCGCGATCATCAACCTCGACCAGGGCCGCGTCGGCGCGCAGGTCACCGACGGGTTCTTCACCGACACGCAGCTGACGACGCTGTTCCTCGCACAGCGCATGAGCGACCCGATCGAGGCGCGGGCGCTGGTGGCCAAGGGCGACCTCGCGGGGGCGTTGGTGGTGCCCGCGGACTTCTCGCGGCGGCTGAACACCGGGCGCTCGTCGAAGCTCACGGTCTACACCGACCCAGGGCGCCAGATCGCCGGCACCGTGTTCCGCAGCGTGGCCGAGTCGCTGTCGACGCGCGTCTCCGCGGCGTCGATCGCGGCCCGTACGAGCGCCTACTACGTGGCGCCGTTGCGCGTCCGCGATCCCGGGTTCGTGTACGGGGTGATCGGCAAGGCGGTGCAGAGCGCGAGCGACACCTCGGCGCTGAGCGCCGTGCAGGTCGTCGAGTCCACGGCAGCGCGCGGCACCGAGCTGTCGACGCTCTCCTACTACGCCGGCGCGATGTCGGTCATGTTCCTGATGTTCGGCGCCATGTTCGGCGCGTTCTCGCTCGTGCGAGAACGCGACAACTGGACGCTGCCGCGCATGCTGATGAGCCCCGGCACCCGCTGGGAGATCCTCGGCGGCAAGATGTTCGGGGTGTTCATGGTCGGCGGGCTGCAGTTCCTCGTCCTCTTCGCCTTCACCAGCGCGCTCGGGGTCAGGTGGGGTGACCCCATCGCGGTGGGGCTGATCGCCGTCTCCACCGTGGCGGCCGCCACCGGGCTGGCCATCTTCATCGCCGCGGTGGCGAAGACCGTGCGCGCCGTGTCCGGCGTGGCGCAGATGCTCATCCAGTTCATGGCAGCGATCGGCGGATCGTTCTTCCCCGTCTCGCAGTTCCCCGCGTGGATGCAGCCGCTTCACTACGTGAGCGTCAACGGGTGGTCGATCGACGGGATCTTGGCGACCATGCGCGGGGCGAGCGCGGTCGAGGTCCTGCCGAACGTCGCCGCCCTGCTCGTCATCGCGGCCGTGTTCTTCGGCATCGGTGCCTGGCGCCTGCGGTGGGAGTGAGGGCCATGAGCAGGGTCTGGAATCTCGCGCGACTCAACCTGACGCAGGTCCTCAAGGACCGCACGGGTCTGATCACGCTGATCTTCGTGCCGTTGATGCTGACGTTCATCTTCGGGTCCGTGTTGGGCGGGGGAGAGCGCCGCATACCCGTCGCGGTGGCCGATCTCGACGGCAGCGCGCAGAGCCGCGAGATCGTGTCGGCGCTCGACGAGACCAGCTACCAGATCACCAGGACGGGCGAGAGCGAGGCCGCCGCCATGGCGTCCTCCGGCGAGGCCGCGGCCGCGCTCGTCATACCGAAGGGCTTCGCTGCCGACGTGCTCGGCGGCGTGGACACGAGGGTCCGCATCCTCAAGGACCCGCGCTCGACCTCTTCCATCGCGATCGTCGAGGCGGTCACGGGGCGCGTGCAGCGCGTGGCCGCCAACGCTGCGACGATCCGCATCGTGCAGGGGGCGTTCCGTGACGCCTCGGCGGTCACGGGCGGCCACTACTCGCCTCCGCCACCCGCCGACGTCTACGCCTACGCCGACCGCATCTGGTCGCCCGATCCGCCACTCTCGGTGAGCGATGTCCCGGTCACCGTCTCGAAGGTACGCGGGTCCGCGACGCAGGCCATGGGCTTCCAGCAGTACTCCATGGGCTTCACACTGATGTTCATGATGTTCATGGGCCTCGGCTCGGCGGGCGGATTCCTGGACGAGCGGGAGCAAGGCACGCTCGCGCGACTTCTCACGACCCCTACCAGTCGGACCGAGCTGGTCGGGGGCAAGGTGCTCGGTATCTACCTGACGGTGCTGTTCGAGGCCGCGATCATGGTCGGCTTCGGCGCGTTCGTCTTCAACGTGCCGTGGGGCGACGACCCGCTCGGTGTGGTCATGATCATCGCCGCGTTCGGCCTCACGACGACCGGGCTGGGCGTGATGATCTCGACGCTGGTGCGCACCCGCGGGCAGGTCTCGGCGATGACCGCGGTGCTCGCGACCGCGCTCTCGATGCTGGGCGGCTCGTACTGGCCGCTGGACATCGTGAGTCCGGCGATGCGGACGATCGCGCTGATGACCCCCACGGGGTGGGCGATGACCGGCCTCACCGACGTGGTCGTCCGCTACCAGGGCACCTCGCACGCGGTGCTGCCGTCCGCGGTCCTGCTCGGCATGGCGGCCCTGTTCCTGGGCGTCGGGGTCGCCCGACTGAGACTGGAGTAGCCATGGCGCCGACCGCCGAGGATCTGCTCGCACGGCTGCGCGAGTGCGCGGTTCCGGCGAACGTGGACGGCATGGCCCGCTACGGCATCTCGCCCGTCGGCACGCTCGGGGTGTCGATGCCGGTGCTGCGCGGGATCGCGCGCGAGCTGAGACCGGTCGCGAAGGCGGACCCCGACGCTGCCCACGCGCTCGCTGCCGCCCTGTGGGCNAGCGGGGTGCACGAGGCGCGGATCCTGGCGGGCCTGGTCGAGGTGCCGGCGCTCGTGACGCCGGAGCAAGCCGACGCGTGGGTCGCGGAGATCGATTCCTGGGACGTGTGCGACGGGCTGAGCGCCCTGTGGGCGTCCACACCGTTCGCCGTTCGGAAGGTGCGCGACTGGGCGGGACGCGACGAGGAGTTCGTGAAGCGCTCCGCGTTCGCGGTGATGTGCGCGCTCACCGTCCACGACAAGAAGATGCCGGACGACGTCTTCCTCTCGTTCCTGGAGCTCGTGGAGCGTGAGGCGTCCGACGAGCGCAACTTCGTGAAGAAGGCCGTGAACTGGGCGCTTCGCCAGATCGGGAAGCGCGACGCCGTCCTCAACGCGGCCGCGGTTGAAGTCGCGACGCGCTTGCGCGACAGTGGGTCGAGGGCCGCCCGCTGGGTCGCCTCCGATGCACTGCGGGAGCTGCAGCGCGACCCGGTCCGCGTGCGGATCGCGCGGTCCCGCTCGTAGGGGAGCGGCGTGCCGGCTCTTACGCTCGAGACCGTCAGGACCTCCGACCGGCGAAAGGCCTCTGCGCACCATGACCCCGAAGACCGATACCAGAGCCGTCGTCGCCGCCATGGCCACGGTGGTCGTGTGGTCGAGCGCGTTCGCCGGCATCTCCGTCGTGCTCGGGCAGGGCGTTCTCGCGGCCGGTCAGGTGGCACTGCTGCGCTTCCTCGTGGCCTCGGCCACCATGGGCGTCGCCGCCATCGTGACCCGGATGCGGATGCCGAAGCGGGAGGATCTCGGGCGCATCGCGCTCGCGGCGCTGTTCGGGATCACCTTCTACCACCTCGGGTTCACCTTCGGAGAGACACGGGTGTCGGCGGGAGCGGCGTCGCTGATCGTCGCGTCCGGACCGATCTGGACGGCGCTCATGGCGATCGCCTTCCTGGGCGAGCGCCTCAACAAGTGGGGCTGGGCCGGCGTCGCGCTCGCATTCAGCGGCGTGGCGGCCATCTCCTTCGGCGAGGGGGGAGGCTTCCACCTCGAGCCGATGGCGCTGTTGATCCTCGGCGCCTCGATCTCCACGGCCATCTACTTCGTTCTCAGCAAGAAGCCGCTGCGGACCTACAGCTCGCTCGAGTTCACGAGCTACACGATCTGGTTCGGCACCGTGCCGATGCTGGTGTTCCTGCCCGGCCTGCTCCGCAACCTCCCCGCAGCCGCGCCGTCGTCGATCTGGATCGTCGTCTACCTGGGCGTGTTCCCCGGAGCGTTGGCCTACTTCCTGTGGGGCTACGCGCTCGCGCGCATGCCCGCCTCGACGACCGCCAGCTTCCTGTACGCGAGTCCCGTCCTCGCCACGTTCGTCGCATGGGTGTGGCAGCACACCATCCCGGGCGCGGTGACGCTGGCCGGGGGCGCGCTCGCCTTGGCGGGCGTCATCCTCGTCCAGACCAAGGGCCGTCCGAAGGCGCCGGTGACCGTGGTGGGCGTCGCGGGGACGCCCGAGCAGCGAGCGGCGGTGCGCGAGTTGGCCGAGGAGACGATGGCGAACATGTCCGCACACCTCGGGATCGAGCCGTCGCACTTCGCCGAGGAGCTCGAGCACTTCGACGAGTGGTACGGGGGAGAGCGGGGTCGCGAGCTGCTGGCGACCGTGGACGGCGAGCCCGCCGCCGCCGCCGTGTTCCGCGCCTGGGGCGACGGCGACGCCGAGATGCGCCGTCTCTACGTCCGCCCGCCCTACCGCCGCCGGGGGCTCGCCCGCGCGCTCGTGCGCGCGGCGGTGGACGAGGCACGGGCCTTGGGCTACCGACGTGTCGTGCTGATCACCTCGGACGAGTTCGAGGGCGCCACGGACCTGTACACGACCGAGGGCTTCGAGCCCATCGAACCCTACCGGCCGGCGAACGCCCGGGCCGCGCTCGCGTTCGCGCGGGTGCTGTGACGCGGACGGGTACCGTAAAGGAAGTGGTGTACCATTCCGGCGAACATGGCTCTATCGAGGAGGTTCGTCGTATGAGAAGGATCCCGGCCGCCGCGCTCGCGGCCTCGCTGGTCGTTGTCGTGCTGGCTGTGGCGGGCTGCTCGTCGTGGTTCGAGAGCCCCAACAAGCCCGCGAACGACGCGATCTCCGTCGCGAACACGCATCTGAAGAACGCCGCCACCGCCGGGTCACAGGCGGCCTCGGACTCGGTCAGTCTGGGCAGCATCCCGTTCACCAAGGAGGGGGCAGCCAGCGCCCTCGCGCTCTCGGCCCGGATACAGGCGTCCTTGGCCACTCAGACGGCCGAGCTCACCGCCGCGAAGGCCGCGATGGACTCCATCGCGGCCATGAAGGTCTCGGCCGATCTCAAGACGTATGCCAGTCTCGAGTCGACCGCCATCGCGACGCGCGCGAAGGAAGTCGACCTGCAGGCGCAGCTCTACGCCGAGAAGGACAAGCTCTACACGGCATTGCAGCAGGGGACCACGGCGTCGGTGGACACGCAGAAGATCATCGACGGCATCGATTCGCTGCAGCGCGACGTCACCGCGGTCAACGAGCTCGCCGTTCAGGCGGCCCAGACCGCATCGGACTTCTTCGCGACGAAGAAGCTCGGGGGCTAGGCGTGCGACACTCCGGTCCGCGCGTCAGCGGACCGTGAAGCCCCGTTCGCCCATCGGGGTCTCGGTGAACGTGACGACCCCGTCCACGGCTGCGCGCTCGGGCCCGTGCGCGACATAGGCGAGGGCGGCCGCCACAGCGTGAGGGCTTCCTTCGAAGATGGCCTCGACGCTGCCGCCGGGGAGGTTGCGGACCCACCCGTCCACTCCGAGCAGCCGCGCTTCGTCCGCCGTCGACTGGCGGAACCACACGCCCTGCACGCGCCCGCTCACGAGCGCGCGGGTCCTGACCCGATCCTGGTCCATGCCTCACCTCCCGGAAGTAGAATCTGCTCTGGCGCCTCGTGGCGCAACTCATCTGAAGGGGACCTCGATGACCATACACCCCGCCTTCGACGCCGACCGATGGTTGTCCGCGGTGTCCGACCGCCGTTCCCGCCGTGCCTACGACGGCCGGCCTGTCGATGAGTCCGATCTCGACGCGATCGCGACCACGGCGGACGAGTTCCGGCCCTTCGACGATGCGCGCGTCGTGCTCGTGCGCCACGTGCCCGAGGCCTTCTTCACCGGCCTCATCGGCTCGTACGGGAAGGTGACGGGCGCGCCGTCGGCGCTCGTGTTCATCGCCGACGGCTCGTCGGCGATGAGCGCCGAACACTGTGGCTACGTCGGCGAGGGAGTCGTGCTCGAGGCGAACGCGCTCGGCCTGGAGACCTGCTGGATCTCAGGCTCGTTCTCGCGGTCGACCGTCACCGCCGCGATGTCCCTGGCACCCGGGGAGGTCGTGCGCGCGATCTCGCCGGTCGGGCACGCCGTGGTCCGCCCGACGGTGACCGAGAACCTGCTCTACGGCGCGGGCAGACCGAAGCATCGCCGCGAACTCGACGAGATCGCACCCGNAANCGCGGANTGGCCCGCGTGGGCGGTCGCCGGCGTCGCTGCGGCGCGCGTCGCCCCTTCGGCGATGAACCGCCAGCCNTGGCGCTTCCGCATGGAGGACGGCGCGGTCGTCATCGCGGCGTCGGGCCCGTCGATCCCGCTCGCTTCGGTGCGTCTCGACTGCGGCATCGCGATGCTGCACTTCGAGCTCGGCGCGCGTTCGGAAGGATGCGACGGAGCGTGGGAGTCGCTCACCGGACGCGACGTCGCGCGATGGGTGCCGCTGGACTAGCACGCGGTGGCGCTTGCGGGCGCGGACCGGTGCTAGCATGGAAAGACGCCGCGGCGATGCGCCGCGCGTCCCTGTCCGGACGCGAGAGGAGTACCGGCACTGTGAGCGACGAGCAACTCCCCGACGCGGTGGAGCCGATGCCGACAAGGTCGAAGATCATCGCCGGACTGGTGGGATGTATCTTCCTGCTGGCGGCGGCGTACATGATGCTTCGCGTCTCGAGCCCGGCCATCCGGCCCGACCAGCTCGCCCCGGCGGGGCACTACTCGCTGTCGTGCGGCGTGTGCCATACGCTCTCGCCCTCCGCGCCGGCGATCAAGGTGGTCTCGTGAGCCGCCCCGAGGACGCGCTTGGCACTCCGGAGCGTCAGGGCGATGTGGCGCGCGGGGAGCGGACGAACCGCGACTACACCGTGGGCGAGGAGATCGCCAACAGCGTCACGCACGGCGTGGGCGTCGCGTTCTCGATCGTCGCCCTCACGCTGCTGATCGTCTTCAAGTGGCGCGACCCGTGGTCGCTGGCCAGCGGGATCGTGTTCGGCATCTCGCTGATCCTGCTGTACACGGGGTCGACCCTCTATCACGCGATCATGGTGCCCAAGGCCCGCCACGTCTTCAAGATCATCGACCACTCGGCGATCTATCTGCTCATCGCCGGCAGCTACACGCCCTTCACCCTCGTGACGATGCGCGCGAACGGCGGATGGTGGATGTTCGCGGTCGTGTGGGTCCTGGCCGCGATCGGCATCTCGACGGAGGCGTTCTGGGCGTACCGCCCGCGCTGGCTGTCGGCCGTCGTCTACCTTTTCATGGGCTGGCTCGCGGTGTTCATGATCGGCCCGATGCGCGCGACCCTCGCGCCCGGCGGCCTGTGGCTGCTGGTCGCCGGCGGCCTGTGCTACACGCTCGGCACCGTCTTCTACGTCTACAAGCGCGTGCCGTACTTCCACATGGTATGGCACCTGTGGGTCCTCGCCGGGAGCGTGTGCCACTTCCTCGCGGTGCTGCTCTACGTGGCGCCGGCGCTCATCCGCTGATCGGCGCCGGGACCTCGATCTCGCATGTCGGGTCGTAGGGGTTGGTCCGCACCAGGAATGAGAACAGGTAGGGGTAGTCGGCCTTGAGATGGCGCGCGTAGCCGAGCCACTCGCCGAGCAGCCTTCCGTAGGCCCGTGCCATGTCGAGCTCGATGTGGGCGCGGTCGGACGCCGGCAGGGTCGAGAGATCGGAGCGCGCCGACAGCTCCTCGCTCAGGTGCGAGACGGCCCACAGCGCGTCCGTGAAGCCGGCGTGCTCGAGCAGGTTGCCGTTCTGCAGNAGCCCCANGAGCATCGGCCGCTGCTCCGCGAGCGCCACCTTCAGTCCCTCGAGGTCGCTCCGGTCGANGTCCATGGCGTGGGTGTCACCGGAGACCGCCAGGCGGTGACGGTCGAAGTCGGCCGGGGTCCACCGCGCGTTGAACAGCAGGTGCGGGCGGTCCTCCGCCAGCTCCGTGTCGAACAGCGACAGGCGCGCGATCAGGTCGTTGCCGGTCTGNGCGAANAACGCACCCACGACCATGTTCATCTTGTGCAGCAGTTCGGCCCTGTCCCGCTGCGCCAGGAGGCGGTTGATGAACAGGCCGACGATGAGCACGTTCAGCGGGATGAAGGCGATGTCGAGAAGCGTGTAGAAGCCCATGGAGTCGTGCAGTTGCGGGTACGCTGCGAAGTCGATGAGGTAGATGATCGCGGCCGACGCGACGAGCCCGCCGACGATCCAGGTCAACGAAGCCGATCGCTTCATGCTCGTTCCTCCCGGTTCACTGCGCGAACATGCTCTGCGAGCGGACACCTGTCTGAGAGTACCCGCGCTGCTCCCAGTATCCCAAGAACTTCGGGTCGTTCGACAGCTCTATCGACGTGACCCACTTCGCCCACTTGTAGCCCCAGCGGTCCTGCGCGACGACCATGAACGGGAAGCCGCGCTCGTCGGGGATCGTGACGCCGTTCATCTTGTAGGCCAGCAGGATGCGGGCGGAACGGATGTAGTCGAGCGGCAGCGAGGTCGTGTAGCCGTCGTAGGCCTTGAAGACGACGGTCACAGCGTTCGCGGCCGGCTGCGAGTGGTCGATCAGGTCGGAGAGCAGCACGCCCTCCCACAGGAGCTTCACGCTCCAGCCCTCGACGCAATCCAGCTGCACGACCTTGGTGTAGGTCGTCTCCTTGGAGATGACCTGGTCGTACGTGTACGTCAAAGGCCTGGCTACCAGCCCCGTCACGCCCAGCTTGTACGTGGAGATGTCGACGTGCTGCGGTCCCTTGATCGAGTTCTCGCGGAAGTCGTTCACCGAGTCGAGGCGCTGACCCTGATAGTCGCGGATCTCGACGCCGGGCAGCACCCCGCCGCCGGTGGATGCGGGCGCGCAGGCGGCGAGCAACGGGACGGCGAGCAGCGTGGCGATGAGAAGACGCGCGACGCGCGAGCGCACGGGAGGGTACGTACAGGTCGTGGTGTCGTTGAAGCGGGCGAGGTCCATGGCGCTCTCCTGGTATCGTCGCCGGGCGCGGTCCATCGCGGTCCGACGAGAACGCGCAACACCAGTATGTTCCCGAAGGAGGGCGCGGCATGGGCGGAGACGGGTATCGCGTTACGTTCACCGGCTCGGAGAGCCCGTGCGCATCGACGGGTGCCTTCCGATTCTCGCGGCCGCCGGGCTACTCGTTCGTCGCCGGCCAGTACCTCTCGCTGACGCTTGAGACCCGCGAGGGGCCCCAGACCAAGCACTTCTCGCACTGTGACGCGCCGGACGACGCCGAGACGTTGGTCCTGACGCGCCTGACGGGGAGCGCGTTCAAGGACGCGCTGCTCGCGCTGCGCCCCGGCGACCTCGCCACCATGACCGGTCCGTTCGGGCGCCTCGTGCTGCCCGATGGGGTCGACCGCGCGGCGTTCCTCGTCGGAGGCGTCGGGATCACGCCGATGCGCAGCATCGTCCGCGACTCGGTGCTGCGCGGCACCGGTCTCACGGCCCTGGTCTTCGACGGGAACCTCGACGAGACCTGCATCCCGATGCGCGAGGAGTTCGACTCCTGGGAGCGCGAGAACCCCGAGATCACGTTCGTCCACGTGCTCGAGCGCCCCTCGGCCGCGTGGACGGGCGAGCGCGGATTCATCACCGCGGAGACCGTGCTGCGGCACTGCGATCCGCACGACGGCTGGCACTGGTTCGTCTCCGGCCCGCCGGCTATGGTCGACCCCATGAGGCGCGTGCTCGAAGCCGTCGGCGTCGACCAGGACCACTCCTCGTTCGAGTCGTTCGCCGGCTACCTCTGATCCTCGACGCCCGGGTATCGCCCNGGCCGCGGGAGATGGGCGCATCGCGGGTATAGACCCGACTGTCAGGGCGTGGCAGCCCGCGAGGGTCGCCGGCCGGTCACCGTGAGCGGAAGGCGAGTGCGACGTGAACATCCTTGCCAGGAGCTGCAACTACGACGTCATGAACAACGAGCGGATCGCCGCCCGCGT
>JGI24144J35610_10000417_pt1 | contig 13540 bp, 10 predicted proteins | sample BarGraIncu01121A_FD_35610 | JGI IMG/M metagenome (IMG submission 35610)
GCTCCCGCATGATCCGCGCAAAAGGAACGCCGGCCCCGAGGAACACCCGTGCGCCCTGGCGTCGGATCTCCTGCAGCTCGGGGAGCCGAGAGACGTCGAGGATCCCCTCCGGACGGCGCCGACCGAAGTTGAGCTCAACCATCAGATCGGTCCCGCCGGCGATCGGAATTGCCTCGGGGTGTGCGGCCCGAATCTCCAGGGCCTCGGCAAGCGACGATGGCCGGAAGACCTCCACGCTCAGAACTTCCCTCCGGCGAACGCCTCGATCGTCGCCGGCACGTCGCCGAGCGGGTACAGGATCGGGCAGGTGCAGCCGGCCTCCACGTACTCGCGCACCTTGGCCCTGCACTCGTCGGGCGTCCCCGACGCCGTGATGAGCTGCACGACATCGTCAGGCACCAGTGCCATCGCCCGCTCGACCTGCGCGGGAGTGGCCGGCCAGGACAGCACGCTGCCGATCTCGTCGATCAGCTCCTGGCTGACCCCCGACGCCTTCATGATGTGCGGCTGCTGACCCAGGTACTGGGTGAGCAGCTCTCGCGCCCCGTCCAGCGCCCTCGAGCGGTCACTGTCGAGGGAGCACACGATCAGCTGCGGCCGGTCGATGTCCTCGATGCGCCGGCCGGCCCGTGCCGCACCGGTTGCCAGGGCCGCCATCGCCTGCGCGTTGTAGGCGGGCGAGACCATGTAGTTGAGCACCACGCCGTCGCCGATCTCGCCGGCAAGCTCCATCATCTTCATCCCGGTGGCGCCCACGTAGATCGGCACCTGCTTGGGCGAACGATCCCCGTGCATGATGTCGATCTCGATGTCGTTCACGTGCACGAACGTGCCTTCGTAGGTCACCCGCTCCATCGCGAGGAGTCGGCGTGTCACCTCGACGACCTCCCGCATCGCCTGCACCGGCTTGCGCAGGTCGACCCCAACCTTGGAGGCCAGGGGCTCCCACCATGCCCCCAGCCCCAGGATCACGCGGCCCGGCGCCAGGTCATCGAGCGTGGAGAACGTGGCCGCCAGCAGCCCGACGTTCCGAGTCCAGGTGTTGACGACGCCGGCGCCGACCTTGATTCGCTCGGTGACGGCCGCAAACGCGGCCATGGGGACCGTCGCCTCCCGGGCCAGGCGGCTCTCGGCCTGCCATACGGCTTCGAACCCGCGCTCCTCGGCGAGTATCGCGTACGCCATGCCCTCGCGGATCGTGTGGTTGTCCTGGAGGTACAGCGCGACTCGCCCCTCGCTCGTTACAGCCACCGGCCATCCCCCGTCTGCTTCATCCCGCCCGCCCGGCCAGCCGTGGCAGGGCAGCCCGCGCGGCCGCCGAGTCCCGCATGGGCAGGCGCGTCCGGCGCACGCCATCGAAGGCGTACAGGGCGCCGGCCACCGCCGACGCGGTTGGGACCAGGCACACCTCACCGACGCCCTTGGCTCCGTAGGGACCCTCGGGCGAGGGCTCCTCGATGAAGATGCACTCAACCGGCGGCATGCCAGACGGCGGGATGATCCCCAGCGACTTCAGCGTCGTGGTCCTGGGGAAGCCGTCCTCGACGACGAATTCCTCGGTCAGCGCGTGACCCAGGCCCATGTGCACGCCGCCCTCGATCTGACCCTCCAGCAGCGTGGGGTTGATGACCTTGCCCACGTCGTGCGCCGCGATGACCTTGGCGAGGCGACCGTCGTCGTCCAGCACCGCCACCTGCGTGGCCCAGGCATAGGCGAAGTGCATCACCGGCTCCGCAACGTTCAGGTCGCCCAGGGAAGTCGTCCAGTCGACCTTGAACTCGCCGTAGAACTCGTGCCCGGCCAGGGACGCGATCGGAGCCCCGTTCAGCTCCTGGCGCAGCTTTGCCGCGGCGTCGATGATCGCGCGTCCCCCGAGCATCGTGGAGCGCGAGGCCGTCGTCTGGCCGGTGTCCAGCTCGTGCTCCGTGTCGACGCGGACCCGCACCTGGTCGGCCGGGAGCCCGAGCTCCTCGCAGGCGATCTGCCCGAGCGCGGTGTCGCACCCCTGCCCCATCTCGGTCCAGGAGTGGTACAGGGTCACCGTGCCGTCGGCCTCGGGCCGCAGGATGGCTCGTCCGTACTCGGTGAGACCGTTGCCAACCCCTGCGTTCTTGACGCCGCAGGCGATACCCGCGTACCGCGCGCTCCGATAGGCATCCCGGACGGCGAGGAGGGTCTTCTTCAGGCCGACGCCGGGCCCCAGCTTCTGTCCCGCGCCGATCCGGTCGCCGACGTCGAGGGCGTTGCGCCAGCGGATTTCCCATCCGTCGATTCCGACGCGCTCGGCGAGACGGTCGAGCATCCCTTCGATGGCGAAATTCGATTGGTTGGCCCCGAACCCACGCATCGCCCCGCACGGCGGGTTGTTCGTGTAGACGGCGCGCGCCTCGACGTCGACGTGCGGGACCTTGTACGCGCCGCAGGCGTGGCCAGCGGCGCGCTCGAGCACCTTGTCGCCGACGCTCGCGTACGCGCCGGTGTCTCCGACTATGCGCGCCCGGACCGCGACGAGGTGCCCGGCCTCGTCGCACCCAACCGTGTACTCCATGACGATCGGGTGTCGCTTCACGTGGAAGCGCAGGCTCTCTTCACGGCTGAGGGTGATGCGCACCGGGCGCCCCGTGGTCCGGGCGAGCAGCGACGCGTGGCCCTGGACATTCAGGTCCTCCTTCGCGCCGAACGCCCCGCCGCAGGCGACCATCATCACCAGGATCCGATCCTCCGGTTCGCCGAGGATCGAGGCGATCTGCCGCCGGTCGTCCCAGATGCCCTGCCCCTGCGAGTACACATACAGGGTGCCGTCTTCCTGGGGCACGGCAAGCGAGGACTCCGGCTCCAGGAACGCGTGCTCGATGAACTGGGTGCGAAACGTCTCGGTCGCCACGTGCGCTGCCGAGGCGAGCGCACGGTCAACGTCGCCACGCTTCACCTTCGACACCGAGAGCACGTTCCCATTCGGATGCAGTGCCGGAGCATCGGCCTCCAGCGCCTCGAACGGATCGGTCACGGGCGGGAGCACCTCGTAGTCGATCTCGACGAGTTTCGCGGCCTCTCGCGCCGCATATCGTGTCTCGGCGGCCACGACTGCCAGCACGTCGCCCACGTAGCTGGTGGTCTCGCCCTCTGCGACGAACTGACGCCAATCCCTCGTGATCAGTCCCTGGGTGCGCTCCCCGGGGACGTCGCGCGCGGTCACCACCGCGACGACGGCAGGGTAGGCGAGTGCCTTCGAGACGTCGACGCGCACTACCCGCGCTCGGGGGTGGTCGGAGAACCGCACGGCGCCATGGAGCATGCCTGGCGCGGTCAGGTCGTTGACGTAAGGTTTGTCCCCGAGGGCCAGCTCTCGGCCGCGGAGACGGGCGGTGCGGGATCCCACCCGACCACTGGTGTCGATGGGGGGGATGGGCTCGCCTCGCCGCGCCGCCGCCGCGAGGCCCACGGCGTCGATCACCTTGACGTAGCCGGTGCAGCGGCAGAGGTTCCCGGCGAGCGCGTGCGCGATCTCTCCNCGCGATGGGTCGGGGTTGCGGCCCAGCAGGGCCTCCGCCTTCATCACGATTCCCGGCGAGCAGAACCCGCACTGCGACGCGCCCGANGCGACGAAGGCGTCGGCCCACCGCTCGCGGTCAGNCGCGGGGAGACCCTCCTGGGTGAGGACGCTCCGCCCGGCCACCCGCGTGGCGAGCTGGGAGCAGGACACGACCGCCCTGCCGTCCATCAACACGGTGCACGCGCCGCAGGAACCCTCCGGAGCGCAGCCATCCTTGACCGACGTGATCCCGCACGCTTCCCGCAGCAGCTCGAGCATGGGCATGTCAGGCCGGATGTCGACACCGACCGGCGTCCCATTCAGCGTGAAGTCAACGTGCACCAGGCCGCCCTTCGGCTGCTGCTCGATCTGTGGCATGACCCTCACCCCGTCCTTCCGCGCAAGCGCCGCCTCAGGCTAGCGACAAATGGCGCCGCATGCTTCAGTGGCCCGCCGGAGTGAACCTCATCGATCCAGCGTTCTTCCTGGCCGCGTGCTCACTGGACGAATCTCGTACCCGTCTCGCCGCGCAGCCCGCGTTCGATGTTCTCCGGGCTCGTGATCAGCGCTTCCTTGCCGCCGCCTTCGAGGTACCAGATGATTGCCTGGACCTTGGGNCCCATCGAGCCCTTGAGGAANTGGCCCTGCGCCAGATAGTCCTTGGCCTGCGCGAGCGTCAGCGTNTCCAGCAACTGTTGATCTGGCTTGCCGAAATTCAACGCCACCTTGTCGACCTGTGTCGTGATCAGGAANAGGTCAGCGCCCAGGTCCCGCGCGAGGGTCGATGCGGCGTAGTCCTTGTCGATGACCGCTTCGATACCCACGAGCTGGCCACCCTGCTCGATGACGGGTATCCCGCCGCCACCGGATGCGATGACGGTGAACCCGGCCTGGATGAGCGCCACGATTGCGTCGAACTCGACGATCTTCAGCGGGAGGGGCGACGGCACGACGCGCCGCCATCCGCGCCCCGCGTCCTCCACGACGCTCCACCCATCGTCCTGCTCGTGGGCACGGGCCGTGGGCTGGTCCATGAATGAGCCGATCGGTTTGCTCGGGCCCTTGAATGCGGGGTCGTCCTTGTCCACCAGTGTCTGCGTGATGATGGTGGCGGCGTGTTTCTCGATGCCCCGCTGGCTGAACTCGTTCCGCAGCGCGCGCTGGAACATGTACCCAATCGCGCCCTGCGTATCCGCCCCGCAGTAATCGAGCGGCACCGGATGCAGTTCCCCTCGCGACAGTTCCGAGCGGCGCAGGATGTACCCGACCTGCGGGCCGTTCCCATGCGTCAACAGCACATCCCAGCCCTGTTCGATCATGCCCGCCACGTGTTTGCTCGATTCAACGGCGGCGGCGTACTGATCGTAGACCGACTGATGCTCCGCGTCCTTGATGAGAGAGTTGCCGCCGACGGCGACAACCGCGATCTTGCCCATGGCGTCCTTCGATTCAGTGGTCTCGGCGAACGACAACGCACGACCAGTGAGCGGTCACACCGCACTCACCGCATCGTGAGCGCCATCACCGCCTTCTGGGCGTGGAGTCGGTTCTCCGCCTCGTCGTAGACGACCGAGTGCGGCCCGTCGATGACGGCATCCGCGACCTCGATCCCACGGTCGGCCGGGAGCGGGTGCATGTAGATCGCGTCCTCGGCGGCCATCCCGATCCGCCGCTCGTCGGTGATCCAGTCCGTGTACTTCTTCGCGATCTCGGCGCCCTCGGTCTCGTCCTTCGCGGTGAGCAGCGCGCCCCAGCTCTTGGCGTAGACGACGTCCGCGCCGCGCATACCGGCGTCGAAGTCGTCCATGAGCTCGAAGCTGCCGCCCGACCGCCGGGCATTCTCGGCCGCCTGCGCGACGATGTCGGCCGGGAGCTTGAACTCCGGCGGGTGGACCAGGCGCACGTTCATCCCGTAGCGGGTGGTCAGCAGCGAGAGGTCCACGGGGACGCTGATCGGCTTCTGGTAGCTGGCCGCGTAGGCCCAGCTGATCGCGATCGTCCGGCCCCGCGGGTCGCCCTTCTTCTCGTGGATCGTCAGCAGGTCGGCGAGCGACTGGTGCGGGTGGAACAGGTCGCATTGCATGTTGAGGACCGGCACCCGGCTGGCCGCGGCGACATCCCGGAGGTACTGGTTCCCCACGCCCCAGTCGACGTTCCGGATGGCGATCCCGTCGTTGTAGCGCCCCAGGATCTCGCCGATCTCCGTGGGCGTGTCACCGTGCGAGATCTGGGTCGTGCGGCTCTCGATGAACTGGGCGTGACCGCCCAGCTGGGCCATCCCGGCCTCGAACGACGCCCGGGTGCGGGTCGACGAGAAGAAGAAGAGCATGGCCAGGACGCGGTCCCGGAGGAGCGGGTGCGGGATCCCGAGGGCTCGCTCCCGCTTCAGCTGGAGGGCGACGTCGAGGACGGTGTCGATCTCCTCCTTCGTCCACTCCTGGAGGGTGATGAGGTCGCGGCCGCGCAGGTTCGTCTGCATGGCGTCCTACTCCGCCGCGCCGAGGATGAGCGACAGCAGCGACATCCGGAGGCAGACCCCGTTGAACGCCTCGACCCAGTAGCGCTGGTGGCGCGTGGCGTCGACGTCTTCCGGCAGCTCGTCCATGCGGGGGAGCGAGTGGAGGATGATCGAGGACCGCTTCGCCTTCTCGCGCAGGAGCTGGCGGCTGACGACGTACTCCGGCGGCGTGAGGCCCGTCTCGCCGCTGCGCTCGACGCGGGACGCCGTGTAGTCGGCCTGGACGACCGGCTCCATGTAGATGACGTCGGCCTCGCCGATCACGTCGCGGACGTCCCCGGCCTCGCGGTAGGCCACGTTGAGGGTATCGAGCTCGGTCTTGAACTCGGGCAGGAGCGACATGTCCGGCGGCCCGACCACGATCGCCTCGGCGTCGAACTGCGACAGGGCGTAGAGGATGGAGTGCATCGTGCGCATCCGCATGTCGCCGACGAGGAGATAGGTCAACCCGTCGAGCGTGCCCTTCTCCTTGAAGATCGTGTAGAGGTCGGTCAGGACCTGGGTCGGATGCTCGCCCCAGCCGTCGCCGCAGTTGATCACCGGGACCGACGACCACTTCGCGGCCTCGTGCGGGGCGCCCTGCAGGAAGTGCCGGATGGCGATGACGTCGGCGTAGTACTCCAGCATGTGGAAGGTGTCTTTGATCGACTCCTGGTAGAAGTCGCCGGCGCGCGTCATCTTCGAATCGGAGAAGCCAAGGACGTGGCCACCCAGGCGGTGCATGGCCGCCTCCGTGGACAGGCGCGTCCGCGTGCTGGGCTGGTAGAACGCCGTCAGCAGCGACTTGTGCTTCAGCAGGTCCGTGTTGCGCCGATCGCGCGCGAACGGGGCCAGGTCGTCGGCGACCTGGAAGACGCGGAAGAACTCGTCCCGGCTGAAGTCCTTCAGCGAGAGGATGTCGCGGCCTGCAAAACTACGCATTACTGGCACCTTCCTGTGGGTTCAACGGACTCGATTCACAAACCTGCGTCGACTGGCACCCCAAGACCAACCGCCCGCCCAAGGGGCGCTGGACCCGCGGAAGCCTGGGGAGAGAGTTGGTTCACGCGGCGATTGATATGAAAGCGGAAATGACCGGGACTGAAGTAGCTGACCGAGTAGTCCACGACGCGCCCATTTGCCGCGTACAGCTGTGCGGTGAACTTGAGAAGGGGATCTCCGACACCCAGGTGCAGCCGGTGTGCCAGCTCGGTATCCGCCGCTTCTGCGCCCAGTTCCGTGTGGGAGTGCTTGAGCGGTGGATCGCGGCGTCGCAGCAGGAAGTCCAGCATCGAACCGTCAAAGGAGTCCCCCAGCTCCTTCGGGTCAAGGACGTCGGTCGGGACCACGTCGATGAGGAAGGCAATTGGACGCTCGCCTGACATGATCACGCGCTGGACAGCGAGAACCGGGGTCGTTGCGCACACCTGCAGAGACTCCGCCTCGCCCTGCGTCGCGGCCCGCTCCCGGATCTCGCATTCGCCCATGTGGATCTCCACCCCGATCCTCTGAGCAAGGGTTTCGATGCTCTGGAGCTCCTCCAGCCCCGCCACGACCAGGGGATGACCGGGGCTGACAAAGGTGCCGATACCGTGGCGACGGACGATCAGGCCGCCCTGCTCCAGCTGCGAGAGCGCCTCCCGAAGGGTCGCCCGGCTGACGCCGATGCGTTGACTCAGCGTGGCTTCCGAGGGCAGAAGTCCATCGTCGCCTGCCAGCGCCCCCGACTGGATCCCCTCGGCGACTTCCTGGGCCGCTTGCCGGGCCAAGGTCAGATTACGGCGAACCATTCACCTGCCTCGTCTAATCGGTGTCCCGCGTATGGCACGCCGTCAAGACCATGCGTCGGCGGCCGGGTGTGCGTGCGCCGGAAGGGCGGTGGCTCACAGCGACATCGCGAGCGGGACACAGGGTGTGTCGCCGACGCAGACGTAGCAGGCCAGCCGTCGCAGCCACAGCTGAGACACGAGACTGGTGCTGGCGCGAGCCGTTGCATCACGAGCTGCCACTCCAGACATCAGACGCTAGTCATCTGACATCCTCTCCGAGAACGCATTGTGCCATAGCCCAGCCGCCTGTCCAAAGTGCCATTCGGCCTGTTGGCTTCAAGGCATGCCGCGGCCACGTCGGGGACGTTGGTCTTCATCGTGCTGTCGCGCCGTACCATCGTTTCGGGCGCCCGGGCACGACCACGGAGAGTCCGACGTGATGCGTCCCTCCAGGTGGTCCAGGGGATCGCCAACTGAACGTGGGCCTCCCACCATCAGTGGTGAGGAAGGAGAACCCGGGCCCCTCCCGGTGATCGTCGCGTCGGGGCAAGCTCCGCGGATCGGATTTCAGTGACCCGGGGACGCGGCACTATCCCCCGTGCGTCGGCGCCGAGGGTGTGGCGGACCACGCGGGCGACCACTGCTCGCGGCGGATCCGGTCGACCTCGTCGGGTGCGATCTCGGGCACCGGTCCGAACGCGAGCGCGCGGAGATACGCGTCAGCGACGCCTTCGACCACGGAGGCGGCATTGTAGGCGTGGTCGACGGTCGGTCCGATGGCGAGCACGCCGTGGTTGCGCAACAGGCACGCGCTCCGGTCTCGCAGTGCCTCGGCGGTACGTTCAGCGACCTCTGCCGTCCCACCCCGCGCATANGGCGCCGTCACGATGCCCCCACCGCAGGCCGCGATCAGGCCGTGCAGGATCGGCGGGATCGCAATGCCCATCGCCGCCGCCGCCATCGCCGCGGGGCTGTGTGCGTGGACGATCCCACCGACGTCCGGGCGCCGCACATACGTGAGGGTGTGCAACGGCAGCTCGCTCGTCGGCTTCAGGGTGCCGTCCACGATCCGCCCATCGAGACGCACGATGACGACGTCCTCGGGCCTCATCGTGTCGTACGGAGTGCTCGAGGGCGTCATCGCCACGAGCTCGGGATCGCCCGCGATCCGCATGCTGACATTGCCCGCCGTGAAGAAGACGAGCCGCTCGGCGAGCAGGCGCTGGGCGAACAGGAGGACGCGCTCCCGNGCCTCGCTCCAGGCTGGCGGCCCGCTCATTGCCCTGCTCCAACTGCCCGTGCCCCGCGCGCGGCGCCCGACATCTCGAGAAACGGAGGCTGGAGCACGCCGACGTCGGTGATGTAGGCGGTCACCAGCTCATGCGGCGTGACGTCGAAGGCGGGGTTCCAGACCGGGACGTCGATCGGCGCGACGAAACGTCCCTGCCAGCCCCGCACCTCGTCGGCCGGTCGCTCCTCGATGACGATGGCGTCGCCCGATGGGCTCGCGGGGTCGAACGTCGAGCTGGGCGCGGCGATGTAGAACGGGACGCCCGCGTGGCGCGCGGCGAGCGCCAGCGCAAACGTGCCGATCTTGTTCGCCGTGTCGCCGTTGGCGGCGATCCGGTCCGCACCCACGACGACCACGTCGACCCGACCACTGTGGAGCAGCGGCGCGGCCGCGCTGTCGGTGATGAGCGTGACGTCGATCCCCGCGTCCATCAGCTCCCACGCTGTGAGGCGGGCTCCCTGCAGGAGCGGCCGTGCTTCACAGGCGAAGACGTGCACGGACTCGCCAGCGGCGGCCTTCGCGTATACGACGCCGAGTGCCGTGCCCCACCCGAGCGTGGCCAGGCGGCCGGCGTTGCAGTGGGTGAGGATGCGGCTCGCGGAGGCGAGCTCGGCCCGCCCGTACTCGCCGATCCTGCGACACGCCTCGCGGTCTTCGTCGAGGATGCACTGTGCCTCGCTGAGCGCACACTCACGCATGGCGGCCGGGGTTGACGCGTGCGCCGCCGCATCGCGCACCCGGCGCACGGCCCACGAGAGGTTGACCGCGGTCGGCCGGGCGGAACCCACGCGCGTCACGAGATCGTCCAGCATCGCAAGGGCCTGGGCGCGGGAGGCGGGACGCGCCTCGTCCAGGCCGAGCACTACGGCCAATGCGCCGCAGGCGCCGATCGCCGGGGCGCCTCGCACGGCCAGGCTCCGGATCGCGTCGATCGCCGCGTCGACGGTCGAGAGGCGAAGGACCTCGCAGGAGGTCGGGAGCCTGGTCTGGTCGATGATCTCGATTCCATCGCCGACCCAGGCAACCGTGCTCAGCAGCGTGCTCGCCATCGCGTCCTTTCCCTCACGAACTCCGCGGCTGTGACCCGCGGCTGTGACCCGCGGAGGCCTCGGCCGCTGCGCCTGACACCGTTGGGCTATTACGCACATCCACCTGACAGTGTGACTCGGCGCAAATCCTACGCGCCGAACGTTCGACCGCGACGGCCCCTCCTGACTTTTGCCGGGCCGGCGATTCGACGGAGCGGTCGGCCATCTGGGGCCGCCGCTTGCGCGCGCGCCTCGCGTGTACCAGGTCTCGACGACCGCGGGACCGTGCTCCATCGGACCGGGACCCTCGTGGTGCGTCATTCGCTGGAGAGCCCGACCGGAGACCTTCGCGGTCCCTGGTTTCTCCGACCTAAGCGCAGGGTTCGTACTACGGCACGAATAGAGTCGTCTCCGCCGCTCCAGGGCTCCTTGTGGGTTCGGCCGCGCCGCTCCTGAGCACGATGTGGCCCGCCCCGCGCCCGGCACGCCACCGGCACCCGTTCGCGATCCTCCACAGTACGAACTGGGCGCGTATTTCGCGAAGAACCGCGCGCGAGGACGGCGCCTGGGACCGCGGCAAACTGCGCGCGACCCGGCGCCCGACCCGGCGCCCGACCCGGCGCGCGACCACCAGCACTGCGGTCGTTGACCAGGCGCTACAACGCACTGCATGATGCGGTAGAACGCAGCGGTAGCAGATGACGCGCCTGGCAATGATCTTCGCGAAGAAGCAGGTCACCTATGCGGCAGTGGCTCGCCGTGCGCACCTCCAGCCGCGGACGATCCGTCTGATTGCGACCGGCGCCACACCGCTCGAGGCCATCGGCCCCTCGGACCATTGGGGTCGAGCGCGGGATCGTCTCAGCCAGGCGAGACCGCGACGCCATGGTGGTTGCTCACGTCACGGTCGGGCGCGGAACCTCCAGGCCTGATCTCACCGCCAGCATTCGAGTGGTCCGGCGAAGATGGCGACCGGCCCATGGCAGATCGAGGTCGCAACCTCGTCCTGCAGGGCTTCAACGCCCACGTGGAGCGCCAGCAAACGGGCCGAACCAACCCGGTGTGGGTCGGAGTGCCTTGACGCTGCCCGGCCGTGCGCCGACGATGGGAGCGAGGACATTCCGTCAGTACTTGGGGGGACCGTGGATCACGAGTCGGGCGACACGCCCACGCCGGACGACGCTCGTGCGGAGAAGGCCAATCGCCGCGGAGGTGGCCTGGGCTGCGCGGTCGAGGTCATCGAGACCCTCGTCCTCACGCTCGTCATCTTCTTCGTGATCCAGAACTTCGTGGCGCAGCCGTTCCAGGTGAAGCAGCCCTCGATGGAGCGCACCTTCGTCGAGGGCGACTACGTCCTCGTGGACCGCCTCACCGCCTTGTGGAGCCCCTACACCCGCGGTCAGGTCGTGGTGTTCCAGCCGCCGCCGACCTTGACCGAAGGCAAGGAGCCCTTCATCAAGCGCGTGATCGGGGTTGGAGGCGACACGGTCGAGGTCCGCGACGACGGGAGCGTGGCAGTGAATGGGGTCGTCCTCGACGAGCCCTACCTGTTCCGCAACGATGCCGGCGTGGTCGAGCCGACCGTGGCGTCCGGCGGCCAGACGCGCTGGGTGGTGCCCCAGGGCGAGCTGTTCGTGATGGGCGACCATCGCCAGGTGTCGGCGGACAGTCGGGTCTTCGGGCCGATCCCTGTCTCGTCGGTGATCGGGCGCGGTGTCATCCGCTACTGGCCGCTCTCGGAGTTCGGGATCATCTCGACCCCGTCCTATGAGAACGTGCCGGCTCCCTGATCCGCCCGTGGGGAAGCTGCGGACCATCACCGCGGGCCTAGCCGCCGCCGCGATCCTCGGCGGGCTGATCGCGGCCGGGGCCTGGGTGGCTCCCCGCCTCGATGTGCCGGCCCGGTTCTGGACCTCACCGATGGGAGGACGCGGGGTCATCCTACACCCGAATCAACCGGAATCCGGGCTTGCTGGCGGACTGGACCAGACGGCTTGTGCGTCAAGCCCGGTCGGCAAGTCGCCCAACCCAACCTTGGGCGCATTCCCTCATCGGTGAGCGAAACTTGACCTTTTCTTCCACCAGTGAAAGAATGGTGCGACCTCCGATCAAGGATGAGGGAATGCGGTGGATCTCCACTACGACCAGACCGCGCTGACATCGGCTCTCGATGATGTCGAGCGCAGGCGCTGGCTGTTCGCCAACCTCCCACTGGACCCGGTGCATCGGGACTGGCTGCGACAGCGGGCCTGGATTCGCACCGTGCACGGCTCCACGCGCATCGAGGGCAACACGCTGTCGGACCTGGAGGTCGACCGCCTCCTCGACGGCGTTGGGGGCAGGGCTCTGCCCCGCAAGGACGCCCTCGAGGTCCTCGGTACGCGTTCTGCCCTCGAACTCGTTGACGAGCTTGCAGCCCGCCCCGACGTGGANCTTGATCAGTCCGTCGTCCGGGAGATCCACCGCCGCGTCCTCGACGGCCAGAGCGATCTGCTCACCCCGGGCGAGTACCGGCGTGGCGAGAACCGCGTCGCCGGGGCCGACGGCGAGATCATCTTCACCACTCCTGCGTCAGGTGATGTGCCGGAGCTCATGCGCGAGTTCGTCTCCTGGGTGTCGGACCATGCCGACGTCCCGCCCCCCGTCCTCGCCGCCGTGGGACACCTCGAGTTCGTCGCCATTCACCCTTTCCACGATGGCAACGGTCGGACGGCTCGGGGGATCTCCCGTCTGCTGCTCGTCCGCGGCGGCTACGCCCTTGACGGGCTGGTGTCGCTCGACGCCCACCTCGACACCCACCGCAGCGACTACTTCGCTGCCATCCGCGCCAGCATCGGCCAAGCCTACGAGCCCGGCTATGACGCCACGCCCTTCGTGCTCTTCTTCCTCGGCGCGATCACTGGGGCAGCCGACCACCTGCTGACGCGGCTCCGCGGTCTCGGGGAGGTCCAGATCAGGGTCCGGCGAGACGTCATCGACGGCACGTTGCCGCCCGCGATGCTCGATGCACTCGCCTACGCGTTCATCAATCGGAGCTTGCGCGCCGGTGAATACCAGAAGGTCACAGGCCGAACCGCACCGACGACGACGCGTGATCTCGGCACGGCGGCCAAACTCGGGTACCTCGTCCCCGAGGGCACCACTCGCGACCGCTGGTATCGACTCGGCCCCAGGCTCCTGGAGACGCCAGCCCCTGGCGAACCGAGCGATCCGCGCGAGGATCTGCCGCGGTCGTAGATCATGAGGCCGACCCGATTCCTGGTTGCGTCACCAGCGTGACATCGGGAGCGCGACGGGTCACAGACAGAGGGATCCCGTGTCCCGCCACGGTGGCTTGTGCGGGATCGATCGAGATGTCACGAGTCGAGTGACATGAGATGTCAGCAAAACATCGCTGGCCCCGTGATACGAAGTAGGGCGTTT
>JGI24144J35610_10000426_pt1 | contig 13464 bp, 15 predicted proteins | sample BarGraIncu01121A_FD_35610 | JGI IMG/M metagenome (IMG submission 35610)
TTGCAGATCGCCGCTGAGGCGCTACGATCTGCACATGCAGCGAAGCTTCGCCGCGAGGTTCGCGGTTCGCCCGGCGGCCAGTTTCCCGACGCCCCCGCCGCGGCACCGGGAGCGCCGCCTCGGCCTCCATCGCCATGTCGGCTTCCAGGCCTCGACGGATCGCCCGACGATTGTTCGCCGGACGGATCTCGGGCCGGTCGTTCTCCTGCGCGCCGACTGGCGCGCGGTCACACCTGTGCGACCGCACCGCGCGGCCGGTGTCGCGGGTCCGCTGGCGGCGGTCCGCTGGGCGAAGCTCGAGGTCCGGAGCCCCGGTCGTCGCGTTCGCGCCGCGTCGGCACCGTGGCGCGGCTGAGGCGCGCCACCGCCACCTCCGCGGGCGGGATTGTCGTCCGCACCATCGCCGGCGTTCCGCATCTCGTCGCCGGCCACCGCCGTCGCCTGGGCGACGGCGGTTCGTGGACTCTCCCGAAGGGAACACCGAACCCACCCGAGACGCTCGAGGAGACGGCGCTCCGTGAAGTCGCCGAGGAGACCGGGCTGGAGGTGCGCATCGTGGCCCCGATCGACCGAATCGAATACGTGTTCGCTCAAGGGGGCGCGAAGATCCACAAGACGGTCCACTTCTGGTTGATGGAGGCGATCGGCGGCGACCTTGGCGGGCACGACCACGAGTTCGACGAGGTGCGCTGGGTCCCGCTGGCGGATGCGCCCGGGTTGCTCACGTTCGAGACGGAGCGCGCGCTGGTCGAGCGAGCGGCCCGCATGATCGCCGGGGCCAGCGAGGTCCGGGCATGACGGAGATCGTGCTTCCGGCTGACGGGTCGCGGGCCACGCCGCTCCTGTCGCGCCACGTCGCGCTGGGCGCGCGGATGATCGACTTCGGTGGCTGGCAGATGCCCGTCCAGTACACCTCGATCCTCAACGAGCACCGGGCGGTGCGCGAGCGGGCCGGCCTGTTCGATCTCTCCCACATGGGCGAACTCTTCGTCGAGGGCCCCGATGCGGGCCAGGCGCTCGCCGGAGCCCTCGTGACGGACCCGCCGTCGCTGGAGGTGGGTCGCGCCCANTACTCCATGATCTGTGCTCCCGATGGCGGCGTCATCGACGACCTGATCGTCTACCGGCTGGCCAATGATCGGTTCCTGGTCGTCGCGAACGCCTCCAACGCCCCCGTCGTCTCCGATGCGCTCGCCGAGCGCATCGACGCGAGCCGCTCCATCCTCGACGACCGCTCCCTCGCGACTGCGCTCGTGGCCGTGCAGGGACCGGCGGCGCGGGGAATCCTCGGGCCGCTCACCGACGTGAACCTGGCGACCCTTCGCTACTACGCGATCGCCGAGGGCGTGGTGGCGGGAATGCCGGCGCTCGTCGCTCGGACGGGCTACACGGGGGAGGACGGGTTCGAGGTCTTCGTCGACGACGCGACCGCCGGCGAGCTCTGGGACGTCCTCCTGGCCGCCGGTGCACCGTCGGGCCTCGTGCCGGTCGGGCTCGGCGCCCGCGACACGCTCCGGCTGGAGGCCGGCATGCCGCTCTATGGCAACGAGCTGGACCGCTCCACGACCCCCTTCGAGGCGGGCCTCGGCCGGGTCGTCAAGCTGGCCAAAGCGGGGGACTTCGTGGGCCGCGAGGCGCTCACCCGAGCCGCCAAGGCGGGCCCGCGGCGGCTGCTCGTGGGCCTTGCGGTGCGTGGGCGCGGGATCGCGCGCCACGGGTACCCGGTCTGGGCGGGGGATCGACGGACGGGCGTCGTCACGTCCGGCACCCAGTCGCCGACCCTGAGCGTACCGATCGCGATGGCGTACGTCGCCCCGGGCGATGCCGTGACGGGTACGATGCTCGAGGTGGAGATCCGCGACACGCGAGCCGTCGCGGAGGTCGTCCCGCTCCCGTTCTACTCCCGGGCCCGATGACCCACCCCGCCGCCGGCCCCGGCGGTGGACGACGCCACGTTCGTGCGGCAGCGACCGCGTCAGCACGGAGGTTCCCCGGCCCATGATCCCGTCCGATCTGCGCTACACGAAGGAGCATGAGTGGGTCCGCGTCGACGGGGACGTTGCGACAGTCGGGATCACCCAACATGCCGCCGACCAGCTTGGTGACATCGTCTTCGTCGAGCTGCCCGAGCCCGGCCGCCTGCTCACGCAGTTCGCGACGTTCGGCGTCGTGGAGTCGGTGAAGGCCGTCAGCGACCTCTTCGCGCCCGTGGCCGGCGAGGTTCTCGAAGGGAACGCGAGCCTCCTCGCGACGCCCGAGGTGGTCAACAGTGACCCGTATGGCGCCGGTTGGATGCTGCGGATCCGGCTCTCGGACCCCGGTCAGCTGGAGCAGCTCCTCGACGCGGCCGCATACGAGGCACTCACCGCGGAGGGCTGATCCCATGGTGTACGGACCGCACACCCCGGACGACCGCTCGCGGATGCTCGCGGCGCTCGGGATCAGCTCGGTGGACGAGCTCTTCGAGGTCATCCCGCCGGCGGTCCGGGCCGGCGCCATCGACCTTCCGCCGGGGCTCACGGAGCTCGAGCTGATGGCCCGGCTGCGAACCCTGGCGGGTCACAACCGCGTCGATCTCGCCAGCTTCCTGGGTGCGGGCGTCTACCGCCACCACCTGCCGCCGGTGGTCGACCAGATCCTTCTCCGCGGCGAGTTCTACACCGCCTACACGCCTTACCAGCCGGAGATCAGTCAGGGAACGCTCCAGACGATCTACGAGTACCAGTCACTCCTCGCCGAGCTGACGGGCCTGGACGTCGTCTCCGCCTCTCACTACGACGGTGCGACGGCAACCGCGGAGGCGGCGCTCATGACCTGCCGGGCGACTCGCCGCGAGCGGGTGCTCGTCTCGCGGGGGGTCCACCCGCAGGCCCGCCAGACGCTGGGGACCTACTTCGCGGGTCCCGACTTCGCGTTCGACGAGGTTCCGCTCGCCACCGAGGGGCCGGATGCGGGCACGACGGACCTCGCGGCGCTCGCGCGCCTCCTGGACGATCCCGAGCGGCCGGTGGCGGGAGTCGTTGCGGCCCAGCCAAACGTCCTGGGCCTGCTGGAGCCGATGGGGGAGATTGGCCGGCTCGCGCACGCGGCCGGCGCCCTGTTCGTCGCCGCGGTGGAGCCGGTCTCCCTCGCGGTGCTCGCGCCGCCGGCCGCCTACGAGGCGGACATCGCGGCGGGGGAGGGTCAGCCTCTCGGCATCCCGCCCCAATACGGCGGCCCGTACCTGGGGATCCTGGCCTGCCGGGATTCCCTCGTCCGCCAGATCCCGGGGCGCCTGATCGGCATGACCAGCGACGCCGACGGCCGGCGCGCCTACGTGATGACCATGCGGGCGCGCGAGCAGGACATCCGGCGCGAGAAGGCGGCCAGCAACATCTGCACGAACCAGGCGCTGTGCGCCCTGGCCGCCGCCGTGTACGTCGCAGCGCTCGGGCCGGGGGGGCTCCGCGACGTGGCCGCGACGGGCGCGGCCCGCGCCGCGGAGCTGGCCGCCGCGCTCGCCGACGCCGGGGCGCCCCGCCTGCACCCGGGCCCGTACCTCAACGAGTTCGCGGTCCGTGTCCCCGACGCGATCTCGGTCCACCGCCGGCTCCTCCATCGCGGGATTCTTGCCGGGATCCCGCTCGCGGAGCTGGAGCCGGGCGATCCCTCGCTCACCGATGGCCTCCTCGTCTGCGCGACGGAAACCACGACGCCGGAGGAGATCGAGCTGTTCGCCTGGGCGCTCCGCGACGAGCTGAGCGCCCAGGCGGGTGTCCCGGTCGCCGGGATCGGGGAGGGGATTCGATGAGCGTCACGGGACCGAAGCTCCAACCGACCCTCTTCGAGCTGTCCGGCACCGGCCGGGCCGCCGGACGCCGCATCCCCGCGCCGCCCGCAGATGCACTGGATCGTCTCCCCGCCGCCGCGCGCCGGGCCGTGCCGCCCGCGCTCCCCGAGGTGGACGAGGCGTCTCTCGTCCGCCACTACGTCAACCTCTCGCAACTCAACTGGGGCGTGGACACGGGCTTCTACCCGCTCGGGTCGTGCACCATGAAGTACAACCCGAAGGTCAACGAATGGGCGGCACGACTGCCCGGATTCGCGGCGCTGCATCCGCTCGCGCCCGACGAGACCGCCCAGGGGACGCTGGAGATGCTCTGGGAGCTGGAGCGGGACCTGGCGGAGATCAGCGGGATGGACGCCGTCACGCTCCAGCCCGCGGCCGGCGCCCAGGGCGAGCTGACCGGCATGCTCGTGGTCCGGGCCTACCACCGCGCACGCCGGGACCTGGAGCGAACGGACGTCCTCATCCCGGACTCGGCACACGGCACGAATCCCGCCACCGCGTCCATGGCGGGCTTCAGGACCGTCAACATCCCGTCCGCACCGGACGGCGGCGTCGACCTGGAGGCATTCCGGGCGGCCCTCGGGTCGCATACCGCCGCGATCATGATCATCGAACCCATCCACGCTGGGCCTCTTCGAGCGCCGCATCGTCGAGCTGCTGGAGCTGGTCCACGCGGCCGGCGCGCTCGCGTACATGGACGGCGCCAATCTCAATGCCATCCTCGGACGCTTCCGGCCCGGGACGGCGGGTTTCGATGTCATGCATTTCAACGTCCACAAGACGTTCTCGACGCCGCACGGCGGCGGCGGTCCCGGGGCCGGGCCGGTGGGCGTGCGCGGGCCGCTCATCCCGTTCCTGCCGGCCCCGCGCGTCCTCCGCGAGCCGGGCGGGACGTTCCGGCTGGAGCGGCCCGGGGAGCGGCCGGCCAGCATCGGCCGTATGCGCGGCCACGTGGGCAACGTGGGCATCCTCCTGCGGGCGTGGGCCTACATCCGGGCCCACGGCGCGGACGGGCTCAGGGAAGTCAGCGACGACGCCGTCCTCGCCGCCAACTACCTGCGCGGCCGGCTGGAGGCGGACGGNGCGTACGAGGTCCCGTACCCGGGGCCNTGCGCCCACGAGTTCATCGCGTCCGGCGCGGGCCTCAAGCGGGCGACGGGCGTCCGGACCCTGGACGTGGCGAAGCGGCTCATCGACAAGGGCTACCACCCGCCCACGATCTACTTCCCGCACACGGTGGACGAGGCGATGCTGATCGAGCCGACCGAGACCGAGCGGCTCGAGACGCTCGACGCGTTCGCGGACGCGCTGCTCGAGATCGCCCGGGAAGCGCACGAGACGCCGGAGCTCGTGACGTCGGCCCCGCATTCGGCGCCCGTTCGGCGGCTCGACGAAGCGACCGCCGCCCGCCAACCGAACCTGCGCTGGCGGCCCGAGAACCGGGCCGAGCCCCCGCGCCCGGGCTGAGCGCCGCGGCGACGCGTCGTGAACCTGCCGCTCCTCTGCGACGTAATGGAGCATGACGGGAACGGCCGGGGCGGCCCGGACGATCCCCGGGTATCGCGTGGGCTATGACGACAGATCAACAGGACGCTGCGGGGCGCCGGGCCGATCCGGTGGAGGCGGCCCTCCTGCGAAGGATCCGCGAGGACGACCTCGACGCGTTCGAGGCGTTCTTCGAGCGCTATCGGGGGCCCATCTTCGCCACGGCCTACGCGCTCCTTGGTGAGCGCCAGGCCGCGGAGGAGGTCGTCCAGGACACGTTCTCCAAGGCCTACGAGTGGCGCCGCCGATTGCGTCCGGACGCCAGTCCGTTGCCCTGGCTGCATCGCGTGGCGCTCAACTTCTCCTATACCCGGCTCGCCCGGCGACGGCCGCCCTGGGAGCCGATCACCGAGGCGATGGCGCACTTCCTGTTCGACCACGCGGCCCAGCCCGCGGACCACGCCGAGCTGGCCGAGCTGTGCGAGATCGTGCGCGACGGGATCGCGGCGATGCCGGCCAAGCACCAGGCAGTCATCGTCCTCTTCTACCTGCGGGGCCGCTCCATCACGGAGACCGCTGACATCCTGGGCATTCCCGTCGGCACCGTGAAGTCGCGGCTCCACTTCGGGCTCCGCTCGCTCCGAGGGCGGCTCGAGGAGGACCGGCGATTCGGCGGCGCGTACCGGCCCCTGGCGGGCGCGGTCGGGATCGAGCCGTGAGGCTGCCCTGGGAGCCGCCCTGCGCCGCGCACCAGGACGCCCTCGTGGACTTCGCGGCCCGGCGGTGCGCCGGGCCCGACGTGCGTCGGGCGCTCGACCATGTCGAGCGCTGCCAGCGGTGTGAGGCGGACCTGGAGGCGACCACCCTGATCGTGCATGCCCTTCGGCGCCTCCACGATGAGACCTCGTGTGCAGAGCCGGTCTCGGATGAGTGGGCGCGCCTGCGCCTTCGACTCGTGGTGCCGCCCCGGCGGCCGTCGCTGCTCCTGTCGGGAATCCCGGGGCTGCTCGTCGCCATCGGCGTGTGCGGCGCGCTCGCGGGCCCGGGACTGCTGCGACGCGACCCGGCGAGTGTGTACGACGAGGGCTCCTGGATCGCGCCGCGGACCCCGTCGGCCGTCGTGTTCGAGCAGGGGAGCGATCGGCGCCCGGAGCCCTCGACTTCCGTCTTCCCCACCGTGGACACGGCCGCCGGGGCGGCCCGCCCGGACGACCTCGCTCGCGCAGTCGTCGTGCTGCGCTCGATCCCGGCCGCGCGGCCGGGATCGGACGTTCCGGACGGCGGCCCCCAGCCAGCGTCGACCGGCGCGGACAGGAGGTGACCGGGGCAGCGATGCGGTGAAACCGCCGTGCGCGCAGCGGCGGGTTTCTTGACCGGCGCGAACCGCCGTACCCTATAATGCGCGAACATCTGCGGGGCGCTCTGCTGGCCGCGTGCTCCTGCGCACGACCCGGCCGGAGCGCTTACATCAGGAGGAGCGGGCCACGCGGCGAACGCTGTGTGGCCCGGGAACAGGAGGATAGATCTCCATGAGCTTGAGACTTCGTGGTCTCGCGCTGCTCGGGGCGCTCACGATCGTCGCGTCCGCGTGCGGCGGCTCGGCGACACCCGCGCCCAGCGCCGCGCCCCTCTCCGCCCCCGTCGCGGCGCCCAGCTCCGCCGCCAGCGCAGCCGCGAGCACAGCGCCCAGCGCGGCCGCATCCGCCGACTTGAAGTTCGCCCTGGACGCCGAGCCAACCTACTTCTCGCTCGCCTACACGGACCTTCCGACTGCCTACATCAACGGCCTGATCTACTCAGGCATGTACCGGGTCAACAACAAGCTCGACGTCGTCCCGGACATGGCGACGGCGCTCCCTGTCGTGAGCGCTGATGGGTTGACCTGGACCGTCACCCTCAAGCCCGGGATCAAGTGGCAGAACGGCGACGACTTCACCTCGGCGGACGTGAAGTTCACGTTCGACCTCGCTGCGTCGAGCAACTGCACCTTCATCCCGGCCTTTTGCTCGGACATCCAGACGAACGTCAAGTCCGTCGCGGCACCGGATCCGCAGACAGTCGTGTTCACGCTGAAGACGAAGTTCGCGCCGTTCCTGGTCACGGACCTGCCGACTCTCGTGATGCCGCAGAAGGCCGTCATGGCATCCTTCGCCACCTTCCAGGCGGCGGCCGGCAAGGTCGACGCGGCCAAGGTGAAGGCGCTCGATGACCAGATCTCCAAGGCGACGCAGGACGCCAAGTGCGACGGCTCGGCGAAGCAGCCCACGACGTGCGACTTCGCGACGTACGTGACCGACCTGGAGACGCTCCTCCAGGCCGGCGGCGTGCAGCTCGGCGCGGGCGTGCTGAACAAGGCCATCTACCTCAAGCCCGATGGCTCGCCCGACCCCACCGGCTACGGCCAGGCGCTCGCCACTGCCCTCGGGGACCTCAACAAGTCTCTCACGACAACCCAGAACGACCAGGTCGCGGCCGCCTTCCGCCTTCTCGACTTCCAGCAGAAGCCGGTCGGGACGGGCCCGTACAAGTTCGCGAGCTACGCGGCGGGGCAGACCGTCCAGCTGGCGGCCAACCCGAACTACTACGCGGGAACCGTCGGGCCGCAGAACTTCTATGCCCCGATCATCAAGGATTCCGCGTCGGGGGCCGCCGCCCTCCAGAAGGGCGACGTCAACTGGGTGTACGCGGTCGTCTCGGACGCGCTGGCGACGTTGCAGAACGACCCGAACCTGCAGCTCGCCAACTATGCTGACTTCGGCTACTACTTCATCGCTTCAACCTGCGGGCGCCGCACATCTACAGCGACGCGAACCTCCGCCAGGCGTTCTCGATGTGCATCGATCACGACGCGACCGTCGCGAAGGCGACTGACAGCCAGGGCATCCCGGTNTATGCCAACGTGCCCCCGGCCTCGTGGGCCTTCGACACCAACGTGCCCAAGTACACTCTCGACGTCGCGGGCGCCAAGACCCTGATCGAGAAGTCCGGCTGGACCCTCGGGTCCGACGGTATCTACCAGAAGGCCGGCAAGCGCCTTTCCACGACGCTCTACGTCCGGTCCGGCAAGCCGCAGCGCACCTCGTTTGCCCAGCTCGCGGCGGACCAGCTGAAGACGTGCGGCATCGAGGTCAAGGTCGCGCCGAGTGACTTCTCGACCGTCCTCCTGCCGCTGCTCTCCTACCCCAACAACTTCGACACGTACCTCGGCGGCTGGTCAACCGCCCTCGATCCGGACGACTCGTCCATCTTCGGCTGCGACCAGGTCGTGACCAAGGCGAGCCCGGACTCGAACAACTTCGTCGGGTGGTGCAACAAGGCGGCCGACTCGCTGCTGANNCAAGGCCGTCAGGAGACCGACAAGACCAAGCGCATCGCCATCTACGCGCAGTTCCAGACGGCCGTNCACAACGACGTCCCCTACTACTTCCTGTGGGCCGACGCCGGCCACGCCGGCCTCACCAAGTCGCTCGCGGCGGGGACCAACACCGTCGTCACCGACGGCACGATCGACCTGAAGAGCCCGCTGTATTGGTGGAACCAGGACACCTGGATCGTCCAGAAGTAAGAGAGGCCGCACGTCCGGCGGCGTAAGAACACGTCCGGGGTGAGCGAGCTCGCTCATCCCGGACGATGGTGTCCGGCGCAGGCCGGCTCTCCCGGGGACGAGACGACGCGGAATCTAGGCGAGGCATTGATCGCATGGCGTCCTACATCCTCCGCCGCCTGATCCAGGCGATCCCGATCATCATCGGGATCAGCCTCATCTCGTTCCTCATCGTGCACCTGACCCCTGGCTCTCCGGTCGACAAGTTCCGCACGCCCCGGGTGAGCCCGGAGACGATCAACAACCTCATCCGGCTGTACGGGCTCAATGAGTCGCTTCCGGTCCAGTTCGGCAAGTGGTTCAGCAAGTTCTGGACGTTCCCGTTCGATAACACGGCCTGGGGCTACTCGTTCACCGACGGGCTGCCGGTCCGCGACAAGATCTTTGCCCGGATTCCCTCCACCCTGTGGCTCACCGGGATGTCGCTGCTCGTGACCGTCATCGTGGCGATCCCGATCGGGATCCTGCAGGCGGTCAGGCAGTACAGCTGGTCCGACAAGATCATCACGACGTTCTCGACGATCGGCTACGCGTTGCCGACCTTCTGGCTGGGCCTCATGCTCAAGCAGACATTCTCCGTGCAGCTCAACCTGTTCCCGCTGTTCGGGCAGAACAGCTTCGGCAAGCAGGGTGACCTCCTGGACCTCCTGTGGCATCTCGTATTGCCGGTGACCACGTTGGCCGTCATCCAGGTGGCCGGCTGGAGCCGCTACATGCGTGCATCCATGCTCGAGGTCCTGCGCCAGGACTACATCCGGACCGCGCGCTCCAAGGGCCTGGCCGACCGCCAGGTGATCTTCAAGCACGCCCTCCGCAACGCCCTGATCCCNATCGTCACGCTGCTCGGTCTCACCGTCCCTGCGCTGCTATCCGGGGCCGCGATCACCGAGACGGTCTTCTCCTGGCCAGGGCTCGGGTTCCTGGGCGTCCAGGCGGTGACGGAGCGCGACTACCCGGTCGTGCTGGCGACGGTCATGATCGGCGGGGTCATGGTCATCATCGGCAACCTATTGGCCGACGTCGCCTATGCGGTCGTCGACCCCCGCATCACGTACTGAGCGGAGGAAGCACCGGCATGGCACGATCGGAGGGGCTCCCCGTCCCTGGCTCGCGCGCAGCACGGCCGGCGACCGAGATCGACGAGGTCGACCTGGTCCCGGTNCGGACNTACTGGCAGCTGGTCCGCAAGCGCTTCCTCCAGCACCGCCTGGCAACGATCGCGCTGGTGCTGATGCTGGTCCTGGTCACCGCCTCGATCGCGGTCCCGCTGATCGGGGGCGATGCCTGGTTCAAGACGAGCCTCACCCACGGCCCCAAGGACCCTTCATCGCTGGCGGCGCCGCTCGGCTACGACAACCTGGGGATCAACATCTTCTTCCGGCTGATGCGGGGACTGCAAACCTCGCTCACGATCGGGTTCTTTGCGGTCCTCATCATCGCTGGCCTCGGGACGACCGTCGGCTCGATCGCGGGCTACGTCGGCGGGTGGGTGGACAACGTCCTGATGCGCATCATCGACATCGTCCTGTCGCTGCCCACGTTCTTCCTGGTCCTCATGTTCGTNGCGTTCATGGGTCAGGGGAACGTGTTCGTGATCATCTTCGCGATCGGCCTGACCGGCTGGACCACCGCCGCCCGCCTGGTCCGGGCCGAGTTCCTGCGCCTCCGTGAGTCGGACTTCGTCCAGGCGGCCAAGGCGCTCGGGGCGAGCGACCGGCGTATCGTGATCCGCCACATGATCCCGAGTGCGCTCGCGCCGGTCGTCGTGGCGTCGACGCTGGGGATCGCCGACTCGGTCGTCACCGAGGCTGCCCTCTCGTTCCTGGGCTTCGGGTTGCGGACCCCCGAGGCGAGCCTGGGCAACATGCTGACCAACGCCCAGGACTACTTCTATCGCCAGCCGCTGTGGATCTGGTACCCGGGGATCACCTTGATCCTCCTCGTCCTCGCGGCGAGCTTCCTGGGCGACGGCCTCCGGGACGCGCTCGATCCGCGGCAGCGGATCGAGGCCTGAGGCAATGACCAGGAAGGGAGACGCGGGCACGCTGCTCGAGGTCCGCGACCTGCGGACCCACTTCGCCACGGCCGACGGCCTCGTGAAGGCAGTCGACGGGGTGAGCTTCAGCATCCGCAACGGCGCGACGCTCGGCGTGGTCGGCGAATCCGGCTGCGGCAAGAGCGTGACCGCGCTCTCGGTCATGCGGCTCATCGAGCGGCCGGGCCGCATCGTGAGCGGCACGATCAGGTTTGGCGCGCAGAACCTGACCGAGGTGTCCGACGACGAGATGCGCGAGATCCGCGGGAACTCGATCTCGATGATCTTCCAGGAGCCGATGACCTCGCTGAACCCGGTCTTCACGTGCGGCAACCAGATCGCCGAGGCGGTCTCCATCCACGGTGGCCTGAGCGGGGGCGAAGCCCGCAAGCGGGCGATCGAGATGCTCGCCCAGGTGGGGATCCCCGATGCGGAGCGCCGGGCCGAGGAGTATCCGCACCAGCTCTCCGGCGGCATGCGCCAGCGTGTCATGATCGCCATGGCCCTCTCCACCAACCCGGAGCTCCTCATCGCCGATGAGCCCACGACCGCGCTCGACGTGACGATCCAGGCCCAGATCCTGGAGTTGATGAAGGCGCTACGAGAGCGGAACCGGATGTCGATCATGCTTATCACCCACGATCTGGGGGTGATCGCTGAGATGGCCGACGACGTGGTGGTGATGTATACGGGAAAGGTCGTCGAGCAGTCCGACGTGAACACCGTGTACGAGCATCCGCACCACCCGTACACCCGCGGCCTGCTCGCCTCGATTCCCCGGCTGGGCGAAAAGCGCGACCGCCTGGAGGTGATCAAGGGCGTCGTGCCGAACCCGCTCAATCTCCCCGCGGGATGCCTCTTCCAGCGCCGCTGCCCGAGCGCGATGCCGATCTGCGACGTCGCCCCGCCGTTGCAGGAGGTGGCTCCCGGCCACCTGTCGCGGTGCTGGCTCACGCCGGCCGGCGGTCCGCCCTCGGTGGGTGAAGCTCCGGGCACACAGGTCGCTCTTGACGCGGCCGTGGCGCTGAGCGTCGAGTGATGAGTCCCGAGCAGGCCCCGAACCCCATGCCCGCTGCACAGCCGGCTCCGGTCCCCGCCCCGGCCGGCGCGGAGCAGCCGCTCCTCGTTGTCGACAATCTCTACAAGCACTTCGAGATCCGCGGCGGTCCGCTCGGCGTGGCCCGCATCGGCGCAGTCCGGGCGGTCGATGGCGTGAGCTTCACCGTTCGGAACGGCGAGACGCTGGGGCTCGTGGGCGAATCCGGCTGCGGGAAGACAACGCTGGGGAAGGTCATTCTTCGCCTTCTTCCTCCCACCTCCGGGCGGGTGATCGTGCACGGCAAGATCATCTTCGACGTCCCAACTCGTGCGGAACGGAAGGCCGGGCGGAAGCCCGTCTCACTGAGCGGCCAGGCGATGAAGGCAGTCCGCCGCGACCTCCAGGTCGTCTTCCAGGACCCGTACGCCAGCCTGAACCCCCGCATGTCGGTCGGCGAGATCGTCGGTGAGGGCCCGCTGGTTCACGGGATGTCGAACAAGGAAGAGCGCGAGGAGCTGGTCCGCGAGCTGCTTGCCAAGGTGGGCCTGAACCAGAGCCACATCCATCGCTACCCGCACGAGTTCTCGGGCGGCCAGCGCCAGCGCATCGGCATCGCCCGTGCCCTCGCCCTCAACCCGGAATTCGTGGTCCTCGACGAGCCGGTCTCGGCGCTCGATGTCTCGATCCAGAGCCAGGTCCTGAATCTCCTCGACGACCTCCAGCAGGAGCTGGGGCTGACCTACCTGTTCATCGCCCACAACCTGGCCGTCGTGGAGCACATCAGCGACCGGGTCGGGGTCATGTACCTGGGCATGATGGCGGAGCTGGCCGACGTCGACGAGATCTACGCTCATCCGGGCCACCCGTACACCGTCGCCCTGCTGTCGGCGATCCCGGATCCGGACCCTCGCCACCGCAAGAAGCGGATCATCCTGAAGGGCGACATCCCATCCCCGGCCAACCCGCCGTCCGGCTGCCGCTTCCACACCCGGTGCTGGCTGCGCGAGCGATTGGGGAACCCCGAACGTTGCGTTGCCGAGACGCCGGAGCTCCGCGACCTGGGACCGGGGCACCTGGTCGCCTGCCATTTCGCGGAGGACGTCTCCGCCGAGAACATCGCCTTGGCGGCCCGGATGGCGTCCGTCTGATCGGGGGCCGTCGGAAGGCGGCGGTGCGAAGGGCCGCACGGAAGGCCGAAATCAGGTGGCCGCGGATGCGGAGCCCTGGCTCGCGGCCGCTCCCTGGAATTGGCATGCGACGAGGTGCTCCTCGCCGCATGCCACGAGGGTGGGGCTGATCGCTGCGCAAATCTCGGGATTCCCGGGGTCGCGGCGGAGCGGATGCAGGAGGAGCTCTCCATGAGTCTGCGGACTCGCCGGGCGATGGGGCTGCTCACAGCGGTTGCGATCTTCGCGAGCGCGTGTGGCACACCCTTCTCGCCCACGCTCGTGCCGAGCCAGGGCGCGTCGGCC
>JGI24144J35610_10000437_pt1 | contig 13340 bp, 17 predicted proteins | sample BarGraIncu01121A_FD_35610 | JGI IMG/M metagenome (IMG submission 35610)
ATCCCCGCTCCTCCGCCCGAGTCGGAGCCGGCGATTGTCAGGCATCGTGGAACAGACAGCTTCGTTCTCCTCCCTTCGCTGGCATTACCCAGAGCAGGTTCTGCGGGTTTACTCTCAGCCCCCGCGGGGGCACCCCGGCGAGCACAGAGTACCATCGCACTCGGGGGTGGAAAAGGGAGCCGAGCCAACCGTAAACGGCTCCCCGGGCAGCCTGAGCTCACGAGCACCGAAGAAAAGTTGGAACTCTTTCCTCTCGGGCGAGGAGCTGGCCTATCGCGGCGAGGAAGCGGCGCACGAGGCGCGGCTCGAGCCAATTCCTGATGAGCTAGAGCCGCGACTGCGCCAGGCGCTGATCGGGCTCGGCGTCAGCTCGCTCTACTCGCACCAGGCCGAGGCCTGGCGGCTGGCCCAGGCGGGCTCGAACCTGATCGTCACCACCGGTACCGCCAGCGGCAAGACGCTGGCCTTCAATCTGCCGGTGCTCGATGCGCTCGCGCGCGAGCCCAAGCAGCGGGCGCTCTACCTCTATCCGACCAAGGCGCTGGCGCAAGATCAGGCGCGCGCGCTGGCGACGCTGCGGGCTCCGAAGGTCCGCGCCGCGATCTACGACGGCGACACGCCCAGCGAGCAGCGCTGGCAGATCCGCAAGTGGGCGAACGTGATTCTCTCCAACCCCGACATGCTGCACGTCGGCGTGCTGCCCCACCACGATCGCTGGGGCGACGTGCTGGCGAACCTGCGCTTCGTGGTCGTTGACGAGGCACACGTCTACCGCGGCGTCTTCGGCTCGCATGTGGCCAACGTGCTGCGGCGGCTGCGGCGGCTGGCGCGGATCTACGGCGCCGAGCCCCAGTTCCTGCTCGCCTCGGCGACGATCGCCAACCCCGGCGAGCTGGCGAGCGCACTCACCGGGCTCGATGTCGAGGTCGTCTCGGATGACGGCGCGCCGCGGCCCGAGCGCACGCTGGCGCTCTGGAACCCGGAGTTGATCGACCCCGAGCTGGGCCTGCGCGTCAGCGCGCTCGGTGAAGCGTCGAAGCTACTCGCCTCGCTGGTCGAGCGCGGCGAGCGGACGATCTGCTTCGCCAAGAGCCGCAAGGCCGTCGAGCTGATCCACCGCTTCACCAGCGACCGCCTTCCCTCGGAGCTGGCCGCCCGGATTGCGCCCTACCGGGCCGGCTACACGCCCGAGCAGCGGCGCGAGATCGAGCGGCGCCTGGTCGCGGGCGAGCTGCTGGCGGTGACGGCCACCGACGCGCTCGAGCTGGGCATCGACGTGGGCACGCTCGACTGCGCGATCTCGGTCGGCTTCCCCGGCACGGTGGCCAGCCTCAGGCAGCAGTGGGGCCGCGCGGGGCGCCGCGAGCACGGCCTGGCGGTGATGATCGCCAGCGAGGACGCGCTCGACCAGTTCTTCATGCGCGACCCCGAGGCGCTGATCGGGCGCGCGTCGAGGCCGCGATCCTCGATCACGCCAGCCCGCGCATCTTCGGCGGGCACCTGCTCGCCGCCGCCTACGAGTCCCCGATCGGGCCGGAGGACGCGGAAATACTCGGCCCGGAGGCGCTCGAACAGGCCGCCTCGCTGCCCGAGCTGCGGGGTACTCCGGCCGGTTTCGTCTGGCAGGGACGCGACTTTCCGGCGGCGCGGATTCCGCTGCGCTCCGCCGAGAGCGAGAGCTTCACCGTGATCGAGGCCGAAACCGGCTCGCTGCTCGGGCTAGTCGATCGGGCTCGCGCCTTCTCGACCATCCACGAGGGTGCGATCTACCTGCATCTGGGCGAGGCCTATTTCGTCCGCACCCTCGATCTCGAAGCCGGCCGCGCCCTGGTCGAGCCCTTCTCGGGCGACTACTACACCCAGGCCAAGCGCGAGACCGAGACCGAGATCAGGGAGGAGCTCAAGCGCGAGCTCAGGCTCGGGGTGGAGCTCTGCTTCGGCCGCGTCTCGGTGACCGAGCAGGTGGTCGGCTTCCAGCGAAGATCGATCCAGACCCAACGGGCGATGGACCTGACGCCGCTCGACCTCCCGGCCACGTCGTTCGAGACCGAGGCGATCTGGTTCTGCCCCACGCCCGAGCAGCTCGAGGAGCTGGCGGAGCTGCCGCTTCTGCTCGGCTCGCTGCACGCCGCCGAGCACACGCTGATCGCGCTGCTGCCGCTGCGCGCCATGTGCGACCGCTGGGACATCGGCGGCCTCTCGACCAACCTGCACGCCCAGACGCTTCAGCCGACGATCTTCGTCTACGACGGCCACGCCGGCGGCATCGGCATCAGCGAGCGCGGCTTCGACGTTTTCGGGGATTGGGTCGCCGACGCCGCGGCCCTGCTCGAGGGCTGCCTCTGCGAGCGCGGCTGCCCCTCCTGCGTTCAGTCGCCCAAGTGCGGGAATTTGAACGAGCCGCTGAACAAGGCCGGGGCGCTGAAGTTGCTCGGGCGGATGCTGGCTAGTTCTAGCGCCTGAGCCAGCGCCGCAACCGCCCGAGCAAAGAAGGGCCCCGCGTCGCCGCCAGCGCCCGCTCACGCTCCAGCGACTTCTTTGCCCAGGCGCGCTCTCGCATCGCCCGCGTCGAGATGCTCGGCTTCCAGATCAGCGGCTTCATTTGGTTTCCAGCGCCGACAGCGCCAGCTCGACCGCCTCTTCCGGGGTCGTCGCGCGGAGGAATCCCTCGTCCTCCACCCCCACGCCGCCCTCGAGCAGCACCGTCGGCCGCCCCAGCCGGCGCGCAAAGGCGATCTCGCTCAGCGTGCCCCAGCTTCCGCCGACGGCGATTACCGCGTCGCCCGAGGCGGCGACGGCCAGGTTGCGGGCGTGCCCGATGCCGGTCGCCACACTGATGTCGATCCATTCGCCTGCCTCGTTTGGCGACTCGCCGGGCAGGATTCCGATCGTGTGGCCGCCGGCCTTTTTCGCTCCCCGCGCGGCGGCCGCCATCACCTCACCGCCGCCGCCGGTGACGACCGTGCAGCCGCGCTCGGCAAGCAGGCGCCCGACCTCCTCGGCCTGCGTTTCCCATTCGCTACCGCTTCCGATCACAGAGACTTGTATCGCGCGCACTCTCGCTGATGGTAGAAGAGGTGCATGCCGGAACGCGAGAACAAGCGATGACGACGCCTTCCGACGAGCTCGAGCGCATCGTCGCCTTCTGCCGCAACCTCGACGAGCGCTGCTCCGAGCGAATCTTCTCCTCGTTTCTCGCGACCGCGCTTCTGTGCGAGTCGCTGCCGCTCGTCTACGACCGCAACTTCCTGCGCGTCGAGGACGCCGGCGCGAACGCGAACGAGCTTTCGACGCTCGCCGACCGCATTTTCGGGGCGGCCGGAATGGCACACCGCAAGGTCATCAGCGACTCGGCCGAGATCGGTGAGCGACTGGCGCCACAGTTCGAGAGCATGGGCTGGAAGGTCGACCGGGCGATCGCGATGATTCACTCGGGCTCGGTCGAGCAGGAGCCTCTTCCGCTCGTGGCCGAAGTCGACAGCGAGGAGATGGTCCCCTTCTGGGAGGAGGAGAACCGGGGTAGCCATCCCGATGACGAAGCGCTCGTCAGTCAGCTCACGCGGCAGAACTTGCTGGTTAAGGAGAAGATCGACTGCCAGTACTTCGCGCGCCGGCTCGAGGGCCGGGTCGTGAGCGGTTGCCAGCTCTACTCTCGCGGCGGTACCGCGCAGATCGAGGCGGTCGGCACTCTGAGCGAGTACCGAAACCAGGGCCTCGCCAGCTCGGTCGTCCGGCGCGCGGCCTGGGAGGCCTTCGCTTCGGGCCACGATCTGGTCTGGATAATGGCCAACGAAGACGACTGGCCGAAGGCGCTTTACGCGAAGCTCGGCTTCAGCCCGATCGGGCGCTTCTTCGGCTTCATGCGCAAGCCGAGGCAAGAACTCGCAGCAAAATGAACACCCGCCGGCTGGTCACGCGACGGAGTGCTTCTTTTCGATTCGAGTTCTAAGCCTGAATGGCTCAGCCCGCGGACAGGCGCGCCAACGCCTCTTCGCGGCTCGGCGCAATCGAGAAGACCTGATTCAGCCCCGTGATCTCGAAGATCTTGGTGATGTTGCGATCGCTGCAGACGAGCGAAAGGTCGCCGTCCTTCTCGCGCAGGCGCCTCACGCCTCCGACGAGTACCCCGAGGGTGGTGGAGTCGATGAAAGTCGTCTTGCTGAGATCGACCACGACATGCTTGGCGCCCTCGGCGACGGCATCGATCAGCTGCTGCTTGAACTCCGGCGCGGTGTAGAGATCGACCTCACCGCTGAGCGCGATGACGAAGACCCCTTCGCTCGGCCTTTCACTCGCTATGTCGAAGTCCATCTCGTCACCCTCCTTTCGCGCCCGTAACTCTCAACTCAACTCTATCCTCTCGTGAGCTTTCGCAGCTCGACCAGCACTTTCTTGATCTGCGGAGTCAGAGAGCTCTTCGGGTTCAGCTGTAAGTAGGTCTCGTAGGACTTGATTGCGGTCGCGTAATCGGTCGCACTGGACGCCGCCCGCGCCAACTCGAGCTCGACGTTCGCCCGCTGGAAAGTGTTCTTCATCGGAACGGCCTTGGCGTATTGCTTGTAGGTGTTCTCCCAGGCCGTCGCCGACGTCACGTACGAGCCGTAGGCGCTGCTCACCTTCGCGGTCTGCAGGTTCGTGTAGGCACCGAGCAGCAAATCGGTGCCGGCCAGAGTCTGGAGCGGATCGGAGCTCAGCGGGCCGGTAGCGATCAACAGCTCGGATTGCCGCGCCGCGTAACGATTAAAGCGCAGGTTCGTTACCTCCTCCTGCAGGCGACCGAGCTGCACGAGCGCGCCCGTATCCTTCGGCTTCATCTTCAAATACTTCGTGTAGGCGTTCATCGCCTCGCCTCGCCTTTGTTTTGCGTCGTAGGCCTGAGCGAGCTGTACCAGAGCGCTTGCGTTGTGCGGATGCTGGGCTACGTTTTTCTCCGCCACCTTGACCGGATCGCTACCGCCGCGCATGCCGAGAAGCTCTTGAATGATGTCACCGCCGCTGCCGCCGCTACCCACGCCGGCGAACAGGAAGGTGAAGGCGAAGGCGATGATGACGGCGATGAAAACCCACTTCGAGCGTTTGCGCAGGCGTACGAAGAACATCGTGTCCTCGATCGCCGAGGAGTAACCGCTCGTACTGGTGGGGGCCGGGGGGTTCGCTACCGCTCGACCGCGCGCGCTTGATTGCTGCCGCCGGCGAGCATTCGACTTCTGGCGGCTGCGCTTGCGCTGCGAAGAACGTCCCACTCGAACTCTCCCTTCTCGTACTTCGTCTCGCCGTCTACGACGGTCAGCACCACTCGTTCAGGACTACCGCCGAGAACGACGGCAGCCTGCGCATCTTCCCATGGTAGAAGCGACGTTTCGTCCAGGGCCACGATAGCGATATCTGCGCGCTTGCCGACGAGAAGCGAGCCGACCTCATCGGCGATACCGAGTGCCCTGGCCGATCCGAGGGTCGCCAGTTCGAGCGCCTGCGCCGCCGTGAGAACCTGCGGGTTGCGCTCGCGCGCGCGAGCAAAAATAACGGCGGAGCGAAGCTCCTCGAACATGTCGAAGGAGGGCGTCGAGGCGGGACTGTCGGTTCCGATTCCCACACGAACCCCGGCCGCGAGAAGACTCGTCAGCGGGGCTATTCCACAGCCCAGATAGCCGTTCGAGCGCGGGCAGTGCGCAACCGCAACGTCGAGCGAGGCCAGCAGATCGATCTCCTCGGGCTCGAGATCGACGCAATGCGCGGCGACCGTCTCTGTGCCGATAGCCCGCGCCCGGGCGAGCGCTCTGATTCCCGTCTCGCCGGTCGGGGGAAGAAGCTCGTCGCCCAGGGCGGTGAGCGGTCCCTCGCCGCGCGTGAGCCAGGCTCGCTCGTCGGCGCTCTCTGCGAGGTGCGTCACCACCGGCAAGCCCAGCTTCCTCACAGCCGCATAGACCTCGGGCGAGACCGTGTAGGGCGCGTGCGGCGATACGCCGAGCTTGACCTTGCCGGAGAGCGCCGGCTGGGCGATTGCCCGCAGCTGCTCGAAGTGTTGGAGCGCCCGCTCGGGATCGGCTCCGAACACCTCCAGCCCGACGATCGCTTTCAGGCCGAGATCGGCGCAGGCCTGCGGTGAGGCGGCGCTCCAGCTGGCGTCCAGCACGGTCGTGATCCCCGACGCCAGGCACTCGGCGGCGCCGAGCCGCGCCAGCGAGACGATCTCCTCGAAGGAGAGGGCCAGCTTGCGCTGCAGGTGAAGCGCGATCCAGTCGCCGAAGTCGAGCCCGTCGCCGAAGCCCGTGTAAGACGCGTATTCGAGGTGAGCGTGAGCGTTGACGAAGCCCGGTAGGATCGCGGCGCCCGGGAAACGGCGACCGGCGCCCAGCTCGGCGCTCGTGCCCAGCCTCGTTATGAGGCCGTTCTCGAACGCGACGGCGCCGTTTGCTATCGGCTCCCCTTCAATCGGGAGCAACCAATCGGCAGAGTAGATCGTCTCCACGGCGAGGGCGATGCTAACAGGGAACTCTTCTCGGAACGTAGACCCGAGTGCTTCGTTTCGAGGCGAGATCCAGAGCGGCTTGACTAGACTGCGTGCCCTCGTTCTGGTAAGTGGACGACGGAGGAGAGATGGCGATCGCCAGGGATACCGAGTCGTTTAGCTCGTCGCTCGACGCCGAACAGCTCGGGCTGGATCGGGCAGATCTCCTCGGCATGTATCGCGACATGCTCATCACGCGGGGNATCGAGGAGCGCGGCCACATCCTNTACAAGCAGGGCAAGATTCCCGGTTCCTTTTACACCGGGCGGGGCAACGAGGCGGCTTCGGTCGGGGTGGCGAGCGCGATGCACCCCGAGGATGCCGGCACTCCCCTGCACCGCGACATGGGCGTGCACGTCACGCGCGGCGTCGAGCCCTGGCGCATCCTGGCGCAGTACATGGGCCGAGAAGACGGGCCCGCGCGCGGGCGCGACGGAAACGTCCACCTGGCTCTGATCGAGCAGAATCTGGTCGCAATGGTCAGCCATCTGCCGGCGATGATGCCGGTAGCGGTGGGGCTGGCTCTCGCCTTCCGCATCCGCGACGAGCGCCGCGTCTCGGTCTGCTGGTACGGCGACGGCGCCGCGGCCCGGGGCGACGCGCACGAGGCGATGAACTTCGCCGGGGTTCGGCGGCTGCCGGTCGTATTCGTCTGCGACAACAACCAGTACGCCTACTCGACCCCGCCGCAGTTCGAGTACGCCTGCGCCAACCTGGCCGATCGCGCCGCCGCCTACGGCTTCGAGGGCGTCCGAGTCGATGGAACAGACATACTCGCCGTCTACAACGAGGCGAAGCGAGCGATCGAAAAAGCGCGGGCCGGCGGCGGACCGACTCTGGTCGAGTGCGTGACGCTGCGCATGGAGGGTCACGCCGTTCACGACGACGCCTTCTACGTGCCGAAAGAGCTTCTCGAGGAGTGGGCAAAGCGCGACCCGATCGCGCGCTTCCGCCTCTGGCTGAGCGAGCAAGCGCAGGCCGACGAGGCCGAGCTGAGCGGGCTGGAAGAGGNAGTCAAGACGCTGCTCGNCGAGGCGCAGAAGCTGGCGGAAAGCTCCCCTCTACCCGACCCGAGCGAGCTCGAGCAGGGTGTCTATGCCGAGCCGGAGCCGCCGCGGGATGGTGCCGATGCCTGAGAAGACCTATCTGCAGGCGATCTCGGACGGGCTGCGGCAGGAGATGCACCGCGACGAGCGCGTCTTCGTGCTGGGGGAGGACGTGGGCGTCTACGGCGGCGCCTTCAAGGTGACCGCGGGCTTGCTCGAGGAGTTCGGTCCCTGGCGGGTGATCGACACGCCGCTCTCGGAGATCGCCATCGTCGGCGGCGCCACGGGATCGGCGCTGATGGGCCTCCGCCCGATCGCCGAGCTGCAGTTCTCCGATTTCGTCTCCTGCGCCTGGGACCAGCTGGTCACCGTCGCCGCCAAGCAGCACTACCGGGCCGGAACCTCGGTGCCGATGGTGGTGCGACTACCGTCCGGCGGCGGCTTCTCGGGCGGCCCCTTCCACTCGCAGAGCCCGGAGAGCGCCTTCACGCACGTGCCCGGCCTGAAGGTCGTCTGCCCGGCGACGCCGCACGACGCCAAGGGCCTTTTGGCGAGCGCGATCGAAGACCCGAATCCCGTCCTCTACTTCGAGCACAAGCACCTCTATCGCCGCATCAAGGGCGAGGTGCCCGACGAGCGCTACACCATCCCCTTCGGCAAGGCGCGCATCGAGCGGGCGGGCGATGACATCACGCTTGTGACCTGGGGAGCGATGGTCTACACCGCCGCCGGGGCCGCGGACGAGCTCCAGAGCGAAGGCGTCTCCGTCGAGATCATCGACCTGCGCACGCTGCAGCCCTGGGACAAGCAGGCGGTGCTGGAGAGCGTGGTCAAGACCTCGAAATTGTTGATTCTGCACGAGGACACGCGCACCTCGGGCTTCGGCGCCGAGATCGCGGCGCAGGTGGTCGAGGACGCCTTCGAGCAGCTCGATGCNCCGATCAGGCGCATCGCGGCGCCCGACACCCCGATTCCCTTCTCGCCGGTGCTCGAGAAGGCCTACATCCCGCAGGTCGAGGACGTGGCCGGCGCACTGCGGGAGCTGGCCGGGTACTGATGGCGACCCAGACCCAGATCGAGGTCGTGATGCCTCAGATGGGCGTCTCCGTCTCGGAGGGGACGATCGTCAAGTGGCTGAAGAGCGAAGGCCAGCAGGTAGCGGCCGACGAGCCGCTGCTCGAGATCTCGACCGANAAGGTCGACACCGAGGTGCCGAGCCCGGCCGACGGAGTCCTAGGCAGCATCGTCACGCTGGAAGGCGAGACCGTCGCCGTTGGTACGACGATCGCGCTGATCACGACCGTAGGCGAGGCGCTCGCCGAGCCGGAGCCGGAGCCGGTGAGCACCGCAATCGGGTCCGGCGCGCCGGACCCGCCCGAGCCCGTCGCCGCGCAACTTGCCGAGCCGGCCGATCGCACCTTCGTCTCGCCGGTGGTGGCGCGAATCGCCGCCGAGCACTCGGTCGATCTCGAGCNGGTGAGCGGAAGCGGGCATGGCGGGCGGGTTACGAAAAAGGACGTACTCGCCCATATCGCCGCAGCGACGACTCCGGAACCGGAAACGGTTACGAGCAAACCCCTGCCCGCCCCCGTGACCTCTTCCGCGCCTTCAAACGGTGACCGGCTCGAGCCTATGTCGCAGATGCGCCGCTCGATCGCCGAGCACATGCGCCGCTCGCTCGACACCGCGGCGCACGCCACCACCGTCTTCGAGGTGGACATGTCCAACGTGGTTGCGATTCGCGCCCGGCTCAAGCCGGAGTTCCTCGAGCGCCACGGTGTGCGCCTCACCTACCTGGCCTTCGTTGCCCGGGCCACGGTCGAGGCGTTGCGCAACTGGCCCTGGCTGAACGCCGAGATCCGCGGCGACGAGATCGTCACTCACAGTTACATCAACTCTGCATCGCGGTCGCCGTCGACGGCGGCAAGGGCCTGGTCGTGCCGGCCATTCGCAATGCCGAGGGGCTCAACCTGCTGGGGATGGCGCGGGCCATCCAGGACGTCGGCGACCGCGCCCGCTCCAAGCGCCTCAAGCCGGAAGACGTCGAGGGCGGCACCTTCACAATCACCAACCCCGGCGGTCACGGCTCGGTCGTCGGCACGCCGATCATCAACCAGCCCCAGGTGGCGATCCTCGACACCGAGGCGCTGGTCAAGCGCCCGGTGGTAATAAGCGACGACAAGGGCGTGGACGCCATCTCGGTGCGACCGATCATGAATCTCTGCCTCTCCTTCGACCACCGCCTGATCGACGGCGCCTACGCCGTCCAGTTCATGGCCGAGGTTCGCCGCAGCCTCGAGAGCTGGGGCGAAGAGCGCTATTAGTAGCGATCCGGTTCAGGCAATTCGAATCGAGCCGGCGGCGGCCGGTGATGCCGAGGCGCTGGCAGCAGTCTCTCGCCGCGCCTTCGAGCACGACGTCAACTACGGAGCGCCCGGTCGCGGCGGGCCGCCCGGCTACGACTCCCCCGACTGGCAGCGGCGATCGATGGCGCAAGGCCGCTTCTTCAAAGTGCTCGAGACAGATCGCGTCGTCGGCGGTTTCGTGCTCTTCCGCCTCGAGGAGGAGACGGTGGAGCTCGGCCGCGCTTTCATCGCGCCGGAGCTCCAGAACCGGGGAATCGGCAGCGAGCTGCTCGCTTTCGCCGAGGGTGTCTTCCCGGAGACGAAGCGCCTTGTTCTGGATACGCCCGACTGGAACCTGCGCACCCGGCACTTCTACGAGAAGGCCGGCTACGAGAAGATCGGGAAANCCGAGACGGACGANGGCTTCTCCCTCATCCAGTACGAGAAGAGGGNCGAGGAGTGAGCGCGAATCGGGAGCTGGTCTCGGCCATCCGCGGCGAGCTCGCCGAGCACGCCGACCCGGTTCGGGCACCGCAGATGCAGGCGTACCTGAAGACGGACATGCCCTGCCGTGGCGTAACCATCCCGCTCCAGCGCGAGATCGTCAGCCGGGCCGCCGCGAACTTTCCGATCGAGAGCTTCGTCGATTGGCGCGACACCGTGCTCGAGCTTCGGCGGGGCGCCGAGTATCGCGAGGAGCTCGGCTGCGCGGGCTTCCTCGCCGGGCAGCGCCGCTACCGGGAGTTTCAGACGCTCGCTGCTCTACCGCTCTACGAAGAGCTGATCGTGCGGGGCGCCTGGTGGGATCTCGTCGACGAGATCGCCACGCACCGGCTCGGCCCGCTCGCTCTCGATTACCCGGAGCAGATGCGAAAGACGATGCTCGCCTGGAGCCGCGACCGGTCGCTCTGGAAACGGCGCAGCTCGATCATCTGCCAGATGACTCTGAAGAAGAGGACCGACCTCGAGCTCCTCTACGCCTGCATCGAGCCTAATCTCGGTGACGGCGACTTCTTCATCCGCAAGGCGATCGGCTGGGCGCTGCGGGGCTTCGCCCATACCGACCCCGACGAGGTCGTTCGCTACGAGCGGGAGAACGAAAGCCGGCTGAGCCCGCTCAGCAGGCGCGAGGCGCTCAAAAACATCCCGGCGACTAGATTGACGACAGCGGAGAGGGGAAACGGATGACTTATCGCTTCATCGATGTACAGGAACTGGAACCGTTGTTCAACGGCCGCATCCGCGCGGTGCGAAAGGCGCTCGAGATCGAGTCCTTCGGGGTNAACGAGTTCGAGCTGGCGGCGGGCTCGAGCACCTATCCCGAGCATGACGAGCTCAAGACCGGGCAGGACGAGCTGTTCGTCGTGCTCGAGGGAAGCGGCACGATGACGATCGACGGCGAGAGCTTCGAGCTTGTGCCCGGCCGTTACGTCTACGTCACACCGGAGTCCAAACGCCATATCGCTCCCGGCTCGAGCGGGCTGCGTTACATCGCCTTCGGCGCGCCGGCCGGCGGCAAGCACGGTGGCAGGATCTGATGAGCGAACGCGCCTACCTGATGCAGCTCGGCGTCGTGCCCTACCGCGAGGCCTGGGATCTACAGCGCTCGCTGGCCGCCGCCGTCTCGCAGGGCGCCGTTCCCGACAGCGTGATCTTCTGCGAGCACCCGCCGGTGGTCACCATGGGGCGCCGCACCGAGAAGGGCGAGCTGCACATCCCCGCGCAGGCGGCGGTGGACGTCGTCGAGACCGACCGCGGCGGCAAGTCCACCTATCACGGCCCCGGGCAGCTCGTCTGCTACCCGATACTCGACCTCCGTCGCCACGGCAAGGACGTCAAGCTCTACGTGCGCCGGCTCGAGCAGGCGATCATCCAGACGCTGGCGCCGCTCGACATCGAGGCGAAGCGGATCGAAGGGCTGACCGGCGTCTGGCTCCAGAGCCCTTCCGCCGGTGGCGGCGGGCCGAGAAAGATCGCTTCGATCGGCGTGCGAGTCGCCCGCTGGGTGACGACGCACGGCTACGCGCTCAACGTCGATCTCGATCCGGCTCCCTTCAGCGACTGGATCACCGCCTGCGGGCTGGAGAGCGCGGCCTTCACGACCGTCGCCCGCGAGCTGGGCCGCCCGGTGACGGTCGAGGAGGTGCGCCCGCTCGCCACCGCAGCGCTCGCGGAAGTCTTCGCGCTCGAGCTGGAGGCGCTGCCCGCCGAAGAGAACGGCGGCAGCGGACTCTGGCCGCAGCCCGTCCACACCAGGCTAGGCGCGAAAGAGACGAGCTAGCTCGGCCGGACGCTACTTTTTGGGCTTCTCGACCTTGAGCTTGCAGGCTTTGATCATCGCGTCGCGGTCCTTTTTCATCTCTTTTTCCGTCGCCCATTCCGAGCCACCGCTCAAGAACTCCGCATTGCCCCGGATGTCGTAGGCCACCCTGCGTAGGGCCTTCTGACACGCGCCGGGCGCACTCGCGGCGACCTGGTCGTACACGGATGCGGCGGCCCGCTGATCGGACACGTACCTCTTCAAGAGCGCGGCCTCGCACTTCTTGTTCCTGCTGGGCGAATCGAGCGAGGACGGACACTGAGCCGACTCCCAGTCGAGCTCCTCAAATGGCGTTCTGACGTTCGTGTTGGCGGCGTTCAGCTTGTCGATGTCGGCCTTGCTGATCTTGCTCGCGCTGGTGCTGACCGAGCAGGCAACACCGCCGAAGACGACGCCGAGAGNCAGCAGGAGCACGACTAGGCCTCTGATGATGGTTTTCATGCGCCGCAGGCTAATACACGCGCCGGTCGAACGCGGTTTAAGCGGAAAGCCTGGCTTTCCTACGGTGTAGATTCGTGACCCAGAATTCGAGTGACGATGCCAAGCGGCCCTCTCAGCCAGAGCACGCCCCGCTAGGACGATGGCGCGTCTCGACCCCTCGCGCGCCACGGTCGAACTCGATGACGACGAGCTGGCGACTGCCTGGATACTCCACGCGCTGCCCGACTCGAAGGTTCTGCGCAAGCGGCGCGCCCGCGAGGCCATCGCCCGGCTCGAGCTCGTCGCTCCGCGCAACCTGAGCTGAGCCGGCTGCCACGGCGCGCTCGGCAATGGCAACCGAGCTCGCGCGGGCATACTGACAAGGCGATGGAGGGCTCGCTACCCGTTTCCGGCAGACCGCGCAGGCCCGAGTGGATGAAGGTGCGTGCGCCCAGCGCCGACTCGCTCTACGGCGACGTGCGCAGGCTCCTGCACGGGCAGCACCTGCACACGGTTTGCGAGGAGGCCCACTGCCCGAACGTGGGCGAGTGCTGGGGAAGGGGAACGGCCGCCTTCCAGATTCTCGGCGATACCTGCACGCGCGCCTGCCGCTACTGCAACGTGCACTCGGGCAAGCCCGCGGGCCCGCCCGACCCGGACGAGCCGAGGCGCCTGGCCGAGACCGCCGCGCAGATGAAGCT
>JGI24144J35610_10000450_pt1 | contig 13072 bp, 13 predicted proteins | sample BarGraIncu01121A_FD_35610 | JGI IMG/M metagenome (IMG submission 35610)
GCGGCCTCGGAGTCCTTGTAGATCTTGAACAGGACGCTGTCGAGGTAGGGCTTCGCGCCGGCGTAGTTGTCGTTGCGGACGATCTTGATGTACTGGTTGTGCTGCCACGGCTCCGCCATCTTGAACGGACCGTTGCCGATCGGCATCTCGCCGAACGGAACGACGGTGCCGGAAGCCTCGACGCCATTCTCAACGAGCTTCTGCGGGACCGGCGCCAGCGCGGGGTGCGCGCAGACGAACGGGAAGTCCGCGAACGGCTTGGAGAGGGTGACCTCGAGCGTCAGCGGATCGATGGCCTTGACGCCCGGCAGGACCTTGGTCTTGCCGGCAGCCAGGTCGTCGAAGCCGACCACGAACGACAGGTGGTAGCTGATGACCGACGGATCGGCCTTCTTGGTCAGCGTGTTCACCGTGGTCGGGTCGACGATGCGGGTCCACGCGTAGACGAAGTCCTGCGCGGTGACGGGCGTGCCGTCCGAGAACTTGCCGTTCGGGTTCAGCTTGAACGTGAACACCGTGGCGTCAGCGTTGACGGTCCAGGAATCGGCCGCGCCGGGCCCGAGCTTGGTGGGGTCGAGCGGATCGACGCGAGTCAGGCTGTCGAAGACGGCCTGCTCGACCTGTGTGCCCTCGGACTCCTGCGCGTTGTACGGGTCGATATAGGCCGGCTCGCCGATGTAGAAGGACATCTCTCCACCGGACTTGGCGCCGGTCGTCGTGCCGCCGCCGGTCGTGCCACCTGAGGGCGCGCACCCGGCAACGACGCCGAGAACGAGCGCGCAAGCGGCCAGTACCACGAAACTGATGCGCAAGCGATGCTTCATAGCGGTAAAGCCCCCTTCCTGCGTTGACAGTGCTCCGTGCCTTTCCCTTCACTCACTCCCTTGCCCGTTCGCATCCCTCCCCGGTCTTACCCGGGACTGGCCCCGAGAACGACAAAGAAGCCGGCCCGCCCAAAACTCTCGGACATGACTGTAGTGAGTTTCCCCCTACGGCCCCTGCGTACGCAAGTGCAGGGACGCTCGACAACGAAACGAGCCGTGAATTGAGCCGGGTGACAACGAGGCCCGCGTGCATAGCAGCGGGCCTCGTACACGGTTCGACGGATATATCGGGCCGACTATGCTTCTTCGACTAGACCGGGCGGTACAGCATCATCAGCAGCACCGAGGTCACGGCCCAGCCGATCGCGAGTCCCACGGTGATGCGGTCCAGGTTCTTCTCGATGATGCTCGTGCCCGAGGCCGATGAGGACATCCCGCCGAACATCGACGACAGGCCGGTGCCCTTGCCGGAGTGGAGCAGCACGAACACGATCAGGCCGAGGGCCAGGATCGCGTGCACCGCGACGACCACGTAGACCAGCGGGCTGATGCCTGCCACTGCGGCCGCTGTCGATGTTGCCGGCATGAAGTTCTCCTTCTATCCGCGCCCGCGCCGCGTCTTCAGGGCGCGGCGCAGCGGTGTCGTTGGTTCGAGCGAGCACGGGCAAGTATACGCACACGCGGGCGGCGGCTCAACCGCGCGTTCGGCCCGCGCGCTCAGCACTCCACCAGAGTCGTGCCCGTCCACTCGGGAGGCGCCGGCAGCCCGATGAGGTCCANAAGCGTCGGCGCGACGTCAGCGAGCTTGCCGCCAGGGCGCAATGCGCGCACTCCGTCAGCGACGCAGGCGATCGGGACCTCGTTGCCCGTGTGCGCCGTGAACGGCAACGTCCCGTCCGAGTCGAGCATCTTCTCGGCATTCCCGTGGTCTGCGGTGACGAGCACCACTCCCCCGCGCTTCCGGATCGCCTCGACGACGCGCCCGACGCCGTCATCCACCGCTTCAACCGCCGCAACGGCGGCCGCGAGCACACCGGTATGGCCCACCATGTCGCAGTTCGCGAAGTTGACGACGTAGAAGTCGGCCGACCCCTTCTCGATCTCCTCGACGAGCCGCCGCGCCACCTCCGGCTCGCTCATCTCCGGCTGCAGGTCGTAGGTCGCGGCCCTGGGGCTCGGGATGAGGACCCGCTGCTCCCCCGGCTTCGTCGGTTCCTGGCCGCCGTTGAGGAAGAAGGTGACGTGCGCGTACTTCTCGGTCTCGGCGATGTGCAGCTGCCTGAGTCCCGCCTCCGAGAGCACGTCCGCCAGCGTGCAGCAGAGCTCGGCCTTCGGGAACGCGATGGGCGCGAGGATCGTGGGGTCGTACTCCGTGAGGCACACGAAGCGCAGCGTGGGAGTCGCACCACGTTCGAAGCGGTCGAAGTCGCGGTCCACCAGCGCGCGCGTGATCTCGCGCGCCCGGTCCGGCCGGAAGTTGAAGAACACGACGGCATCGCCGTCGGCCATCCGCCCGTCGATGCCTGCGACCAAGAGCGGGGCCACGAACTCGTCCGTCACGCCGTTGCGGTAGCTCGCCTCGATACCCGCGACCGCGCTCTCGACCACCTGGCCCTCGCCGTTGACGAGCAGCTTCCAGGCGCGCTGGACACGATCCCACCGGTTGTCGCGGTCCATCGCCCAGTAGCGGCCGCACACGGTGGCGACGCGGCCCACGCCGAGCCGCGCCATCGTCTTCTCGAGCACGGCGACGAAGCCGGCGCCGGACTCTGGCGGAACGTCCCTGCCGTCGAGGAATGCGTGTACAAAGACACGAGTGGCGTCGCAGCTCTTGGCGAGTGCGAGGAGGGCCTCCAGATGGCGCAGGTGGCTGTGCACGCCGCCGTCCGAGACCAGACCCATGAGGTGCACCGCGCGGCCCTCAGCGACCGCGGCGTCGATCGCCGCGCGCATCACGGGGTTGGTCGCGAACGAGCCGTCCTCGATGGCGCAGTCGATGCGCGTGAGCTCCTGGTAGACGACCCGGCCGGCGCCGATGTTCAGGTGGCCCACCTCGCTGTTGCCCATCTGCCCTTCGGGAAGCCCCACCGCAAGTCCCGCGCACTCCAACGAGGAGGTCGGCCACTCGGCGAAGAGCCGGTCGAGGTTGGGGGTGCGCGCGAGCGAGACCGCGTTCCCGGGGCCGGGAGCCGCCAGTCCGTAGCCGTCCATGATCACGAGCGCGGCCGGCAAGTGGAGCGACGCCAGCGTCCCGGGACTCGCCGGCATGAACGCCGGATCGCTCACAGTGCGGCGTGCACGATGTCGGAGAAGGACTCGGCCTTCAGCGCAGCGCCACCCACGAGCGCGCCGTCGATGTCCGGCTCGCAGAAGAACATCGCAGCATTCTCCGGCTTCACCGAACCGCCATACAGCACGCGCATCGCGGCGGCAGCCGGTGGGCCGTACATCGCCCCGATCGTCGCACGGATCATCCGCGCGACGTCGTTCGCCTTCTCGGGAGTGGGCGTGTGTCCGGTACCGATCGCCCAGATCGGCTCGTACGCGACGATGAGCCGGGCCGCCTGATCTTCCGTGAGTCCGGCCAGCCCCGCGCGGATCTGCCCGCGCACGAACGGCTCGGTCTCCCCCGCCTCGTAGACGGCAAGGGACTCGCCGCAGCAGGCGATCGGGGTGATGGCGCTCTCGAAGAGCGCACGGACCTTCTTGTTCACCGTCTCGTCGGTCTCGCCGAAGAACTCGCGGCGCTCAGAGTGTCCGACGATGCAGTAGCCGCACCGCAGCTCAACCAACATCCGCGGGGCGATGGCGCCGGTGAAGGCGCCTTCCTTCTCCCAGTGGACGTCCTGCGCGCCCAGGCCGATCCGAAGGTGGTCGAGCTCGATGATCGTCGAGGCGGCCTTCAGCCCCGTGAACGGCGGGCAGACGACAACGTCGACGCGGTCCCATGCGTCCGAGACGACGTCCTGGATCTGGTCGATCAGGACCGCGCCCTCCCCGGAGGTCGTGTACATCTTCCAGTTGCCGGCGACCATCGGCGTGCGTGTCGGGCTCATAACGTCGCGACTCCTTCACCTGTCGACGGCTCGAGCCCGTCCCGCGCACAGCGGGAGCGGGCCGCAGCCGGTTCGTCTACGCGTCCTGCAGCGCCGCCAGACCCGGCAGCTCCGAGCCCTCGAGCAGCTTCATCGAGGCACCGCCGCCCGTGGAGACGAACGTGACGCGCTCCTCGAGGTCGAACTTCTTCAGCGCCGCCACCGAGTCGCCGCCGCCCACGACGGAGACAGCGCGGTTGTTGCGCGTGACGGCGAACGCGACCTGCTTCGTGCCGTTCTCGAAGGGCGCCATCTCGAACACGCCCATCGGGCCGTTCCAGAAGATGGTGCGCGCCTGCGAGATCTCGCCCTTGAACAGCTCGACGGTGGTGGGACCGATGTCCAGCCCCATCATCCCGGCGGGGATCTCCTCGCGAGCGACGATGCGGGTCTCCGCGTCGGGCTCGATCGCGTCCGCTATGACGAAGTCGACCGGCAGCATGATCTGCACGCCCTTGGTGGTCGCCTTCGTGAGCATCGCCTTCGCCGGCTCGACCCACTCCTTCTCCACGAGCGAGTTCCCCACCGACACGCCCTTGGCGACGAGCAGAGTGAAGCACATGCCGCCGCCGATGATCAGCGTGTCCACGCAGTCCAGCAGGCGGTCGATCACGCCGAACTTGTCGGAGACCTTCGAGCCGCCCAGGATCGCCACGAACGGCCGCTCCGGGTCGGTCAGCATCGACGTGAGAGTCTCGACCTCNCGCGCCAGCAGCAGGCCGGCGTAGGCGGGCAGGAAGTGNGCNACGCCNTCGGTCGAGGCGTGCGCGCGGTGTGCCGCGCCGAACGCGTCGTTGACGTAGATGTCCGCGAGCGANGCCAGCTTCTTCGCGAACTCGGGGTCGTTCGCCTTCTCGCCCGGGTCGAACCGGACGTTCTCGAGCATGATGATCTCGCCGTCGACCATGCGGTCCACGGCCTCGTGCGCTTCGGGGCCGACGATGTCGTCCACGAACACGACGTTGCGCCCGAGAAGCTTCTGCAGGATGCGGCGCACCGGCCTCAGCGAGAGCTGCGGGTCAGGCGCGCCCTTCGGCCGGCCGAGGTGGCTCATCACGATCACGCGCGCGCCNTGGTCCACCAGGTAGCGCAGGGTGGGCAGCGCTGCGCGAACGCGCGTGTCATCGGTCACAAGGCCGTCTGTGAGCGGCACGTTGAAGTCCACACGCACGAGCACGCGCTTGCCGCGGACGTCGACGTCCTTGACCGTCTTCTTGGCGAACACAGCCGTCACCTAGCCGACGAGCTTGACGAGGTCGACGACGCGGTTGCTGTAGCCCCACTCGTTGTCGTACCAGGAGATGCACTTCACGAAGTTGCCGNTGCCGCCCATGACCATCGTCTGGAGCGAGTCGAACACCGATGAGGCAGGGTTGCCCACGACGTCGATCGAGACGATCGGGTCGACGCAGTACTCGAGGATGCCCTTCATCGGCCCTTCGGCAGCGGCCTTCATCGCAGCGTTGATCTCGTCCTTCGTGACCTCACGGCCGAGCTGGGCGACGAGGTCGACCACGGAACCGTCCGGGGTCGGGACGCGCATGGACATGCCGTCGAGCTTGCCTTTCATGTCCGGTAGTACGAGGCCGATCGCCTTCGCAGCGCCGGTNGACGTCGGGATGATCGAGACCGCGGCTGAACGGGCGCGACGCAGGTCCTTGTGCGGCGAGTCNAGGATGACCTGGTCGTTGGTGTAGCTGTGGATCGTGTTCATGAAGCCGGAGACCAGGCCGAACTCGTCGCGCAACACCTTCGCGAACGGCGCGAGGCAGTTGGTCGTACAGGACGCGTTGCTGATCACATGGTGCCTGGCCGCATCGTATTCCCCGTCGTTGACGCCCATGACGATGGTGATGTCCTCATTGCTGGCCGGGGCCGAGATGATGACCTTCTTCGCGCCGGCGTCGATGTGCGCGTGCGCCTTCAACGCGTCAGTGAAGAAGCCGGTCGACTCGACGACGACGTCCACCCCGAGCTCACCCCACGGCAACATGGCCGGGTCGCGCTGTGCGAGAACCTTGACCTCGTGCCCGTTGACGGTGAACGCGCCCTCGCCGGCCACGACACCGTCGAGCTTGCCGTGGGTGGAGTCGTACTTGAGCAGATGCGCGAGCGTCTTGGCNTCGGTCAGGTCGTTGACCGCCACGACCTCGATGTTCGGNNCCCGCAGCGCCGCGCGGAACACGAGACGCCCGATGCGTCCGAAACCGTTGATGCCGACTCGAATGGTCATGCTGGTGGTCCCCTCTCGAGATGTCGCCGACGCCCGCTTGGTTCGGTCGCGGCTTCCGGTCCGTTCCTTCCCTATGCTGTTCGCCGCGCCACCCTCAGCGCGGTGTGGTCCCCGAAACTGCCCCGCTAACCTTCTCCGCCGTCGACCCGCGCGTCAAGCGACCCTTCGAACGCGTGCTCGGTGCGCAGCTCGGCGGCGAGCGACTCGATGCGCCGGATGCGATGGTAGACCGCCGACTTCGACAGCGGCGGGACAGCGTATTCGCCGAGTTCGCGGATCGAGACGTCCGGGTGGTCGAGCCGCAGCCGTGCGAGCTCCTGGAGCGCCGGTGGCAGCCAGGACATCCCGTGGAGGTCCGCCAGATAGCGGATGTCCTCGACCTGGGCTATCGCGGCGTCGGCGGACTTCTGCAGGTTCGCGGTCTCCGCGTTGACCAGGCGGTTCACGTCGTTGCGCATCGACTTGATGATGCGGACGTCCTCGGTGCGCAGGAGGGCGCGATGGGCACCCACGAGCGCCAGGAACGTCACGATCGGCTCGGCGCCCTTAAGGTAGACGGCGTACAGACCGCGGCGCCTGGTCACGCGCGCTTCGATGCCGAAGCGGGCCATCAGTCCGACCAGATCGCGCGCGTGCAGCTCGGTCTCAGCGGTCAGTTCGAAGTGGAAGTCGCCGTGGGGGTCGGCGACGAACCCGCCGCCTAGGAAAGCGCCGCGCAGGTAGGACACCGCGCAGCAGTCCTTGCGCACGAGGCGCGGCGGCACGCCGTAGGTCAGCCCGCCGGACTCGTCGAGGATGCCGAGGTCCGTGAGCGCCGGCGCCAACGCCGGCTGGCTCGGAACGGTGATCAGGTAGTTGTTCGTCTTGTGCAGCACGCTGCGCCGCACCGTGAGCTCGGTCTTGAGCCCGTAGAGCGAGTGCATCAGCTTGATCGCCTTGCGGGCGACCGGGGCGGTCTCGGTGGCCATCTCGAGCCGAAACCGCTCGCCGCCCGCGATGTGGATCGTGCCTTCCACGCGCACCAACGCAGCGAGCTCCGCACGCGGGCAACACGACCGCGGCGTCTCGACGCGCGACAGCTCTTCCTTGACCTCGGCGGTGAAGCTCACGACGCGACCTCCCGGAGCGCGGCCAGGAGCGCCTCGCGGTCGTGGTGGCGCGGGTCGGAGGCGTCGGCGACGTTAGCGAGGAACGGCTCGACGCCTGCGGCGCGCAGGCGCGCAAGCACGCGCTCGCCCGCGTGGACCGCGTCCAGGTCCGAATGCAGCGGGTGTGCGGCCTCGTCGTGCACGACCACCACATCGACGGCGCCGGCCAGCCCGTGACGGTCGAGCGCGGCGAGGTGGTCCGCGGCGTCCATGCCGGTCGTCTCCCCCCGCTGGTTCGCGACGTTGCACACGTAGACGACGCGGCCGGTCGTGGCGAGCAGGGCATCGCGGATGCCGCCGGCGAGGAAGTTCGGAAGGATCGACGTGAACAGGGAACCGGGACCGATCACGACGAGACCCGCTCCGGCGATCGCCTCTGCCGCGGGACCGTACGCGGTCGCCTCGCCACCGGTGAAGCGAACGCGGGCTATCGGCGTGGCGCTCTCGGCGACGTTGCGCTGTCCGACGACGCGCGCGCCCTCCACATCCTCGGCGGCCAGCACCACATCGTCCAAAGTCGACGGCACGACGCGGCCGCGCGATCCGAGCAGGCGGCCCGCGGCGTCCAGGGCGGCCGGGAAAGAGCCTTCGATGTCAGCGAGCGCGGCGATCACAAGGTTGCCGAGAGCGTGCCCGGCGAGCCCTTCTCCGTGCGGGAAGCGATACGAGAAGACGCCCGCCACCGAGGAATCGGGATCGGCGGCCATGGCAACCAGGCAGTTGCGGGCGTCGCCGGGAGGAAGCATCCCGAGTTCGCGGCGAAGGTGCCCGCTCGAGCCGCCGTCATCGGCCATGGTGACGACGGCCGTGGTGTCCAGCCCCATCTCGAGCAGGCACCACAGCACCTTCGGCAGTCCGGTACCNCCGCCGATCGCGACGGCCCGCTTCGNAGGCGCCGTCATGCGCGGTCCAGGTCCTTGCGGATGTCGCGATGGGCCACAGCCACGTCGTAGTCGAGTGAGCGCAGGAAGTCGGCGGTGTGCTCGGCGAGAACCACGCTGCGATGCATCCCGCCGGTGCAACCGAGAGCGATCGAGAGATGGTGCTTCCCCTCGATCAGGTAGTTCGGGAGCAGGTCTTGCAGCAAGGGCAGCCACTTGTCCAGGAAGAGCCGGGTCTCGTTCCGGTCCATGACGAACTTCTTCACGGAGGACTCCAGGCCCGTGCGGTGCCGGAGCTTGGCGATGTAGAACGGGTTGGGCAGGAAGCGCACGTCCATGACGATGTCGGCGTCGATCGGGAGCCCGTACTTGAACCCGAACGAGCTGACGGTCACCGCGAGCCAGTCCTTCATCGACTCGGACAGGAAGCGACGACGGATCACCTCGCGCAACTGCGCGGGAAGCATCTCGCTCGTGTCGATGATGAGGTCAGCGCGCTCGCGGACGGTNGCCAGCCCGCGCTGTTCGGCGCGGATGCCCTTGGTCACCACGCCGCCCTCGGCGAGCGGGTGGCGGCGGCGCGTCGTCTTGAAGCGGTTGACGAGCACCTTCTCGGAGGCCTCGAGATACAGGATCCGGTACGGATGTCCGGCCGCCTCGAGCGCATCGAGCTCCTGAAGCAGGGTGCCGAAGAACTCCAGCGAACGCATGTCGCAGACCACGGCGACCCGCCGGATCCGGCTGCCGGGCAGCGTGGTGAGCTTCTCGAGCTGCGAGAGGAGCGNCGGCGGCAGGTTGTCGATGCAGAAGTAGCCGATGTCCTCGAACGTGTGTATGGCTTCCGAGCGCCCTGCTCCGGACAGGCCGGTGATGACCACCAGTTCGATAGGGGACAAGGTCTCGTCAGCCGAGCACGCAGCGGCTTCGGCGGTCATCTCAGCCGCGCTTCGTGACCGAACCGGCCATCCCCGAGAACACCGAGACGATGATCGCGGCGAGGCCGGTGAGCAGGAGGTTCGGGTTCGGGACGACTGCGGGAACGATCCAAGCGGCCAGGTAGAACATGCCGATGTTCACGATCAACGCGAAGATACCGAGCGTGAGGATCGTGATCGGCAGCGCCAGGACCTGGACGATCGGCTTGATGACCGCATTCACGAGTCCCAGCACGATGGAGAACAGGCAGGCTGTCAGGAACGCGGTCTGCGTGATGTCCGCGCCGGAGGCGAACCCTTTGATCTGGATGAGCCCGAGGTATGCGACCAGCAGCACGCCAAGGGCTGTGATCGCCGTGCGGATGAGGAACCTGATCACCTTCGACCACCCCACTCTCGCATCGGTGTGGCGGCGCGGCGCGCCGTCAGCGTGAGTATACCAACGCACGCCCACACCGGGCCGGGCGTTTCCATCAGCGTCGACGCGGCGTCACTCGCCCGCGCCGTCCGCTATGGGCGCGTCCAGACTCTTGAGGAACTCGACGATGTCGCCCGCGAGTTCCGCGCCGATGCCCTTCACCCGGGCCACATCCTCCACGCTCGCGGCGCGCAGGCGCTTCACCGAGCCGAATACCTTGATGAGGAGTTGCCGGCGCGTCGGGCCGACCCCCGGAATCTCGTCCAGGATCGACGCGGTCATCGCCTTGCCGCGCAGCTCGCGGTGGTAGGTGACCGCGAAGCGGTGCGCCTCGTCCCGGACGCGCTTCACGAGGTAGAGCGACGGCGATCCGCCCGGCAGGATGACAGGCTCATCCCAATCCGGCACGAACAGCTCCTCCTCGCGCTTCGCCAGCGCCACCACGGGGACGCCGGTCACGCCGATGTCTCCGAGCGCGGCCAGCGCCGCAGACAGCTGCGGCTTGCCGCCGTCGACGATGATGAGGTCCGGCTTGCGGGCGAACCGTGCGCCCTCCTTGGCCTCGCGGACGAACCGGCGCTGCAGGACCTCGCGCATCATCGCGACATCGTTCGCCTCGGGCGTTTCGGCGCGAATGCGGAACCTGCGGTACGCGCCCGGGTCGGGTCTTCCTCCGTCGAAGACGACCATCGATCCGACTGAGAAGCGCCCATGCAGGGTCGAGATGTCGTAGCACTCGATGCGCAGGGGCGGCACGGTCAGGCCCAGCGCGCTCTCCAGCTGGAGCAGCGCCTGGTTGACGCGGTCCTCGTCGTAGCGGGTGCGGAACTTGTAGCGTGCCAGCGCGTGCTGGGCATTGGTGGTCGCCATCTCGAGCAGCCGGCGCCGCTCTCCCCTCTCGGGCCGCTCGATCGTGACCTTACGCCCGCGCCGCTGCTCCAAGAGCTGCTCTAGCGGCTCCACCTCAAGCGGCAGCGACGCCACGAGCACCTGACGCGGCACGTGAGAGGCGTCGGCGTAGTAGCGCAGCAGGAACGCTTCCACCAGCTCGGAGTCGGACACATCGAGGCCCTGGTCGAGCACGAACTCGCTCGCGCCCATCACGCGGCCCTCGCGGATGTGGACGACGTGGGTGGCCGCGATCGTCTCCTCGCGGCAGACGCCGATCGCGTCGGCGTCGAGTCCGCTCGAGCTCACGATCGTCTGGCGCTCCAGGATCGAGCGGACCGCGTCGAGCCGGTTGCGGTAGCGCGCGGCGGCCTCGTAGTCGAGGTGCGACGACGCCTCGTGCATCTGGTNCTCGAGATCGCGCTCCACCGACGCCTGCTTGCCGTCNAGGAACGACTCCACCTTNGCGACGATCTTCGCNTAGTCCTCGCGCGTGATCGCGCCCACGCACGGGCCCGGGCCCTTGCCGATGTGGTAGTCGAAGCACGGCTTGCCGGTGGGCGCCCCATCGTGCGCGGTGACGCGCTTCCACTCGACGCAGTCTGTGCGGCAGATGGGATACACACGGCGCACCACGTCGATGGTGGCGCGTGCGGCGCGGGCGTCGGTGTAGGGGCCGAAGTAGGTGGTGCCGCTGCGGTGCTTCTCCCGGGTGTACTTGATGGCCGGGAAAGGGTCCGCGGTGGTAAGCGCGATGTAGGGGTAGGTCTTGTCGTCGCGGTAGTCGACGTTGTAGCGCGGGTGGTGCTCCTTGATCAGGTTGTTCTCGAGGATGAGCGACTCGACCTCGTTGGCGGTGACCACGTAGTCGAAGGTGGCGACGCGCGACATCATCTCGGGGACCATGGCGCGGTCGTCGTGCCCCTGCGCGTACTGCTTCATGCGCTTGCGCAGCGCTTTGGCCTTGCCGACGTAGATGACGGTGCCGCCGGCGTCCTTCCACAGGTAGACGCCCGGGGAGTCCGGCACAGAGTCGAGCTGCTCGCGGATATGGTCGCTGCCGTAGCGGGGCGTCATGGGGAAGCGCTACCCCTTCCGGCGGTAGACGTCGCGGCGACGGCCTACGCGGACGACCACGACGCGGACCACCGCGTCATCGATCGTGTAGACCACGCGGTACGTGCCGACGCGGATCCGGTACTTCTCAAGTGTCGAGAGTTTCTCGCAGCCTCGCGGACGCGGTTCTTCTGCGAGCGCGCCGACCGCCTCCAGGACGCGGAGCCGATCCCGCTTCTCGAGGTCCTCGATCTGCTTCTGCGCAGCGGGAACGAGAAAGACGCTATAGCTTGCCATGGGCCTGAAGGTAGCCGAGGAAGTCCTCGTATGCCATCAGCGGCTGGCCTTCGCTCTCCTCGATCGCGCGCAGGTCCTCTTCGTCCTCGGCGAGCGCCGCGCGAACGGCGTCGTTGACGAGTTCGGACAGCGAGCAGTCGGTGGCCGCGGCCTTCAGGCGCAGCGCCTGATGCAGCTCAGCGTCCAGATAGATCGTCGAACGACGTGCCTCGGTCATGAAGACCACCTCCGAGGCGAACGTACTCCACCAGCGTCATAGCGTCAAGACGTCATGGCACTCGACCGGCGGCCCTGGAGTGCATCGACAGCCAGCGACGTGGAGCTAGAGAGCCGGGCGGCCTGCTGCTGCGCGTACACGCTGTACGCGAAGAACCCGGCGAAGGCGACGACGGCGACCGCTGCTGCCCACACACCGATAGTCAGCCATCGGTCGAGGCGCGCGGAGCCGGTTGAGGAGGCACCGCGCACTCGCGCGGGCCTGGGTGATGCCGGGGCGGATACCGCCCCTTCGTCGTCGACCGGATCCATCTGNCTCCTGGACTGTTGCTGCGCCGGTCCTGCCGGGGATTGCTCCGGCGCAGTCGTACCACACCCCTACGAGATCAATCGGTCTTACCCAGGCTACGCAGGGAGCAGGAATCGCGCCAAACCCGCGGGGCCATCGCATACTGTTCCACGAACCACCGCGCACATGCTAGTCCCGATTGCGAGCGGCNCCCTTCATCGGTGACCGGTCGCCCAGTTCGGGCGCCACCGTCGCTCCCCTGCCCTCGAGGACCGGCTTCAGGAAACGCCCCGTGTGCGACGTCGGATGCGCCGCCACTTCCTCCGGCGTCCCGACCGCCACGATCTCCCCGCCGCGGTCCCCGCCCTCGGGGCCGAGGTCGATGATCATGTCGGCGCTCTTGATGACGTCGAGGTTGTGCTCGATCACCAGGACAGTGTTACCTTTGTCCACCAGGCGCTGCAGCACGACGAGCAGCTGGCGCACGTCGTCGAAGTGCAGGCCGGTGGTGGGCTCGTCCAATATATAGAAGGTGCGGCCGGTGCTCTGCCGCTGCAGCTCACTCGAGAGCTTGACGCGCTGCGCCTCGCCGCCGGACAGCGTGGTGGCTGGCTGGCCGAGCTTGATATAGCCGAGCCCCACGTCGTAGAGCGTCTGCAGCTTCCGCTTGATGCGCGGGATGTTCTCGAAGAAGTGCACCGCCTCTTCCACCGACATGTCGAGGATCTCGGCGACGTTCTTGCCCTTGTACGTGACCTGGAGCGTCTCGCGGTTGTACCGCTGCCCCTTGCA
>JGI24144J35610_10000456_pt1 | contig 12982 bp, 10 predicted proteins | sample BarGraIncu01121A_FD_35610 | JGI IMG/M metagenome (IMG submission 35610)
GGTCACCCGCTCGTATGACACACCCTGCTCCCCGTATGAGCGTGTCCTGGCTTCACCCTGCATCAGGGAGGAAGCGAAGGAGGCGCTCAGGCATCAGGAGCAGCATCTTGATCCTGTCGCCCTCCATGATACGATCCTTAAGGATGAACGGCATCTGCGGGAGCTTGTCCTCACAACAAAACAGGACCGGCCCCACATCATTCCGAGGAAAGGCATGGACTGGCAACTTCACCCGGTTTCGAGTAGATTCTGATGTGAGGCAACGACTCCTCGTTCGAGCAGGTTTACTCGTGAGGCAACAGGCTGCTGCCCTGTGGACGGGGCTGGAGTGAAGGATTAAGGCATTGGTATTTCGTAACCGGAAACCCACATCATTTCGAGGGGGTCAGAGGTACCAGAACTATAGATTTAGTGATCCTTGTCTGCGTACTTGGCCGTCGTCATGGAAGCAATAACGCCAAAATGGCAGTAAGGTGAGTTATTGACTTGCGTCATCGCAAATCGGCGATTTCTGGGTTGAACCGCCACAATGGGGTGCAACTAGGGACTTGTCGGTTCGAATCCACCAAACCGTGAGCGAATCACAGCGCACTACGCTGACAGCTTGAAGAGAGACGAGACATGCTGGCAAACAGGAACGTCGCTTGTCAACGCTGTCAGTGCACCGTACCGGCATGGTGCGTTTCTGTTACCCGCGATGATAGCGGTTGGAACACACGGAACTGCCAGTATTCGTCGCCGAATGCAGCTACGGACGCATCTGCCGTGTTCAGCACACTTGTCGTGACATTTCTGCCGATACTAACGTGCACGACCTAGAAATTGCCTGATCCATTCTCAACGTAACCGGCCAAGTCGTTTGAACCCAGCCTGCCTTTTTGCAGATTTCCCTGTCAACTGAACCAGGATTCCGTGGTGATCATATCCAACTGTGCCAGACAACAACCCCTCGCTGCCCAGCGCAACTTGTCATGTGAAGGTCGAAGTCGAAGGAACTGTTGCGCCACCGAAGCTACAATCGGGCAAGTTCAGAAATGTGGTGCCCTGGATGACAGTGCCGTGAGATGTCTCGAGTGCACATACCACTGGTGTCACAAAAGAATGACACTGCACAGAGGATCAGAACTGGAATAATGCCGCGAAACATGCGTTTCATACGTCAACCCCATGTTGGTACCATAGCAGCCCACATGACACGGCACATCCGTCAAAGGAACGATCCCTCCATTGGATGTGCCGGTGAACGAACCATCGTCGTTACTCTGGGTGGCATATAACCTGTTTGTGAACGAAATGCTACATCATGGAGGGATGCCCTCTGGTCACCGCCAGGGTTCAATCATCGGGCGCAGATCGGAGGAGTTCGCCGTAACGACGACGAGACCCATGTCCACTGGCACAATACAGCAGAACTGCTTCTCCTCAGTCTCTTGTTTCTCTCGTGTCAGCAGGGTCTTATGCCAGAGCTTGGCGCCGGTCGTCGGGTTGAGAGCGATGAAGTTGCTCTCTCCTTCCTGTACGTACAGAGTGTCGCGGGATACAATTTATATCATTCCTTTAATTCTATACTAACTAAATACTATTTGCTAAAAGTTCATCAGCTGCCTTAAGGATAGCGTTCTCATCCATATCATACTTCTCAAGCAGTTTATAGTAGTTTCCAGATTCACCAAAGTGATCCTTTATAGCTATTCTCTTAAGCTTTCCTATTCCAGCCTCAGCCATTACTTCAGAAACTGCACTGCCAAGGCCATTATAAATGTTGTGATCTTCTACAGTTATAACCTTACCTGTCTTTTTTACAGACTCTAAAACTAACTCCTCATCTAAGGGTTTTAATGTAAACATATCTATAAGTCTAACACTAACGCCCTTCCTTTCTAGTTCATTTGCAGCGTTTATTGCTTGATGAAGTAAATCACCTATACCTATTATAGTTATATCATTACCATCTTTTAAGATTTTTCCCTTTCCAATTTCAAATTCTTCATTTTCATCATAATAGAAAGGCATCTCATTTCTTGTAAATCTAAGATATACTGGTCCATTCCATTTATAAGCTGCTTCAACTAGCTTTCTTGTGGAATTATAATCTGCTGGCATTATAACTGTCATATTAGGAATTGTTCTGTATATCCCCATATCCTCTGTTCCTTGATGAGTTGCTCCGTCATCTGCTGGAGTAAGACCACCATGGCTGCAGGCTATTTTAACATTTAAATTAGGATAGCAGACTGAGGTCCTTATTTGTTCTAGCATTCTCATACTTCCAAATACAGCATAAGTGCTTATAAATGGAACCTTGCCCATTGTTGCAAGTCCTGCCGCTATTCCTGCTGCATTTTGCTCAGCTATTCCAACATTTAAATGCTGGTTTGGTAATTTACATGCAAAATCTGTTGTTTTACACGATTTTGATATATCACAGTCTATAACATATATATCATCATGAAGCTGCCCAAGCCTTAATATTTCATCTCCAAAACCTTGTCTTGTTGGTAAAGCTTTCATCTCTATGCCTCCTCTATTTCAGCTATTGCTTTTTCATACTGCTCTTTGTTTGGTGCCATTCCATGCCAAGCTACAACATTTTCCATAAAGGAAACTCCCTTACCTTTTACAGTATCTGCTACTATGCATACTGGCTTTCCTTTTACTTCTCTAGCCTTAGCAAAAGCTTCTAGTATCTCTTCTATACTGTGTCCATTTATTTCGAATACTTCAAAGCCGGAAGCTCTCCACATATCTGCCAAATTATTTGTAGGCATTATGTCACATACACGGCCATCATTTTGAAGATGGTTTCTATCTACAATAGCTACTAAATTATCTAAGCTATATTTAGAAGCGCTCATGGCAGCCTCCCAAACCTGTCCCTCATCACATTCTCCGTCTCCAAGTATTGCATATATTCTGCTATTTAATTTATCCTGCTTAGCAGCTATTGCCATTCCTATAGCTGCTGATAAGCCCTGACCCAAAGATCCTGTGGACATATCTACTCCAGGCACCTTATTCATATCTGGATGTCCCTGAAGAATAGATCCTAATTGTCTCAATGTCCCAAGTACTTCCATGTCATAATATCCCTTCATTGCTAGAACTGCGTATAGAACAGGACAGCAATGACCTTTTGATAAAACTACTCTGTCTCTTTCATACCAGCCAGGATTTTGGGGATCAATACTTAGCTCATCAAAATATAAAGTTGCTACTATATCAGCCGCTGATAATGAACCACCTGGATGTCCTGATTGTGCCTTATATATCGTTCCTAAAAGGTTAATTCTAAGTTCTTTTGCTTTCCCCTTTAAAAACTCAACCTTTTTATTATTCATATTTCTCCTCCATACTCTACTTTTTTTATTTATTATGCCGCAGCATTGGACTCTTTCACAGCCTTACTCCCTTTAACTCTTGTAAATCAATCTTTTTGCTACAGTTGCTCCAATACCTCTTGCTGCATTTGTTACTACTACATATTTTCCTTTAAGCCTTATATTGAAGTCCTTCTAATGTTCTATTTAATATTGCCTTTAAAACTTATGTCGGCTGCATAATGTTCACTATCTCAAGCAGTGCTGTTTCACTGCCAACATTCCCAGGAAATATAACATAGGGCATATTGGGGAATTTACTTTCAGATCCCGTAAGCCACACCGGAATACCGTATAAAACCTGACCTAGAACAAAAGCCTTTTTAACATTTAGTCCTTTTGTACCTACATCGCTGGAGGTGATGCCACCCTTGGCTATAATAAAGTTTGGTCGAACCTTTAGGTTAGATATAATGCTAGTAAGCGCATCTGATATTTTAATAGCTAGGAGTAGTTCGTCTTCTTTGTTTCCAGTGTTCAAATCAAAGCGGTTCCGGCGAGTATAAACTGCAACGGTACGTCCTTTTATAATGTTGTCCTCTGTTACCGCAATAACTCTTTCCATCTCCCTTCTAAAAGCATAGTCATCTAACACAAGATGTTGATTAAATTCCACAAATTCTACATAGCTGGCTTTCCTTAGATTCTCTAACTGTGTAGTAGTCCTTTCTACATGGGAGCCAACAATTACTATTCCACCATTTTTGTTGGTTGTGTTAATAAGTTCTTGTCTCGTGAGAAGAGGTTTATCGCTTACGCCCCCAATGATTTTAGGGAGGGCAGCCGCACTTCTAAATAGAAAGTTTTTCCCACACATAATAGCTTTAACAACTGATGTCACAAATACTTTTACATCGTAGTAATCAATGGCGTTGACTACCACTTTATTAAAGTCTGTAACTTTAATAAGTTTGTCTGTGATTCCTTTGTAGTCCTCTGAGCGTAATTCATCAAGGCTTATGTAAGTAACAGATTCTTTTTTGAAAGTACCATTACTTTTCTCTTCAACCCATTCTCCTAGGTGTGAGCTAGTGTAACCAAAGGTTCTATCTTTAGCAAACTCTGTTTCACCTGCTGGAACAAGTATATTGTTATCAGCAACATAGTGAATATTATCTATAGTAAAACGTCCACCTTCCTTAAAGAAAGGTATAATTATCTCACCATCAATAGTTCTACCATCAAATTCTTCTAAAGTTTCTTTAAGTGTTTGAGTTTCTAGAGGATAGTGTCCTCTAAGAGTAGAATCTCCGCGGCTAATAATAATAAACTCTTGGTTTTTTTCTTTTGCAACATCAATTACGTTTTTCGAAATCTTCGTGTGCAGGGCTTTTGTCTGTGATTCTGTAAGGCCTCTAGAGTTTGTGAGGATGAAAAACATAGAGTTTGATTCATCAAAACCTTGCTCAATACTCTGTCGGTTCCAATCAGTATATACATTTATTCCATGTACTGTTTGAACACCTGTTGGATCGTCATCCAACACTATTATTTTTTTATTAAAGCTAGCCAATGCTGATTGGAATGCAGAATCTACATGAGCTAAATCATAATCAGGATATCTGCTAAGTGAATTGTGTTTATCAATTGGTTTTTCCTGCAAAGTAGTACACCTCTCTTTCAGCTGACCTGAACTTTCTACGGAGCAACCTGAATTAAGTCGAAGTATCCTAGCTAAAAAGGCATTAAGTCCATATTGTCTAACGCAACCTAATGCCACTTCCTCAACTTCTTTAGCGTCAATTCCTGCTCATTTAATTACTGTCTTTACTGCTAATGTTCCTAAAGCGATTCTGCTTATATCTTTCACTGAGCCTCCGAAGCTGCCTACTGGAGTTCCTGCTGCGAAAATGATTACTACATTTTTGAACATTTTTATTCTGATTTTTCTTTAGGACTCTTTAGAAGTTTACGTTATTCTTACCTTTTAGACAAAGCATCTCCCTTGCTTCATCAGGAGTTGCTATTTCAAAATCAAGATCTCTAAGTATTCCACAAATTTTTGATACTTGTGTAGCATTGCTTACTGCTAACTCTCCATTAGGTTTGATATAGATACCATCTTCTAATCCAACACGAACATTACCGCCTGTGATAGCGCACATGGTTTCAAAACGGAACATTTTTCTGCAACCTGCCACTGAGGAGTACATTATATCCTTTCCAAGTATCTTCTTAGCTTGATCTATCATAAACATCATACCCTCAAGACTAATAGGCATACCACCCATTATTCCAGGTACAAATTGTAAGTAAATAGGATTTTTAACAATGCCATTATTTACAAAGTAAGCAAGGTTGTTAAGTTGGCCATAATCAAATATTTCAAATTCAGGTAGTGTATTGTTTTCATTCATAATCTTGATACAGTATTCTATACCTTTAAATGTATTTTTAAATACATTGTCATATGTTCTTTTTAAGAATGGTACTTCCCAATCAAATTGCGGATTGTCTATACCATCTGCAAGTTTTGAAAGACAGAAGTTAATAGAACCACCGTTAGCTGAAGCAATTTCGGGCTTAAAACGTGGGATTACCGCAAATCTTTCCTCAACGGTCATACCTTGTGCACCGCCTGTTGTAATTCCTATAACTACATCGCTCTGTTTTTTAATTCCAGAAAGAATTTGTTCAAAGGAATCAAAATCTGCTGTTGGCTCACCGGTTATTTCCTTTCTTGCATGTACATGAACCATGGATGCACCAGCCTTTGCAGCATCTACAGTATTTTCAATAATTTCTTTTGGACCCTTAGGTAGATATGGTGTCATTGAAGGGGTAAATATACCCCCTGTTATCGCTGCTGTTACAATTACCTTTTTTTGTTTTGCCATTTAATTTTCCTCCTATTTTATATATTTAAATTTTTTAATATCACGTTTTAATAAGACCTATTTCCATACTAAACGGATAAATCGTTGCGCAGTATGGGCTATATTAGCTCTTGCATGCATCAAAAGTTTGTCAAGTCGTAAGCTTTTATCAGTATCTTCATCTACTTGTTTTATTTATTGTGCCGCAGCATTGGACTCTTTCACAGCCTTACTCCCTTTAACTATTGTAAATACTATTATCGCTAAGAATATTAATGGTATTGGTCTTGTAATAAATGGCAAGAAGCTTCCATCACTAACAATAAGTGTTCTTCTAAAATTGGTATCTATCATATTACCAAGTATCAATCCAATCACTATAGGAGCTGGTGAATATCCCATCTTATCAAGGATGTATCCAAGTATTCCAAATATAAATACTACACCTAAATCAAATAAGGTTAAGTTAATTGCAAAGGCTCCAATTATACTGATGGCTGCAACAACTGGCATTAAATATGCCGGAGATATCTTTAATATACTGCTCATTGGTCTTGCTATTAACATTCCAACTAACCACATAGCAATAGTTGCTAGGAACAGCAGTGCACATATCTGATATAGAAAGTATGGTGTTTCAGTCATAAGCATTGGGCCTGGTCTGATACCGTGAAGCATAAGTGCTCCAAGTAAAACAGCCGTTGGTGGACTTCCAGGTACCGCTAGTGTTAGCATTGGAATAATAGCTCCACCTATAGCTGCGTTATTCCCAACTTCTGGTGCTATTGCTCCTTCATAGCTGCCTTTACCATATTCCTCAGGGTGCTTACTTGTCTTCTTTGCAGTACTATAGGATACCCAAGCCGCAACGTCTTCTCCAACTCCAGGTAAAGCGCCTATACCTACTCCAATTAACGAAGATTGAACTATTGTTCTAAGGGAGTTTTTCATAATAGGCCACATAGGAACTCTTTTTCCTGCCGTTTCTATCTTTACCGTTGTTTTACTCTTCTCAGCTAAGGCCTTTATAATTTCAGGTATTGCATAGAATCCAATCATTGCTGGGATAAGCGAAATTCCCCCGATTAAATTACTATTTCCAAACATGAATCTTTGAACTGAGAATATACCCTCCTGTCCTATAGTTGCAAAGAATAAACCAAAAAGTCCTGCAATCCATCCCTTTACCGGTACGTCACTAGTTCCCACAGAACCACATATTAAAACTCCAAACAAAGCTAGCATAAAGTATTCTGGTGATGTAAACATTAGTGCAACCTTTGTTAGTATAGGAGCTATAAATAAAAGTGCAATCATTCCAATAATTGTTCCGATAATAGATGCTGTTCTTGTTGCCTCTATAGCAGACCTAGCCTCTCCTCTTAAGGCTATTCTATGTCCTTCTACACAGGTGGCGGCTGCCGAGGCAGTACCTGGAATGTTAATGAGTATTGCTGAAATACTTCCACCATATATAGCTCCTACATATATACCGATAAGTATTGTAAAGGATTGAGCCTCTGTTGCCTTAAAGGTAAGACCAGTTAGAAGTGCTATACCCATAGTTGCAGTAAGTCCTGGAAGTGCTCCTATTGTTACACCAAGAACGCTGGCTAACAACATAAGAATTAGAAGTTGTGGCGTTAATAATAACGTTAACTGTTGAAAGAACAATACAAATCCTCCCATTATTCCACCTCCGTTATGGCAATGGAATTTGAGCTAATGAGCCAAATCCATAAACTAGTAATGCCGTAGTAACTGCTGATATTATTACTGCTATTATTAATTCCTTTTTAGTGTTTCCCTTAAAGAATGCTATAAACGCAAACAGGAAAATAAAGGTAGCAAATGCATAAGGTAATATTTGGAGCAGTATATATATATATATACCAATTAGACCTATTATAAACAAAGTGTTCTTTGTAGATTTCTCTGCAAATAATTTCTTTATATTTTCTCGATTTATAAAATCAAGACTTGCTCCATCTTTTCTAGCTATTCTATATAAACTAATAGCAGATATTAAGGTGAAGAATCCGATTAATAACGGCATAAGTCCTGGAGAAGAATACCATTTTATTACTGGTTGACTAGCTCCCTCTATCATAAGTAGAATTCCGTTAATAGCTACAAATATTCCAAATATTATTAAAATGACACTAAATACTAAGTCAGCTTTTCTTAAAGTACTTTTTTCCATATTTATCTCCCTCCTTCAATCGTATTGCATCATATAGGAATCATCGTGAACGTGTGAGTCATTGCATCACCTAGAATCATAGCGAAATAGTCTTGCCTGTCACGGCTCCGACGGAGATATCCTGGCTGGTCTTCCCGAGGAGCCGTGCCTGCAGGATCCCGATGTCCCGCTGCAGGGAGAGAGGGTCGATGTCCCCCAGCTGATGCAGGAGACGCGACTTTGCCTGATCACTGACCTCGGGAGCTTGCAGAAGTCGGTGGAGCGGAGTCAAGGGAGCATGGTACCTCTTCTGGATCTTGCTCCCGATCCGGATCTTCTCGAGGAGGGTCATGGAAGGCTGGAGGATGTTGGCACGCTGAGCAAGGAGGGTCTCCAACTGTTTGCAGGTCAGCAAGCTGACTCTTCGTATCGAACCGTCGGTATCCCAGGCATCTGCGGACCAGGGTCCAGTTCTTACTCTCCACGTAACAGTTGTCGTTCTTGTGGTAGGGACGGGAACGGGTGAAGCGAATCCCATGAGCATCGCAGAACCGTCGCAGTTCATTATTGATAAACTCGCTGCCGTTGTCCGAGTGCAGGACCAGGACAGGGAACGGCAGGGAGGTGAGGACCGTGGTGAGAGCAGCAAACACAACAACCTGTGCACGGCTGGGAACTGCAACAATCTGTGTCCATCCCGAACAGCGGTCGGTGACCGTGAGGGTGTAACAATGATCTCCTGCTGCCTTCCCTCCATCATGACTCACCAAGTCTACCTCCACCTGTCCCGGAGCAGCAGCCGAGAGCTCCCGGGAAGAGACGATGGGAATGAGTCTCAGCAGGCTTCCTGGTTTTGTCCGGGGAGCATGCCGCCGGTTCCCTCCCTTGGCTTTCTCTGCCCTGAGCAGGCGGTCCATGGTGGCAGAGCCCATCCTCAGGAGGGCGCGATGAATTAAGATGATGCAACTCGCAATAAGGAATGGTACTATAAAAATAGTATAATCCCATTTTTATAAACTAAGGTTGAGGAATTCCCATATCCTTTGGATCAAATTTTGCCAATCCCATATCCTTTAACAGGTAAGACATTTTGCTCTGCATTTTAGCTGCCATGTCATCTGCTTCTTTTCCACTTAATCCATATAGAACTGATAACTGCTCATTTGCCATTCTCTTAACAGTATCGCTCTTCATAGCTTTATTAAATGCATCTGTATACTTGTCAACTATAGCCTGTGGTGTATCTGATGGTAATGAGAAGCCTATAAATTGATCTAATGGTAATACTTCCTTTAATCCAGGTAAAGTATCTGTGATTGCTGGAAGTTTTCCAGCTGATGGAAATTCAAAAGCTTCTGTCTGCATAACTGCAAGTGGTCTTAGAGTTCCAGCTTTTACAAATTCATTTACTTCTCCTGCGGATGCTACAACGGCTGTTGTTTCCTTACTTACTGCTGCAAGAATAGCTGGTCTACTTCCATCATAGGGTGAATATCCAAGGTCCATTCCGCCCTTTGTTTTTAATATCTCAGCCTGTATAAACCAAAGTCCAGATCCTGTTATTGAAACCTTTATCTTTCCTGGCTCTTTTTTTGTAGCAGCTAGTAATTCTTCGATTGTCTTGTATGGTGATGCACTATTTACGCATATAACTCCAGGTGAACCTGCAGCTATAAAATAATGCCAGTCTTTCACTGTAGTTTTGGTACCAGTCATTATAGGTATAGTAAGATTAGTTTCTGATGTTCCAAGTATTCTGTATCCATCATGGGCTGCCTTCATAACTAAATCTGTACCAACTGCTCCAGTTCCACCAACTACGTTACTAACAATTACTTTCTGTCCAAGAGTTCCTTCCATTTCAGCAGATAATACTCTGTTCCATACGTCTGTTCCTCCACCTGCTGCCCAAGGAACATAGTTGTTTATTGATCTTTCAGGCCACTTTGAAGTTTCTATTGTTTTGCCACTTTTTTTAAAAACCACTGCTCCAACGATTATCGCAACAACTACTAAAGCAATAATGATAATTTGGTTTTTTTTGTTCACTTTATTTCCCCCTTTGATAAAAATTTTATTTCTCTTAGTTCGTTAAAACTAAGCGAAAAACCAATTATTTGTTTTGCCAAATTGGCGTTTTGCTACTTTTGGCTTCTTCTGCATCTCTTGACTTTAACAAGGATATTAAATACATAAGGCCGTTATTTAACTGTTCCTCATAAGCCATTTTTTCGGTTGTATTATATAATCTTTTACATAGATTTAGTGCAGTTGGATTATATCCTCTTAACTCTTCACCTATTGCTATAGAAGTTTTCATAACATCAGCTCTCTGGCAGGCTTTGTTTATAAGTCCTATTTCCTCAGCTTTTAGAGCATTTATTTCCCTTCCAAGAAGTACCATTTCATAGCATTTTTTCTTAGAAAGCAGTTTTTTAACTCCAGTTAATGCCATCATTGGAGCAAGCCCGAATTTTATTTCAGGTACTGAGAATACTGATTTTGGGGATGCAAATGCAAAATCAAAGGCCTCCACTAGGCTAAATCCTCCACCCATAACTATACCATCTATAGCTGCTATCATTGGAACCTTCGAATAGGTAATTGTTTTATGAAGTTCTATAAAGGATTCTCCAAATTTACCTATTTCTATTGAGGATTTTTCTCTATAATCGCCAAGCTCTCCTCCTCCACAGAAATACTCTCCTTTATTTGTAACTATTATGGCCCTTGCTCCATCTTGAATTAACATATTAATCTTTGAAGTAAGCTCATCCATAAAATCTATACTAAGCTTATTATCTCCCTCTAATCTGTTTAATATTATTATAGGAAGCTCTTTATTCCCTTCTAGTTGTAGAACTTTATTCTCTTCCAAGATGTTATCCCCTTATACTAAGAACTTTTTCAATATTTCCTGAGCACCAAAGATATCATTTCTATTCATTAAAGCAAATATTTCTTTTTCATCTATTTTGGCTGCTAGATCATTTAATATATCCATCCAGTTAAAGGTTTCTTCGAAGGTTCTTACTGGGTCTAATCTTTGTGGGAATACATCTGCTGTTATCCAGCCTGTATAGTTAATTCTCTTTAGATAGAAAGCAAATTCTATCATATCCCAGAAGTTAACTGTACCAGGCAACATGTCCCAATCCCAATTTCTATAGTTATCATTAATATGAACATAAAACAATCTTCCTGTAGCATGTAAGAAAGATAAGGAATCTGCTATAACTTCATTAGATAGCAGTGCATGACCTGTATCTAATGTAACTCCTACATTGTCTCTACCTACCTTCTCACAAAAGTACGCCGTCTTACCAGCATTGTTTAAGAATACATGAACTCTTGGTTCACAAGCTTTGTATTCTAAGCTTATTTTAACTCTAGGATTATAATCTGCAGCTCCTCTTACAGCCTCTACTGCATTATTCCATCCTTCTAAGTAATCAAATTGGAAAGGATAGTCAGATCCATCATTTAAAAATGCCGATGTTATCATATTGCAGCCAAACTCTTCAGCTAAATCCATTGCTTTTTTCATAAACTGAATAGCTTTTTTTCTAACCTCTGGGTCTGGTGAGCTAAAGGATCCAAACTTGAAAGCGTCATCACTTTTAACGTTAAGGTTTATAATAGCTACCTGTAAGTTGTATTTTACCAATAATTCTTTAACCTTATCTTCATTTTCAAAATCATAAGGATAAACCATTTCAAGGCCAGAGCATTTTTTAATTCTTGATGCTGTTTCAAACTTCTGCTCAATGTTTTGAAGAATACCGTATTTTGCAAATCTGTCGTGAGTTTCACCTAGAAACCCTGTTATTACTGCATATTTCAAATTCATAAAAAGACCTCCTTATCTTTGTTCTCTGCTTCAACACAATCATAGGCAAAAGGCAAACTTTCTTGCACCCCCTTTTCGCCTCTGATTGATTCCAACATTTTTACGTTAGTACTTTTCTTATTAATGTCAAATTGTTTGAAAAGTGTGCTTCTGCTGGCTTTCTAAAGCCATTTTGCTTTAATTTGTATTCCTGATGCATCCTTCGGTAGTTGTAATAATCCATAAAGTGTCCTGGCTTCAACATGTGGTTACAAGTTGACATTTCCAGAACCTCCTTATTGTTGTTCTCTGCTTCAACACAATCATAGGCAAAAGGCAAACTTTCTTGCACCGCCTTTTCGCCCCTGGTTGCGCCGCCGACATCAATGGCAGTAAAGCCCTCCAGTACCATTGCGCACATGTGCATCACTGTTCAGCACTGTAACCAGCAGGAACATCGGCACCTCCGGAAAACATTCATCTTCCGTATCAGTGTGGCGGAGGACTGCCCCTGTCAACTGCTGCACTATGGACAAGGCCCACGCGCTCCTCGTCGTCACTCTTCGGCCGACACGACAGCACAATTCCGGAACGTTGGCGCGACCTCACCGCCAGTCTGTCTCGGCTATTCCGGTGTGACTCCAGGGTCCAAGAGCTCCCCTACGGCGAGCGGCAGGGGCGTTTCTTCCGGCTGCGCGGGCGTTACACTGCGATGAGGCGTGGATGCGGACGCAGTGTCCTGCGCCGTCACGTCGTCCCCGAGCCCGCGGCGTCTGCG